>Ga0111224_1010_pt1 | contig 57341 bp, 43 predicted proteins | sample DeeMarSWOR152_54_FD_80388 | JGI IMG/M metagenome (GOLD analysis project Ga0111224, IMG submission 80388) | candidate division TA06 bacterium DG_24
TCAGGGCGAGAGCTGGACCACGTATACGAATGCCAACTTCGTCGAGGACATAGTAGACGTCGATGATCGCCTATGGTGCGCTACCGGTGGCGGAGTCGCCCGCTTCGACACCACTGAACTCGATTTCACGGTCTTCACGAATGTCGATGGGCTTCCTGTGCTGGAGGTACGCGCGGTAGAGGTAGATGAATGGGGCAACATCTGGGTGGGCACAGAGGGAGGGGGGCTCGCCGTCGGGCAGGGCGAGGGTGCCACCTGGGCTACCTATCCCTCCTTTCAGCTCGAGCCAGAGAATATCCGTTCGCTCCTGGGCCGCGCTGATACGTTGTGGGTCTGCACAGACGAAGGACTGGCGCTCATCACGACTCGGATGACGGCCGACTGGAGCGACGACGAGATCGATCTCTTCACTGAGTCGGACGGACTCGCCAACGCGGACGTGAATGTGGCTCTTGTGGCCGACAGCATCCTGTGGGTGGGGACTGTGGACGGCCTCAACAGGGTGCGGCTCGACGGGTTGGGAGATCCGGCTCAGTGGCAGGTGATACGGATGGAGGATGGGCTGGCGAGCGACGTCGTTCTCAGCCTCGCCGTGCAGCCCGGTCTCGTATGGGCCGGAACGGATGAGGGGATCTCTCGCTGGGATGGGAGCCAATGGGTATCGCAGCTGGCCGGCCTCGAGGTACGCCAGGTGGCAGTTGGGGGTGACAGCGTCTGGGCAACTACCGACGACGGGGTCTGGCGTTACCATGTCGACGGAGGGTGGTCAGACGTCACCGGCGAGCTGCCATTGCGAGATGCGGTAGCGGTCCACGTCGACAGCGGAGGTCACGTCTGGATTGGCTTGGGAAGCGGGCGAACAAGCAGCCGGCGTCTCTATGGCGAGGGGTTGGCCAGAAGAGGAGGGGACGGCTGGGAGCGGTATCTGTCAAACGGACTGGCATCGAATGCAGTGGCGGACGCAGTACTCGACCTCGACGGGACACTCTGGTGCACCCACTTCCCCGGCGGAGTGAGCCACCTTACTGCCGAGGGGTGGGAGACATTTACCAGGGCTACGACCGAGGGCATGTTGGGAAGCGACTTCGTACTCTGGTGCGCGGTCGATAGCAGGGGCGACAAGTGGTTCGGGACCTGGGGCGGGGGAGTCTCCCGGCTGACTGCCGATGGTCAGTGGCTGCTCTATGACCAAGACAACAGTCCGCTCCAGACCGAGCTCGTCGGCGCCCTGACGGTCGACAGGCATGACAATGTCTGGATCTTCGACTATCAGAATGCTCTGTACGTCCGCTCCGGAGATGACTCGACCTGGACCCGACTCGATCTTGCAGGGGAAGATGCCATCTTCGACATCGCGGTCGATGAGCAGGACATCGTATGGACAGGATCGTACGATCGGGGGATCAGGCGGCTCGACTACGCAGGTACGCTGAACGATCCTTCGGATGATGCGGTGACTGCTTACTCGGTGGAGCACGGCCTTGCCAGTCCAGGTGTGAGGGCGGTAGCGAACGGCGCAGGGGCGACAATGTGGTTCGGGACCACGGGCGGTGCGAGTCAGTTCGATGGGACAGATTTCACAACTTACCGAAGGGCGACGTCAGGCCTTCTGTCGGACTTCGTGAGCGATGTCGTCGTCGACGGGTGGGGATGCGTCTGGTTCCTTACCGATGGCGGCGTCTCCGTGCTCGAGCCGGGCGGGATCTGGCGCTCGTACACGAGCCAGAATAGCGGGCTCGTCTCCGGGACGATAGGTGATTGGAGCAATGCCCTCCTCATTGATGAGTCACAGGAGCGCGCCTGGATCGGAACAGTGTGGGGGCTCTCTTGCCTCAGTTTCATCCCCCCGTTTCCGCGTCCGGACGGCCTCGCCTCGGTTCGGGCCTATCCGAATCCCTTCGTGCCGTCGCTGGGACATCGTATAGTGCACTTCGCCTCCTTGCCCGAAGATGCCGAGGTATGCATCTTTGGGTTGGGCGGGGAGCTCGTCTGGGAGTCGGGCAGGGGTGCGGTCTCGAATGGGGAGATCAGCTGGTCGGTTGTGAATTCCCGTGGGAAGGAGGTTGCAGGCGGCATCTATATCTATCTTGTGCGCGTTGCCGGGGGCGAAGTGCGAACAGGACGAGTGGCCGTGGTCCGGTAGAGGATGCCGGCCCTGAGCCCGTCAGACGTTCGGAGCTTCTGATGAACGAGACCTACATACATCCAACAGCTGATGTCTCCGATAAGGCGATCGTCGGCGCGGGCACGAAAGTCTGGCACCAGGCCCAGGTACGTGAGAATGCAGTGATCGGGCCCGACTGCATCATCGGCAAGGGTGTCTATGTCGACCACGACGTCGTGATAGGGTCCAACGTGAAGATCCAGAACAACGTCTCGCTATACAATGGCGTCACGCTGGCTGACGACGTCTTCATCGGTCCACATGTCACATTCACGAACGACCTGTACCCTCGTTCCTTCGATCCGGAGTGGCATGTCTTGCCCACGCTCGTCGGTCGGGGAGCATCGATCGGCGCCAATGCCACGATCATCTGTGGAGTGACGATAGGTGCATTCGCCATGATCGGGGCAGGGGCAGTGATTGCCGCAGATGTGCCGGACCACGGACTGGTGTATGGGAATCCCGCGCGGCTCAGGGGGTTCGCCTGTCAGTGCGGCAGGCCCGTGACGTACGAATCGAGGAAGCACGACACGGTTGTGCTCTTATGCCAGTCGTGTGGGGAAAGACTTGAGGTGAGCCGAGAGCTGTACGAACTCTCGACAAGGCCTGAGCATATTCCATAGCACCGTCGACAAATTCCATCGATAAGCTGCATCACATGGAGGGAGCATGGACGTACCGGTTGCCAAGCCGTTCTTCTCCAACGAGGAGGTGGAGGCAGTTCGCCAGGTCATCGCCAGCGGATGGGTCTCCCAGGGGCCCAAGGTGCGGGAGTTCGAGCAGGCATTTGCTGCCTTTGTCGGCACGCGGGAGGCGGTGGCAGTCTCTTCCTGCACCGCAGCCCTTCATCTCTCCCTCGCCGCCTTGGGCATCAGGGAGGGGGATGAAGTGATCCTTCCCGCATTCACGTTCGTGGCGAGCGCTAATGTCGTGCTCTATCAGCGCGCCGTGCCCGTTCTCGCCGACATCGACCTCGACTCGTATACCATCGATCCAGACGATGTGGAGCGATGCCTCTCGCCGCGGACCAAGGCGATCATGCCCGTCCATCTCTTTGGACTTGCCGCTGACATGGATCCGCTGCTCGAGACTGCCGCCCGCCATGGGGTATCGGTTGTGGAGGACGCCGCCTGCGCTCACGCCGCGACTCATCGTGGGCGAAACGTGGGCACCTTCGGCACAGTAGCCTGTTTCAGTTTTCACCCCCGCAAGCTTTTGAGCACCGGGGAGGGTGGTATGATAACGACCGATGACGCGGATCTCGCACGAAGGCTGAGGTCCCTCCGCTCGCACGGGGGGTCGGTCGAGGCCTACGAGAGACATGCGGCACGGTCGGTAGCGGAACCGAAGTTTGTGGAGCTCGGCTACAACTATCGGTTGACGGACATACAGGCCGCCATTGGATTGGTGCAGCTCTCGAGGGCAGGTCAGATGCTCGAGCAGCGGCGGAAACTGGCGGATAGGTATGGAGAATCGCTCAAGGGGCTCAGGTGTCTGAGACTGCCGATGGAACCAGCCAGGGCTCTGCACACGTTTCAATCATATGTCGTGCGCGTGACGGAGGAATGTCAGGTCACGAGAGATGAGGTGATGGAGCAGCTTCAGTTGCGCGGGATCAGCACCCGGCGGGGGACTAACGCCATTCATCATGAACCGCTGTACCGTGGTCTGGTCCCTGCGGAGCCGGCGAAACTGAAGAGAAGTACTCATGCCGAGCAGAGCACGCTTGCCCTCCCGCTCTATCCGTCGATGACCGATGACGAGCAGGATGCGGTGATAGAGGCTCTGAGGGAGGTTCTTGCAAAGGAGTAGGGTAAGCGCGTGAGCACGAGAAATCGAATTGCTGGTTCCCTGATCGTATCCCTGTCTTTGCTCGTCTCGATTTCATTGGCAGAGAGCGAGTCTGTCGCACAGGACGATGACCGCAAGGTCACGTCGGCCGCAACGGTCCAGACGCTTGATGCAAAGGCCAACGTTCAGCTGGACACGGGGGAGTTCCCCTCTGCTCGGCGAACCTACCGTTCGATTCTGAAATCACTTGAAGGTGAACCAGTCGAGGCGCGTGTGGCGCCGTATCTGGGACTGGCGAGGTCGCTCATCGGGCTCCGTGAGTATGAGGAGGCGAGGGGAATCGTCGCTGCGGTACTCGACTCAGTGCCTTACGATGAGTGGACGGCCCAGGTGAAGCGTCGTGCTGGCGATATCGCGCTCCTTACCGGTGACTTCGCGAAGGCGGAGACGTTCCTTAGAGATGCGCTCGCCGATTCAGTCGATCGCGCTGCCCGCGACACTCTTCTCATCCAGCTGGCCGAGTGCGCATTCCGCCAGGAGCGATGGCGCGAGGCAGCGAGCCTGTTTGCATCGCCAGTGATCGGGGACTCACTGCTCATTCCGTTCGCGCGGTATCGGATCGCGGCAAGTCTGGCACGTGACGGAGCAGTCGATGAGGCTCTGGCCGTACTCTCGGAGCTGGCCGACCGGCATGAGGATCGCTGGCTGGCGGTGCGGGCGCTGCAGCAGGCATTTGAGATTCAGTGTGAACATGAGATGTGGGATGAGGCGCTCCGCTCGGGCGCAGCTCTGCTGGCTCGGCATCGGGATCGGGTCGATGCAGGGCTGGTCCTCTATCGGATGGGCAGGTGTGAGGAGGAGCGGGGGAGGAGGGGGAGCGCGACGAAGTTCTACGCCCAGATTCTCCGAGACCATTGGGAGAGCGAGGGATCGATGTCCGCACGGGATCGGCTCGAGGAACTGGGCCAGCTGAGCATCAAGGATCGGTACTACGCAGGCAGGATCTCTTATGCCGCCGGGCGGCATAGGACGGCGATCTCCGACTTCTCGCGGTATCTTCGGCGCTACCCAAACGGACCGCATGCGGCAGAGGCACGCTACTGGGAGGGGAGGGCACAATTCGATCGCCGGAGGTACAGAGATGCAGAGGCAGCATTCAGGAGCCTCATATCTTCCTCGTCGGGGCCTGATTACGGAGCTCGCGGGCTCTATTTCCTCGGCCGCACCTATGTGCGGGCGGGCAAGGATGAGGATGCGATAGCGTCGTACCGGCGGCTCGCCTCCAGGTACCCAACAGATCGTCTTGCTGACGATGGGCTCTATTGGGTGGGACGGATCTACGAGGATGCCGGGGACTTTGCTGATGCCTACGAAGCATACGCCCAGGTGAGCGAGCAGTTCCCCCATGGCGACATGGCCCCTTCGGCGCTGTACCGACGTGCGCTCATCGCTATCCGGGATTCAGAATGGGATGACGCCATACGGGTGCTGAGTGGGTACGTGAGGCGGTATCCAGAGGACGGGGACCTCCCGGCAGCGACCTACTGGTTGGGGAGATCCCACCAAACGAAGGGCGATACGGATCAGGCCGCGGCCGCGTATGAGCGAGTTGTCCAGGATTGGCCGCGTCACTACTACGCGTGGCTGGCGGCAGGTCGGCTGGACGAGATCGAGCGGTCGGGCAGCAGCAATCCCGTGAACGAGACCGGCCATGCCGGGCGGGACAGAGTGCGGTTCTTCTCGATCATCTCTCCACCGCCGATCGACCCAGCACGGTGGCTCTCATCGTGGGTAGATCGAGGTGCGAAACGGGAATCGAACCGTTCGCTCCCTCCGGCAGGCCAGCGCGCCATGGCGCTTGCTGCTCTCGGGCTCATCGAAGCTGCCCAGGAGGAGTTCGAGGGCTTGGATCAAGCCGCGAATCCACATCAAGCGCTCCTCGCTGCGGAAGCAGCAAGTGGGGCCGGGCTCGACCTCGAGGCGATCTCCTTCGCGCGGGACGTATTGCAGCAGGCCCAGCGGGGCGGCCGGCACGACATTCCAAAGCGCCTCCTCGAACTCCTCTATCCGGCAAGCTTCGCAGAACTGATCGATGACGCTGCGCTCGAGAATGGTCTCGACCCGTGCCTATTGCTCGCAGTGATCAGAGAGGAGAGCAGATTTGACCCGGAGGCCCTCTCCCGGGCTCGGGCGATGGGCCTGATGCAGATCATCGCGCCCACCGCGAAGAAGCTGGCGAAAGAGCTGGACGTACCGAGTTTCGTGATCGATGATCTATATCGCCCTGCGGTGAGCATCAGGTTCGGTGCTTGGTACCTTCGCGGATTGCTCGAAGAATTCGGCCGTCCGGAGCTCGCCCTCGCTGCCTACAACGCGGGCGAGAGTAGGGTGAGGGAATGGCTCGAGAAGAGTGGTACTGATGAGCTCGATCTATTCGTGGAGAGCATCCCGTTCCAGGAAACGCGGCAATACGTGAAGCGGGTAATGGGCTCGTACCATGTCTATCAGGCCCTGTGGGGCAGTCGTTTCGCCCCGCAGGCGAAGTGAACGATGCGGTCTACGCTACTGCTGGTACAGACGATTATCGTTACCATCTTGGTACTGGCGGCGACGGGTCTGGGAGACGGATACGATCCGACGACCCTGGTCTTTCCACCCTATGGTCACACTATGGGGTATCACAAGGCCACGTCGTTCCATCTCCGCCTTCTGTTGGGCTCGACGGTTCGATTCCGAAACCCGCAGGGTGTTGCGGTGGTGCGGTTGCGATCGACGGACGACCCTGTCGATCATCATGATGATGACGAAGTCTCCGTGTACGCTGTGAATTCGGATGCCCATCAGATCGTTCACAATCGGTCATTGACGGACGTCGATATCTTCGGGCGTTTCGGTAGGGGGGAAGGTGAGTTCTGGAGCCCGCGGGGCATCGCCGCCAACGCCGATGGTGATGTCTACGTGGCCGATACGGAGAACCATCGCATCGTGCATCTGCACGATGACGGTGAGGGGCTCTCGTTCGCGAAGACGATCGGGAAGTTCGGTGCCGCTCCAGGGGAGTTCGACCGCCCGAGAGGGGTGGCGCTCGACGCACGAGGGACCATATACGTGACCGATACCGGGAATCATCGTGTACAGGTCTTCTCGTCGGAGGGCGATTTCGTGCGCTCGATCGGAGACCCGCGAGGGGGCCGGGGGCGGGTCGAACATCCTGATGGGATCGCGGTCTACGATGGACGTGACCAGTGGTCATTCTATGAGGATCGGTCTCTCTATGTCGTCGATCAGCACGGGGAGCGTATTCAGCAGTTCTCTCTCGACGGTAGACTCATTGCCGCGGTGAAGATGTCTGACATCGGGGTGACAGACGCCGACATCGCATATCTGGCTGTCGACTACTACGGAAACCTCTATGCCACCGACATGAGTAATCATCGAATTCATAAGTTCGATCGGTCGCTCCGCTACATCATCTCTTATGGACGGTACGGCACAGGCGACAAGGAATTCGAGTTGGGGTCGACGCATCGATCCGGGGGATCTTTCCCAGGACATTCGGGATCGAGCACAGCGGGACGACGCTGTCGCTCTATCTCACAGAAGCATGCGAAGTGAACGTGAGCATCTCGGATGAGAACAAGAATGTGGTGCGGCGGCTCGTGCCGGAGTTATGGCGTGAACTGGGTGAGCACGAGATCGTCTGGGATGGCCTCGATGATGCACGTCGGCCGGTCCCTCCGGGCGTCTATCGCCTCAATGTCACCGTCGAGCCGACCTACTCGTCCAAAGGGTATTTCAAGAAAGAGCTGACAGCGACAGTCGTCAAGGTCGAGGAGACGGAGGATCTATCCTCGCGCGGATAGGCGACTGGCCCACTCACCTGTGTCAGAGCTCGTGAGCTGAGGAGCGAATATTGCGGGGGAATCGAATTCTCTGGGGCATTGTGGGCACCGTCACTTTCGCGTTCTGGTGTGCGGAGATGGCAGAGGGAACGAAGTATGCAGGTGAGTACCTCACGCTAGGTGTCGGCGGTCGTGCACTCGGACTCGGAGGCGCCTATGTCTCCATGGCAGATGATGTCACTGCCTCCTATTGGAATCCGGCCGGTCTGGCACTGCTCGACAGGCGTGAGATGTCATTCATGCACGCGGAGAACTTCGCTGGTATCGTTCAGTACGACTTCCTGGCATATGGTCAGGCATGGGGCGACTCTACGAGGCCGTCCGGCGTCGGGATAGGTCTGGTGCGTCTCGGCGTCGATGAAATTCCGGTAACGAGCACTCTTGAGTTGCTCGATTACGGGCTGGATGGAGAGCCCAACACGGGTGACGAGGGAGAGGGAAACGGTCGCCTGGACGTAAACGAGCGGATCGTATATGACGAGGACAAGATATCATGGACAAGCGACAATGAGATAGCGGTCTACCTTAGCTACGGCCGTGGCATGTCATCGTCTCTCTATCTCGGGGGAAGCGTGAAAATCCTCGGAAAATTCCTCTACGAGAATAGTGCGGTCGGGATCGGCGCCGACGTTGGGGCACTATACAGACCTCGGTCCTGGCTCACAGTAGGAGCTGTGCTGCAGGATATGACGACAAGTCCGCTGGTGTGGAATACTGGTACACGCGAGACGATAACGCCGACTCTGAGGGCCGGCCTCAGTTCCCGCCACCTTGTGGAGAGGTTCGAAGGCGACCTGACGCTGGCGGCAGGAACTGATGTGCGGTTCGAGGAACAGAGTCTCGGCAGCACTCTATCTTCTGGCGGAGTAAGTCTTGACCTCCATGTTGGCGCCGAGTACCGATATCGTGACATGGTTGGAGTCCGCCTGGGTGCTGATCGTGGCCGACTCACTGCCGGGGCGGGGTTCTCGGTGCGGATGTTCCTGGCGGATTATGCGTTTCTCGCCCACGAAGATCTGGGAAATAGCCACCGCGTCTCTCTTGGTGTTCAGTTCTGAGGTTTTCCCTGATAGGGGCTGACCCGTAACCGCTACCAGGCCGGTACAGGGGTCGGCATGACAATCTGGGCCCGGTCGTGCAACTGCCCGGAGAAAAGGGCGACTTCGGCTCGACCGCATCTCAGTGCCGAGGTCGACCAATCGTCGAGCGGGTGAGTGCCGCTGGCGGGAGGGGTGATCGGTGCGCGAGTTTGAATGGAAACGAAAAGGCGTGCACCTGGGAGCGATAGTCCTGCCCATACTGTACTACCTGCTCCCAGTGCCGGTCGGTCGGGCGTGTTTGCTCGCCCTGACCGGCATCGTGATCATCTTGGATGTCGTGCGGCTCCGACACTCCACGGCCCACTCAATATTCGTCCTCGTCTTTGGCCCGGTGATCCGGCGCCACGAGGTCTGGAGTCTTACCGGTGCTACGTATCTGCTCTTCTCTTCTCTGATCTGTGTGTTTGTGTATGATAAGCCGGTGGCCGTTGCGGCTATCTCCTTTCTTGTCCTTGGCGATTTGATGGCCGCCATCGTCGGGACGCGCTGGGGGCGTGTCCGTGTGTGGGGAAAGACGATCGAGGGAGCAGTCGCATGCTTCGTCACATGCCTGATCGTCGTCTGGGTCATCCCGGAATTATCGCTGCGAGTGGGGTTGGCTGGAGCCTTGGTCGCGGCTGTCGTCGAGATTGTCCCCGTGCCGCTCGATGACAACCTGAGCATCCCGCTCATGAGCGGTCTGGCAATGCAGCTCCTCACGTTGTGACCTTAGCGATCGAGACTGTCGGCAGACGTAGCGATCACCGACGGTACTTGCCGAAGGGCGATCAAAAAAGTCGAAAAATATGGTTGACATGCTATTGACGCTGTGGTACCTTAATCAACTGAAGGCACCGCGTGTTAAGAGCTTCCAGCAGTAAGGAGGGTCAGAGGGTCATGCCTAGGGGAAGAGTCAAGTGGTTCAATGAAAACAAAGGTTATGGGTTCATTGAACGCGAGGACGGTGAGGATGTCTTTGTTCACTTCTCGGCGATACAGGAAGAGGGATTCAAGACACTCACTGAAGGGCAGGAAGTCGAATTCGAGATAGTGGAGGGTGATAAGGGACTTCAAGCGTCGAATGTTACCAAAGTATAGAGGGTCGATCTGAGGCGATAATTGAGGTGGCGAGGACTCCCCGAGGCTATTCAGCTGCCAGGAGAGCCTCGCGTCTTGAGATGAGGCTGGAAGTGAGAGCTGGCCCCGGAGCGCAGATCTGCTGATAGAGCATACTGATGGGGCGGGGCGATCTTTCGGCTGTGTCCCGCCGGAAGATCGGTAAGCCCCATATCCATAATCGTCCGGTGGCGCCAAGATAGAGCTGACGTGTACAGCGATCGTGCGTTGCGAAAGCAGGCGGGTGAGCCGGCTTTCCGGATGGAAGGACCAGTGCGAGCGGGAATAGCTCAGTGGTAGAGCGCCACCTTGCCAAGGTGGATGTCGCGGGTTCAAGTCCCGTTTCCCGCTCCATCTGTTTGGGTGGCATCGTCGTTCTGTGCGATAGGCGCATTCTACACGAAGTTCTTCCACAGAACGGAGTCGGGGCGGCATAGCCAAGTGGTTAAGGCGACGGTCTGCAAAACCGTTATGCTCCGGTTCGAATCCGGATGCCGCCTCCAGTGGGGGTAGCCGGATCAGAGTGCATGCTGCCCTTCCGACAACCGATAGGTCGGGAAGACAGAGGTACACAGGGCACCGCATAGCCTTGCGGCCTCGGTACCCGATCTGCCTGTCGAGGGTGAGGAGAGGGGGAACTGGGAGGAAGGCCCACTTGCGTCGCCCGGCACGAGTGGGTTTTTGCTTTGAGAGGAGGAGGAAGATGAGATACCGTACACAAATACTGCTGTGCCTTGCGGTCCTGACTCTGGCGTACATTGCGGGCACGGACCTTGCTGAAGGCACTCCCTATTGGTCGCTGGAAGACATGTCGAAGGCGGAGCTGCAAGGGGCGATCGACGGTGGGACCTCATACGCGGGCCCATTCTTACAGGACAGGTCTTCTCGGTTCCTATCGCCCGGTCTCGAGACGCCCGATTACCTGGAGCACTATACACTCCTTGCCGGCTTTCTCCGCGGCCTTCAGGTCTGGAATCCAGGGGGACCGGATCATGGGGGAATGCGCGAGGGAGAGCATCTACCGGATATCATAGAGACGGACAACACGGCGGAGGCGATCTGGGTCTGGTCGCACTATTACGAACTGACAGGAGACGATTCGTACTACCCGAACGTCGAGGCGGCTTGGGAGTACTGTATGGCCCATCCGGCTTATAATGAGGAAGGGCCACCGCCGGGACCCCTTGCCTACTATAAGGTGTACAACTGTGCCTGGGCCCTGGCTGCGGAGGTCAAGTATCGGAATGTCTATGCAGACACCACCTACCTCTGGTACTCCGATACCTGCGCAACTTTCATCATCGCCTACCCTCTGGACGTCCACGCAGGTGCTCCATACTTCTCGCTCAACGCTCCGGTCCTGGGTTGGGCAGTGGGGAACCTGTATTCCTATGGAATGGACGTGGGGAGTACGGCATACCAGGAAGGCGCCGTGGAGTTGGGTGATAGTGTCCGCACGTGGATCGAGGAGGCACCCGTGAGATTGGCGATCAAGTACTGGGCGATGTCCGGCGGGGCGCCATTCTGGGGCGTGCTGAATTCATGCTTCCGGATGTACCCCGATGGAGAGCGAGCCTGGGCCACTGAATATGGTCCCTATCTTGATACTGAGGTGTACAGCGGACAGTTCCAGAATGCATATCGCGGCTGGTATGCGCTGGGACACGATGCCTGCTGGGAGGCGACTGCAGACACGACCTACAAGCGGGCGCATGTCCACCTCGCGGATACGCTCGTGCTCAACGATGGGGATGTCGACGGCGGCATTCCTGCATCTGACCCCGAACCCGACAATCAGGATCAGTCATGGGTATCGAACTACCTCGGCTATATGGGCCTCGACATCCTGATTCCCGTGGTGGATGTGGCAATCGCGCCCGATACGACCGTCGTGCCGCGCGGAGGTACGCTCGGCTTCCTCGTCTCGCTGGCGAACAACACCGATGCGGCGCAGGCCTTCTACGGCCAGACAGAGGCCTACTTGCCGAACGGCCAGCCGTATGCCGGCAATCCTCTCATCGGGCCGCTTCCCGTGGCCCTGCAGCCGCTTCAGGTGAGGACCGTCCACTTCTCTCATTCGATCCCATTGAACGCTCCGCTCGGCACGTACCACTACCGTGTGAAGATCGGGACGCCGCCGAACACGCTGATCGATGAAGAAGAGTTCGCCTTCACCGTAACCGAATGATGAACTGAGACGGTCACTCTACTGAGAGCCCGGGCCGCACGGTCCGGGCTTCTTTATCGACTCGCATGGTATCGATGAAGACGTGGGTGAGAGGGCGCACGTCTCTCAGGGGTTGCCGAGTGTGGAAGGCGGGGAGATCCGCCGGCGCTGATGGTCTAGTAAAGCCTCGCACGCGCAAAGAAAGTCTGAGCAAGCAGACCGGCGATCGGAGGGAAGAAGAATGTGCACGCAGTTCGAATGAGCCAGAATCGCCAGCCCACGATTCCTATCTCCATCGGCAGCCGGTTCACTCCCCACACCGCCCAGCCCGTGAGAAAGGCGACCATGGTCCCCACGCCGGCCCCGGAACGCAGGAGCCCGGCAGCGATGGGAAAACTGAGATACGGCCCTCCCGGCGCCAGACCACCCGCAACTGCCCCGATGAAAATCCCCCGCAACCCCGACTCGGCCCCTACCCACCTCGACAAGAACTCGTGAGGAAGGAGGACTCTAACCATACCTGCCACGACGAAGGCGAGGATCAGCAGCGGGAGGATCTCGATCGTCATTCTAAGTCCCTGGCTTATGCCGGCGATGTGCTGTCCCTCACCACTGCGGTATCCCAGTATGATCAGGATGACTGCGAGCACTCCCATGATGAGCGTAGGGATCAACATGGTCGACCTCCTCCTGCCTTGTGCCGTACTACTGCTCCGCTGTGCCATCGGTCCGGTTCTCGCGTCTTGAGGATGAAAAAGTCTGACGTGCCGCTCTAGAAGAGCTCGGATACCATTCTGCAGACCTCCTCGAGAAACCGAACGTCTTCCTCGGTGAACGGCGAGATGGTGTGTGAGTCGATGTCTAGCTCGCCCACGAACCGTTCGTGCTTGAGAATTGGGACCGCAATCTCGGACTGCACTCGCGGACTGCATGACAGGTAGTTATCTTCATCAGTTACGTCCTGAGCGACGACTGTCTTGCTTGCTGCCGCCGCCTGGCCGCATATCCCTCTCCCGAACGGTATGCGAACATGCTCAGTGGGTTCTCCTGCGAATGGTCCTAGAACGAGTTCCTCCTTATCCGCATCGGCCACGTAGAACCCCACCCAATCGTAATGCTCAACGCCGTCTCGCAGCATCGTGCAGATGATCTTGAGCTTCTCATCTCTGTCCAGGGAACCGTTGACAGTGTCTCTCACGCAGCCCTGTAGGCGATTGAAAAGATCCGCTCTGTCAGTCATCTACTTCCTCCGACGTATCTCTGTAATCTACGGGGACCCGACTCCTTTGGCTGGTCCGACGCACGAAGAGCTCTCCTGAGATGCGGGATCATAATCGATCCCCCCACGATGAGGATAATGGCGAGCGTCTCGTCGACCTCTTCGTCGTTCATGCTCTGCGTGCGACAGTGGAATCGCTTGACGTCCCCGGCCACCGTATTTCATCACGATCTCACTGGGTTTCTCTCTCTCTTCCATGAATTTCAGGATCGGAGAATCGGACATACTCAGAGTCTCCTCTAGAACCTATACCCACGCACCTCTTCAGGCGTGAGTTCCACACCGAGACCGAGTGCAACTCGGTTGACAAAACAGAAATAGCTGGTGATCAGATTAATGTTGAGAATGTCCTCATCTGAGAATCCGGAGCTACGCAGGGCCTGGATGTCTGAGCTGTCGATCTTCTCAGGGCTGAGACTGAGTGTGAGGGCATAGTCGACCAGGAGGCGCGACCTGTCAGGAAGATTTACGGATCGAGGGTCGTTGATGAGCTTCCGGAGCTTCTCGTCGTCATGCCAGTAGTGACGCAGCGCCTCAGCGTGATGGCGCACGCAGTACTCACAACGGTTTGCTGCCGATACGATTACGGCGATCAGTTCACGTTCCTCTCGGGACAGCCCGGAGGTTCCGAACATGAGCGTCAAATACAGATCAATATGTGCGTGAAGAGCGGAGGGGTTCAGACTGTGCACCCTCATGATGTTTGAGATCTTGCCCCGTTCTCGCTTCAGGCGTTCGTACAGCTCCTTGAGCTGTCCCGTCGCCTCTCTGTCATCTATCGTAGAGATCCAGGGCATAACCTGGTACCTCCGGCTATCGTGAGTTCTGAGTCCAGGTCGGCAGGGGTGGTGGAACTCCGGTCTGACTGCTCCGGCCCCGCGGAGGGGGGGGTGTGACAATGGTGTGAAGCATACCAGATGAGACATATGCGAAGTCCCAATCCCGGCACAACGGACTCATCAGTTGCCTGGCTGGTGTTCACTTGAGCAATTCGAGCATCGTGTCGATATCGGTAGTCGGGAGTCTGCAGGCGTGGTCGATGCAGACATAGGCGGTTGCTTTGCCGTCGATGCTCGTCTGATGACTCACGTACCCGGCGAGTTGGTCCATGTGAGATGACTCAGGCCCGAGCGGGCGAAGCAGTACCACCTTGTTCGGCATGAACTGCCCGTTGAGTGCGCTCAGCATCTCTTTTGTGTCGCTGGCGTGTGGATCTCCGACGATGACCACTTCGTATGTTGGCCCGACTGCGAAGTCGACGGCGACCATGAGCTGAGTGTGAGCAGTGACCGATCGGCTGACGATTCCGGAGAAGGCACTCCCGATCTGTGCCGCCCTCTCCTCGAAGTCAGGATTGGCGGTCAGGTGTGCGAGGCGGAGAAGGTTGAGCATCGATATTGAATTACCGGACGGTCGCGCACCGTCGTACGACTCCTTCCTGCGAACGAGCAGTGACTCGGCCTCGTCCGCCGTGAAGTAGAATCCGCCGTTGCTCTCGTCCCAGAAGTGCTCAATCGTGTAGGCGTTCAGGTCGAGCGCGGACCGGAGGTAGGAGACCTCGAACGTGGTTTCGTACAGCTCGAGCAGACCCCAAATGAGAAAGGCGTAGTCATCGAGGTGGCCAGCTATGGCGGCCTCGCCGTCTCGGTACCGGTGTCGGAGTCCACCATCCTTGGTAAGCATCTGTTCGAGGATGAAGTCGGCGGCACGACGCGCAGCCGCAGCATATGCAGGATCGCGGAGTACGCGGGATCCTCTCGCCAGCGCAGCGATCATCAGACCATTCCAGTCGACGAGGATCTTGTCGTCTTTGCCCGGGCGGATGCGTTCCTCGCGGTGCGCCAGGAGCTTCTGCCGCACCGTCTCCAGGCGCTCCCGGAACTCCTCCTCGGAGGCTCCATATTGAGCGGAAAGTGCCCTGGTGGATTCTGTCAGGTGCAGGATGTTACTGTTCGTCCTCGTTCCAGTGGCCTCGTCAGAGAAGTTACCGCCCTCCTCTATGTTGAAGGTCGCCTCGACGAAGTCTGCCTCCTTCGGGGACAGTGATCCCCGTATCTCATCCAGGGTCCATACATAGAACTTTCCCTCCTCGCCCTCGCTGTCGGCATCCTCTGCGGAGTAGAATCCCCCCTCCGGAGATGTCATGTCGCGCAGCACATAGGCGAAGATCTCCCGCGCGGTCGTGGCATACTCCTCGGCCGCGCTTGCCTGATACGTTTCCAGATACGCCATTGCCAGGAGGGCCTGGTCATACAGCATCTTCTCGAAGTGGGGGACGAGCCACCGGGAATCGGTGGAGTAGCGGTGAAAGCCGAATCCGAGGTGGTCGTACATGCCCCCCCGGCGCATCGCCTGGAGAGTCTTCTCGACCATCTCCAGGGCGTGTTCCTCGGCAGTTCGTTTCCAGTAGCGGAGCAGAAAGAGGAGGTTATGCGGTGTCGGGAACTTGGGAGCGCCGCCGAACCCGCCGTCGTGCTCGTCAAACCTGCCGGCGAGCTGTTCGTATGTGAGCTGCAACGTCGCTGCGTCGAGCGCTCGGCCCGGTACGGGACGGGCTGTCTCTCTAAGCGCCGCACTGATGCGATGTGACTGCGTTAGCAACTCGTCGCGCCTTGTGGCCCACAGCTCCCGGACGCGCGGGATCAGTTCCAGCATTCCGATGCGTCCCAGTCGAGCTACCTTCGGGATGTACGTGGCCGCGATGAACGGTCGCTTATCAGGTGTCATGATGATGGTTAGTGGCCATCCTCCGCTCCCTGTCATTAGCTGACAGACAGTCATGTACACCCCGTCTATGTCCGGCCGCTCTTCGCGATCGACCTTGATGCATACGAAGGCGTCGTTCATCAGTGCTGCCACGTCTGGATCTTCAAACGACTCATGTTCCATCACGTGGCACCAGTGGCATGTCGAATACCCGATGGAGAGAAAGATCGGCCTATCTTCTTTTACAGCTCTCTCAAAGGCTTCCTCGCACCATGGATACCAGTCCACCGGGTTATCCGCGTGCTGCACGAGATAGGGACTTTTCTCCGACGCGAGTCTATTCTGTTTTGCCGGGCGCTCGCCAGCTCTGTGCCTTTCTGACATCGTTCGTTCCTTCAGTAGAATGGCTGTGACCGCCACCACGATGGCGAGCGCGAGCAATGAGCCAGCAAACCAGATACTACGCCTGAGGGCCAAACCTTGTTCTCACTCTCCAGCCACACTCCCGTTCGCCATGATCGGGGGCCCCGGGAGCCTGGGACCTGCTGCCCGACGGAGCAGCTTGTCGGTCAATCCTTCCGCATCACGAAGATAAACTGATAGGCGAAGTGCATGGGGAGAAACGCCCACAGTATTCTTCTCAGGGCTTGCTTCGTGACCGCAGCCGGGTTCGGCGACACTAGCAGGGGGGTCTGCTCGGCAAACCACCTATCCTGGTACACTCCAGATATTCGGAGGCGCTCGTTTGTGAAGATCCTCCTCCACTCCTTCAGGGACAGCAGGCGTTCCAGGATATCCTGTTGGGGGGTGCCTTTCGTCCCGATCCAGAAGAAAAGGTGGTTGCTGTTGGGTACTACGATGCAGAAACGGGCGCCACTCTTCGCGACCCGCACCATCTCTCTGATACCTTTCTCCATGTCGAGGAAGTGTTCGAGCGCCCCGATGCAGACGATGTAATCGAAGAAGCTGTCAGGGTATTCGAGATATTCTCCTCTTCCCACACGTATGTGGGAGTGAGGCGAGATCCTTTTCGCGATTACCACGCCCTCTTCTGAGATGTCCACTCCGTACGTGTCCAGGCCTCGTTCGTCTGCTATCTTCAGTAAGTGTCCAGTCCCGCAACCGATATCCAGCAGTTTCCTGCCAGGTACTACGCCCAGGTGATTCAGGAAGACAGCGTATGCGTACGGAGGGCGCCATGCCTTCTCGCCGAGTCGCCGGTGCCGTTGGTCGTACCAACTCTTGATCTCTTCTTCTAGCACCATGCGTGTTGCCCCGTCCGTCGGACAGTACGTATCTGAAGAGTTAATGCTCAAGAGCTACCGTGTGAATAGATATGGCAGTTCACACCCGGTTATAAATCTACCGGCCTCGGAGCAGAGAAAGGCTATGCCCTCAGCGATGTCCTGAGGCGAGGCACTGCTGCGCTTCTGCCATGCAGGTCCATGGCCGCACTGCTCGATAGCCTCTTCCAGCGTCTCGATCGCCGGGACGGGTCCGGGTGCGATCACATTGACGGTAACGTCATGAGACCACGCCTGGTCTTGCGCCAGCAGCAGCGCTCGAGCTCGTGCCGCCTTGGCTGTATTGTAGGCATAGGCAGGGGGGAGGTTCGTGGGGTGCACGGCGATGCCGATGATCCTTCCGTGTCTTCGGTCGTACATGCCGGGGAGCAGGAGGCGCATCAGGTAATAGAGCGGCGCGATCTCCTGGTGCAGATCCTGGAGGGCGGCCTTCGTGTCGAGCGCATCGATCGGCTCCGGATGCCAGCCCGCACCGGGGCTCACGACACAGATATCGACCTGGCCGAACTGCTCGATCGCTGCATCGACGAGTTCCCTGCACCCTTCCTGGTCGAAGACATCGGCGCGGATGGCGACAGCGTTGCTGCCCCGGCGCTTGATGTGCGCCACGATCGCATCCGCACTCTCACCGCTTGTGCGGTAGTTGACCACCACCTTCGCACCCTCGCGAGCGAGCGTCAGCGCCGTGCTCCGTCCAATGCCCTTGCCCGTCGCTCCCGTGACGATCGCGACGTCGTCGCTACACGTCATGCCCATCTGACCTCCGAAGCTATTCGGTGTTAGCGTGTCTATCTGATCTGAGGCCCCCGGGATCCGTTTTCAGCACGAGATGAAGCGCGGATCGGTACGAAGGGTCGATTTCTCTTCTGCATCACGCAGTCTTCTGCATCACGCAGGAAGAATACCGTCTGTCGTGTCCACTGTCAACACCGATTGCGATTGACCGGGTTCCGGGGGAAGGAACGAAGATCGAGCCCGGACCTGATGGCCCGGGCTCTTGTGCATCTATGCCCGCCTTGAGGCTGGAGTTCGTGTACAGAGTGGCTAGTCGAGCAACATGAAGCACTCGTTAGTGTGCCACTTGTACACCCCTGCATCCCACACATTGCCTCCGAACGTGAGTATACCTTTGATCCCGCACTTGGCAAAGAAGACCACACTCTGATTTCTCGCCGGCATCGGCAACTGACCGGCACCCGGAATCTGGGACCATGTCAATGTGGCGAGATCGAGCGCCCACACGTCTCTAAAGAACTGGAACCAAGGATAGTTCCAGCCTCCGTGCACCAGCATTCGATGGGCGACCCAGTCATAGGTCACATCGTGACCTCTTCTCACTGCGGGAGGCCCACCGCTTGGAGTGAGTTCGACCCAAGACATAGCGCTGCCAGGTCCCTCGAGGTTCAGGGCCCATGTATCGTTGAGGAATTGCTCCGGGTCATTGTACCCACCGAACACTATCATACGGTGTCCTTCGGGGTCGTAGATCGCTGCAGCCTCGCGCCTGCCAGACGGAGGAGTTCCACTCGGGTAGACCTGTGTCCAGTCGGACGTCGCCAAGTCGAACGCCCATACGTCGTTGAAGAACGTCGCGTACTCGCTCACACCACCGAAAATCACCACTCTGTGGGTAATTGGATCATACACAGCGACTGGCCCGAGCCTCGGCTCAGGGGCCTGCCCGGGTGGCGATAGGTCGGTCCAAGTCTCGGACCCTGGTGTGAGAGTTAGCTTCCACACGTCATTCAGGAGGGTTCCGCCGGCGTTGCCTCCGAACATGATCAGAGCATGATCCCCCGTATCCAGCACAAGTGCGTACTGCATTCTCCCTGGCGGAGCTGGACCCGCGGGCATGATATGGCGCCAGTAGAGTCCTCTCTCGCAGTGGAGCCCCCAGACGTCATTCATATATCCCGATTCCCCCCAGCCTGCAGCAAGTACCATTTGCCCATTGACAGTGTCGACAACAGCCTGATGCCCGCATCGCGCCTCGGGGGCGAAGCGCTTCCACTCGTACGCCGCACTTGCTTGTGCGAGTACGAGCACCAGGCTCAGGCAGACAACACACAGACTTCCCCGGAGACGAAGGGGTGTCAGTGTCGCTCTCACGAGACAACTCCCGTAGTGTGCGGTTCGTCCCTCGCGGCCGGCGCAGTTGTCCGGCCGATTGCCCTTCTCGGATACGCGGGGGATCTGTCGGGAAGTGCGATCGGACGCTTGGTGCCAGGGAACAGAGCGCCTACTGCGGAATAGGAATTCGGAGAATGCTCGGCCTGATCTAGACCAGACGAGGTGCAGAAGTCGATGACGAGGTGCAAAGGCCAGCCCTTGCCCTTGTATCCCTGCGTTCTTGCACCAATATACCCTATCACACGGCCGATACGGGGTCAATGAGAAAATGCCGACCTGATCAGATCCGTCCACGACTGGTCACAAGCCAGGGGAACCGCGAAAGTGATTGACAGTGACTGGCGCGTGTGGTACAAGGAGCTATGATTTCATAGGAGGAGCAGCGCATGATCACGAGGAGGTTGCCCGTAGGGGTGCTGGCATCGGGGAGAGGCTCAAACCTCCAGGCGCTCATCGACCATATAGAGGCCGGGCGGCTCGATGCAGAGATACGGGTGGTGGTGAGCGACGTGAAGGATGCCCAGGCGCTCGAGCGTGCCCGGCGGCACGGTATCGACGCCTGCTATATCGACCCCGGGCCGCGCCGAACGATCCTGACAGCAGAAGCAGAGGAGCGCTACGTGCAATGCATGCGCGATCACGGTGTGGAACTCATTGCGCTGGCCGGTTTCATGCGCATACTGAAGGAACGGTTCCTCGCCGCCCATGCCGGGAGGATTCTGAACATCCATCCAGCTCTGCTCCCCTCTTTCCCCGGCCTCCAGGCTCAGCGTCAGGCGTTCGAGTACGGGGTGAAGGTATCGGGATGCACGGTCCACTTCGTCGACGCGGGCATCGATACCGGTCCGATCATTATCCAGGCGAGCGTGCCTGTCCGCGATGACGATACCGTGGCTTCTCTCAGCGAGAGGATCCTCGAGGAGGAACACCGTATCTACGCCGAGGCGATTCAGCTCTTTGCCGAGGGCCGCCTGCGCGTGGAAGGGCGCCGTGTGATCATAGAGGGCCCTCGTGTTGAAGGGTAAGCATACGCCTTCAGAGCGGCCGCGATGTGTGTGCACTCGCACGCCGTCGGGCCGATTCCATTTCAGATCAGGTCAGACACCCTGATCGGCGAACCGCCTGCAGAGCGGTCTCGGGTTCAGGTCGTGGGACGATGTTGTGGAGGAGGTGTCGCGGGAGTTGACCGAGGGGGAGCGCGGCGCAGGCACGGACTGAGTCGAGGTTCCTGAGTGTTTGCACATAACACAGCGAGGATCGTGTCGGCGGTCCTCTCAGGGGTTCTCCTGGTTGCTGCCTTTCCCCCCTTCTCCTTCAGCGCGCTGGCGTTCGTGGCGCTCGTGCCGCTTCTCGCTGCCATCGACGGAGTGCGTCCGGCCGCCGGCTTTCGTCTTGGTCTGCTCGCCGGCTTCGTGCTGTCGTTCGGATTGCTGTACTGGGTGAGCTTCGTGGAGGTGCGTGGGACCGTCTTCCCGCTGCTGCTCACCGGCGTGGTAGTGCTCTGCCTCTACCTCGGGTGCTGGTGGGGGCTCTTCGCCTGGCTGGTGAGCATCTGTCGCAAGGGAGGATCTGACCTCGGCCTCGTGCTCGCCCCACCTCTCTGGACGACATTCGAGTTCCTCCGAACGCTCACGCGTCTCGGCTTTCCCTGGGGATCACTCGCCTACACTCAGACCGATGCCGTTCCGTTCGTCCAGTTCGCCTCTTTCACCGGTATCGCGGGGGTGACGCTCTGGATCGTGATCCAGAATGTACTCGTCTATCGTCTGCTGTTCCGCGACACCGGCGCCCGGCGAGTCTGGACTGGATGCATCATCGCAGCGCTCTTTCTCCTTCCCTGCGTTCACGGGCGTACCGTGTTGGGGAGAGTCCAGCCGCCGCGGGAACGCACGGTCATCCTCGTCCAGGCGAACATCGATCCCAACATGAAGTGGGAGGAGGGGTACCGAGATACGTCGTTCGCTGCGTACGATGCCTTGACACGCGACGCCGTCCGCAGATGGCAGGAGGCGGGTGGGGAGGAGGGCGGGGAGTATCCTCCGCTCGTAATCTGGGCGGAGACAGCCGTCCCATCGGCGGTGAGGTTCGACGCGAGCGCCCGGTACTTTGTCACAGGGCTCGCGCGCGAGCTCGGGGTCCCGATCCTCACGGGAGCGCCGGATTTCCAGTCCGAGAGAGGGAAAGTATCACACTACAATGCAGCCTTCCTCGCTCTTCCGAGCGGGGAGATGGACGGCGAGTACCGGAAATTGCACCTCCTTCCCTTCGGGGAGATGATCCCATATGACGAGGTCATCCCGATCCTCCGGAGAGTGGACCTGGGGGAAGGCGACTTCTCGCCCGGAGATGAGGCGACAGTATTCGAGGAGCCGGGTGGGACATCGTTCGGCGTTCTCATCTGTTTCGAGTCGGTCTTCCCTCGTCTGGTGAGGCGATTCGTGCTCTCGGGAGCGGAGTTTGTGGTCAACATCACGAACGATGGCTGGTTTGGCAGGAGCGCGGGTCCCTATCAGCATGCATCGATGGCTATCTTCCGCGCCATTGAGTACCGTATGGGGCTCGCGCGGTGTGCCAACACCGGGGTATCGATGATCGTCGATCCCTATGGGAGGATCGTGTCGAAGACCCGGATCTTCGAGCGGGCAATCGTCATCGATGAGGTCGCACTGAGACAGGGTATGACCTTCTATGCCCGGCATGGGGATCTCCTCGTGCTGGCGGCAGGGGCCGCCAGTCTCCTGCTGTTGCTCGTGCGGGTCGCGCGGACGAGGTTCACTCGCTCGTGAGATGGCGACTCTCGGGGGCGGTCGAAGCTGCTCCCAAAGACCAGTCATCAGGCGGCAGAAGGTGTACCATGACCATGCTGAGGGTCGTTCCCTACGACAGATCGCGCGACCGCGCCTGGCGGCGATTCCTGGATGAATCGACCAACGGGACGATATTCCACGATCTCCGGTTTCTCGCCTATCACCGAGAGCGGGAGTGGTCAGATCACCATCTGCTGTTCTACGATGGGGAAGAGGTTGTTGCTCTCCTCCCCGGTGGCCTGGTCCCCGGGGAACCGCCGCGTTATGTGTCTCCGTGCGGGGCATCATTCGGTGGATTCGTCGTCCGCGGGCAGCCTCCGGCGCGCCTGGCGACTGCTCTCGTTCGCACGTTGATCGAGCATGTACGTGGAGAGGGTGCAGGGGCGATCGAGATCAGTCCCTCTCCGCCGGTGTACCAGGCATCGCCGGGGCATGCTATCGAGTTCGCCCTGTCTGCCGCCGGGTTCCGTAGACAGGTACGGGCCCTTACCCATGTCGTGACTCTTGGCGGCGTAAACAACCTTGGAGAGACGTTCGTGAGCAGTGCGCGGCGCGCGGCGCGCAGGGCGGGCCGGCTCGGTGTCAAAGTAGAATCGTCAGAGGACTATCGGAAATTCTATGATCTGTTGTGGGCCGATCGACAGGCACTCGGTGCGGAGCCGACGCATAGTCTCGAAGATCTCATGCGCTTGCGGGAGCTTGTTCCGGAGGCGCTCCACCTGTTTCTGGCGAAGGCGAAGCGCGAACTCGTGGGAGGCACCCTGCTGTTCGTCTGCAACAGGCGGGTCGTGCTCAATTTCTATCTCTGCCGCAAGCGTGAACGTCAGGACCTGAGGATGTCTAACCTGCTCGCCTCCCAGACCATCGACTGGGCGAGCCGGGAAGGTTTTCTCTACTACGACTTCGGCACGTCGACGATCGACATGGAGCCGAACTGGGGACTCGTGCGCTTCAAAGAGGGGTTCGGAGCGACCCCCTATCTCAGAGAGCACTGGAAACTCGAGTTGGGGTGATCTGTGAACATCGACGGACATGTCCACCTCGGCAGGTGGTCTGATGAACGCTTCTTCGGAGTCGAAGCATCGATCGATGATGTCGAGCGGGCGCTAATCGGAGCCGGGCTCGATGGCGCGGCCGTGACCGCTACCGATCTGAGGAGAAATGACTCGGTCCTCTCCTCCCTGGATCGTGCACGCGAGCGGGGATCTGCCTCCGAGGTTCGTGTGCGGTACTGGTTCTTCCCCTGGGTCGATGTCAATGATGTGGGAATGATGGACTTCGTCGGCCATCACATCGATCGCATCGACGGCCTCAAGTTCCACCCTTCATTCGATCGGACTCCCGCCACAGACCGGCGCTATCTGCCGTATGTGGAGCTCGCTGCCGAGCACGCTCTCCCCGTTCTGCTGCACTGCGGCCGCTGGCAGGAGATGGCGAGCTACAAATTCGGCATAGAGCTCGCTTCCGCCCACCCGGGGGTCGACTTCATCCTCGCCCACATGGGAGGAGACGACCCGCGGTTGCGTATCGCCTGTGTTGAGGACGTGGCCGCAGGGGATCTGCCGAACGTCTATCTCGACCTTGCAGGGGTGCGCGAGTACTGGTGTCTGGAGCGGGCTCTCGACAGGGTTGGGAGCGAGCGGCTCATCTTCGGGAGTGACTTCCCGTTGGGACATCCCCGCGTCTACCGTGCGCTCATCGACGTGCTCGATCTCCCTGATGAAGTTGAGGCCGCGGTCATGGGCAGGAACCTTCTGGGATTGCTGTCGAAACGCCGCATGAGCGAGTGAGGGGAGGGCTGTTCTATGAATGTCCTTCCCGTGCGAGCGGGGGGAGGAGCGGCCGGTTCTCCCGAGGGCCGGCCCCTCTGGCTGAGGATAGTACCTCTCGCCGCCCTTCTCGTCGGTCTGGCGCTCTTGAGGAGCATCTTCCTCACGCACGATCCCCCGGCCGAGCTCGTCGAGTGGGGGCTCAACGTCGGCGGATTCCTGTATGATGAGGGATGGTGGACCGCCAATGCGCGCGACCACGCAGTCTTCGGCGAGTGGCTGAGCGGAGAGTTCGATCCGATCATCATCTCTCCCGTATCTTCGCTCCTGTTCAGAGCGAGCTTTCTCGTGCTCGGGCAGGGGCTGGTTCAGGCGCGCGTGGTCTCGGTCGTGCTCGGCATGGCGGGCCTCGTGTTGCTCTTCTCGATCCTCAGGCGGACGTCAGGAGAGAAGGCGGCGTTCTGGGGCGTTCTCCTCGTCGGCCTGTATGTGCCCCTTCTCATCGTTCACCGCACAGCTCTGCTCGAGTCCTCAGCTCTGTTCTTTGGCATCCTCAGCGTCTGGCTCTGGATGCGGGGTTCGCCCACCGCCCATGTCGGATCCGGTCTGGCCATGGCCGCTGCCATGTTGACGAAGCCCACGGTGATCGTCGTTGCCATACCGCTCTGTATTGCCGCCCTGTGGGTGCCGGCACGCTCGCGACGCAGAGAAGTGCTGAGTATTGTGGGGGGGCTCGTCGCAGGGGGCCTCATCTGGTGGCTTGTATGGGGACTGGTGCAGCCGGGAGGTATGGTCCGGATGCTGTCATTCTATACTGGGCCACGTTGGCGGCCGATGAACGGAGGCTCCGCATCCTGGCTCTTCTCTGGCAGATTGGAGGCGGGTCCCTCCTCTCGCTCTCGGCATACCAGCCGATGCGCTACTTCGTCAAGCTCTCGCCCTCCATTGCTGTGCTGGCAGCGTCCGTCGTCCTGCCGGCGCGGCGGGATGGGAGGCTGTCCAGGGGTGAATCGTTACTCGCACTGGTCCTGGTAACGGCGGTGGCGAGCCAGGTGGCATACTCGCTTACGTTCGGCATCGTTCGCCGCTGGCTCGCTCGTCTCGACCTCCCCCAGCGGTCGATCGTCGACCCCGAGCCGTTCAGCCTTACGTCGGCGCTCCTCTCGCTCCCCGGAAACGGGATCCGTGCCGCGTTTCGGGGGCTGTACGCACAGGACGGTCTGCTGCTCGGGGCAGGGCTAGCCGCTCTCGCTGCCTTGGCGATCGGCCTGCCCGTCGCGCTCCTCGTCTGGCGGGTGTGGCTCCGGAGGCGCGCGACAGGAAATTCTGGTTGGATCGAGGCCGGCGGCCGACTCTTCCTCGTCCTCGCCCTTGTGAGCGTGGGCACCGACCTCATGAGATTCGGTTCGTGGGCCTCCTCCAGCAGGGCGACGGTCCGAGCGCTGGGACAGAGTCTCTCCCGGATGCTCCCTGAAGACGCCGTCATCAGCCCGGGGGCACGTACGCCCTGGGAACAGAACTCCGTTTCGATAACTCGTGCCTGCTCCGTCGTCGCATGTGGTCTCTTGAGCCTCCGGCGACTCACGTCTTAGTATTGCTCGTACATCCTCTCGTCGGGAGCCGGACGGCGCAGGAGTTCGTTGCTCGCCATCCGGAAGTACGATTCGTACAGCGATTTGAGACCTTTGCTGGGCGTGCCGAGCTCGGTCTGTTCGCGATAAGCCGGGACGTGCCCCAATCGGCCGGGAATCGACCCGAACGGGGAACGATTCCTCTTCGCACGGGAGTTGGAGAAGCAGCGATGAAGATCGTGACGGTCCTCGGGACAGTGTATGAACTCCAGGAGTATGCGTTGTTGGCGGAGGTGCTGGGCGTTCGTCACGAACTCGTTGTAGTGCTGGCAGGAGACCCGCACGAGCAGGTGGGCGCCCTCGGCACGTTGCCGATCGTGACCCCCGACTATCGGCTCGATCCGGGGCGCGGGAGCCCTTCGGATCGGACCGCGAGGGTGCTCGTGGAGATCGAACGGCTCTTCGTAAGGGAGGAGCCCGATCTCGTCATCGTGCCAGGAGAGACGAGCGCCGCCCTCGCGGGAGCCCTGGCCGCCGCGAAGCTCGTCATACCTGCAGCACACATCGGGGCAGGTGTCCGTTCCTTTGACCGGGCCGCGCACGACGAGATCAGCAGAGTGCTCGTCGATCGCATGTGCACCGTCCTCTTCTCGCCGACGGCGCGGGCGGCCTCGAATCTGGGCGGAGAGGGGATCCTCGATCACGTCCACCAGGTTGGCGATCTAACCTTCGATCTATTCATCCGTCATCGCACTACGGTCCTCGGGGGCTCATGCTGCGGCGTGCCGAGGGTGGCATCGCGGTTCGATCTTGTGCCCGGGAACTTCCTCCTCCTCTCGCTCCGGCGCATGCCGGAGATGGGCAGGACGGCACTCAAGGGGATCATAGACGCGGTGCTGTCGGTCGACGAGAGGATAGTTCTTCCGGTGGGCCGTGAAGAGCGTCAGGTTCTTGCCGAGATCGATCTCCTCGATCGGCTCGAAAGCGCTGCGCATGTGATGCTCGTTGACCCTCTCGCGTACGAAGATGTCGTCGCTCTGCAATATGGAGCCCGCATGGTTCTGGCCGACTCCGGGCGGGTGCAGAAGGAGAGCTACTTCGCCTGCACACCGTGTCTCACGCTCAGCGCGGCGAGCGAGTGGCCGGAGACGATAGAGGACGGCTGGAATCTGATAGTGGGATCCGATACTGGCCGAATCGTCGATGCCATAGGCAGGTTCAGGCCGGGAGAAGAGCGCGGAAGTCTCTTCGGGGACGGCCGCGCGATCGAGCGTATCGCCGAGCATCTGGAGGAGTGGGGTAGGTCCCGCCGGGCTCGAGGGTCCTCTGCGAAACGGTCTTGACGTCCGGGAGAGCCTCGGCTATCCTGCCGCTGCGGCGAGCGTACACGATGAGAGGCCGCAACGACCTGTATAGATCGTGGGGTGCGCATCACGGGTGGAAGCGACGGCGGTCCGCATCGTGGTCGGAGTTTCATCTGAGCGCCTGAATGAGCGGCGCGGATCTGCTCTATTGCAGGTGACCGAACTATGTGGAACGGAAAACGCTTGTTGAAGATCATTATTGCCGTCGCGGTTGTGGCCACGGCGGGCTCGGCACGTGAGGGTGAGGAGATCTATCGGCTTGCGGAGCGCCTGGCGGGGGAAGGGCGGTACGCGGTGGCCGCAGAGCAGTACCGGGCATTCCTTGCGGCTCACCCCGAGAGCCCCCGGGCAAAGGATGCGTACTGGGGGATGGCGGTCGCACTCGATTCGCTTGCGAGCCACGCTGAGGCAGCGCAGGCGTACGAAGACTTCGCGATCTTCTATCCCGGAGATGAGCGATCGCCGCGCGCCCTCCTCAGTTCGTCGCGGGCGCTGGTTCGTCTGGGAGAGGTACGCCTGGCGGTCAGCCGATACCTGAGGACAGCTGATCGTTATCCTGATAGCCGCGAGGCGGAATCGGCGCTGTTCGAGGCTGCCTCACGGGAGGTCGAGCTCAACAGGCCCACGGGCGCGGTCCGCCTCTGGAATCGACTGCTGACCGATTATCCACGCACCCCCCTGGCATCGACGGCACGGTACCGTCTCGGAAGCCTTCTCTATGAGCTCGGGCGGATTCAGGAGGCCAGGGCCGCGTTCGCGACCATCGTATCATCTGCACCCTCCGATTCTCTCGCTCCCCGCGCCATGCTCGAAGAGTGTCGCCTTCTTGTGGCGTTGGGAGATTCCGCCGGTGCTGCAGCGAGGTACGCCTCCTTGCTCTCTTCATACCCCGGCAGCGGGGCGGTGGCGCCGGCTCTTCTCGAGTCGGCTCAACTGGCGCTTCTCCGCCATCGATGGGCTGAGGCCCGTTCGCTCGCCACACGTCTTGCCGAGGGCCCTCTGGAGGGCCCCCACATCGCCGAGGTCTACATGTTGATCGGCCAGGCATCTCTCGAGCTGGGAGACGCGGACGCTGCACTCATTGCCTACGGGTCGCTTGCGCAGGCGCAGGGAGAACTGGAGGAGGCCCTGGTCGCTGCCGCGGGATTGGCCCGCGCTCATCTCATGCGTGGCGAGGCTGCCGAGGCAGTCGACACACTGGAGGCAGTCCGAGAAAGGTCTCCGGAGCTCTGGGCCTCCGGTCGCCTCGATTCACTACTCAGCAGGGCGTACGGTGCAGCAGAAGAACCCGGGAACGCGGCCGGGGCACTGGAACGGCTCGCCCTCTCGGTCGACGAGGAAGAGGAGTCGCTCGCGCTGCTCGCCGACGCCGGATACGGGTACCTGGATGCCGGGGACTGGGTGCAGGCTATCAGGGTCTTTGAGCAGGTGGTTGCCCGTGCGCACGATGGCGCCTCGATGACATGGGCTCGCGCCCAGATGGGACTGGGCCGGAGCTATGATCGCGCTGGAGATCGCCCGCGTGCACTCCAGCACTATCGGAGACTCATCGACAGGATCCCCTATGGAGAGATGAGCAGCCGGGCAAAAGCACGGGTGGAGAGGCTCGCGCAATACAGTCTGCGCGATCGTGACGAGACGATCGATGGACTGGTTGATGCGATCGCCAGCGAGAGGAGCTACCTCGAGACGGCAAGGATGCTGGTGCAGGAGTTCCGGGCATATCAGCAGGCGATCTCTCTCTATCGCCGGGCTGCCTCGGAAGGCGGGCCAGGGGCGGCCGTGGCGCGGTATGAGCTCGGCGAGACATACCGCGTGCTGGCGTCGATCGCTCGGCTGGACGACGATGAAGCGTCGGCGGCAGCCTACCGGCAGGAGGCGCGGAGGGCATTCCTCGCAGTCGTGGAGGCAATGCCAGGCAGCCCTATCGCGGTCGAATCGGAGGCGGCGATTGTTGATGCCGCGCTCGACGAGTTGGAGGGGATCGAACGTGAGGCGGAGCGGGTACGCCTGTGTCGGGCATTTCTCCTCTCCCATCCGGACGGCGGGCGTTCTGATTGGGCCCTCGCTCATATCGCCCGCGGAGAGCTGGCGCTGGGCGGAGGTGCGGTGCCGGGTGTGAGGGGTGGTGGCGGCGGAGACCAATCACATCTCGAGCGCGCAGTCGAGGCCGGTCTCGACCTTCTCGCCAGATTTCCGGAGAGCCTGTACAGGGGGGAGGCGATGCGGGCTGTCGGTGCGGGGTACCTGGGGCTGGGAGAGTTCGAAACAGGGCAACAATGGCTGCAAGCTGTCGCGACGGAGTATGGGGGGGAGGAGGTCGCGGCATGGGTACGTCGAGACCTTGCCCGGCGTGCTGCCTCATCGGGGGATTGGCGGGCTGCGTCGAGACACTACGAGGCAGTACTGGAGAATCCCGCGCCTGAGGAGCTTGCCGAAGAAGCCATGTTCGGGCGTGGCGAGTGCTGGTTTCGACTGGGAGCGTACGACGCCTGTTCTGACGCATTAGAGCAGTTCCTCGAGCTCTATCCGCACAGCGCGCTCGTCGCCGAGGCCGCCTACTTCCGGGCAATGTCGCTCGCACAGCTCGGGCTGCACGAGGAGGCGCTCGGTCATCTCGCCGAGTTTGAACAGGCCTACCCCGACGATGAACGCCTTCCCGACGTCCTTCTGGCCAGAGGCGATATGTTGCTCGAGATCGGACGCGAGCGCGCCGCGGCCGATCTGTACATGCGACTCAGTGAAGGCTATCCCTCTACTGCGGCCGGCTGGGAGGGAGGGGTAAGGGCGGCCGATGCGCTGTTCGCGGCAGGAGACTATGAGTCCGCGCTCTCTGCCTATCGTCGTGTTCGAGAAGCCGTGCCGGCTGAACAGGGTCAGACGCTGCGGGCCGGGGAGATCGCATGCCTGTTCAGGCTCGGGCACGTCCAGCGGGCGCTCGCCGCCGCCGAAGCCTTCGCGAGCGATTTCGGTTCACATGCTCCCGGGATGGTGAGGATTCAATATGAAAAGGGGCGAAACCACCTCGAGCGGGGAGAGATCGGCGAGGCGATCGAGGTACTCCGGCTGGCCCTTGAACGGCCGGACAACTCACCGTATCTGGGCGAGGTGATGTACGCGCTCGGCATCGCGAGGATGCGATCCGCCGATCTGGAAGGGGCTATCTCCCTGTTCCGGCAGGTACGTGAGTTGGAGCCTGGAGGTCGTCTCAGCAGAGAGGCGGCATTCAAGATGGGTTCGTGCCTGTACGGACTGGAGGAGTATGAACAGGCAGCCGTCGCGTACCGGGCCGCCGCCGACACGTCGCCTGGTGGAGCGATGTCGGATGCGTCTCTGGCCGAGAGCGCGCTGTACAATCTGGCCGTGACAGAGCGCAGACGCGGTGAGTTCGGGGGCGCGATCAAGACAGCAGAAGAGTTGCTCGAACGGTTCCCCGGCAGCGAACACAGGACCGCGGCGCTGTTGCTCGTCGGGGGAGTCTATCAGGAGCAGGAGGATTACATCTCAGCACTCGAGGCTTATCGGTCGATCACTCAGTTCTCCTCGGATCTGGAAGAGGCCGAGGTCCGTTTCTGGATTGCCGAGTGTCTGCTCTCCCTCGGGGAGCCCCTCGAGGCTGCATCCGAGTTTCTCTCCCTCGTCTATCACTTCCCGGATCAGGGGCTCTGGACAGTCACCGCCGAGTACAGGTCGGGCGTGGCATATGAGGATGCGGGGAAGGTAAGGGAGGCAGTGGAGATCTATCGGGGCCTGATAGCCGACCGCCCCGAGGGGGATGAATGGGCTCAGGCGGCACGGGAGAGGCTGGAGGCGCTCGGAGGAGGCCAATAGTTCATTCTTATCCTTACGTGATGCACGTAGGCTCCAATTTCTCGGGGAGTTACGCGTTTTGACAAGACGATGCCTCGGACCGGGATCCTGCGGGATTCGTCTGTGCGGAGGCGTCTGGCCGACGCGGCAGGAGCGGCGATGCCCGATCGGGAGGATGGACAACGAACCGGCCCCCAATCCGGGCTTGACCACGGGGACACGATCGCGTTATATTGAGATGTAACATGATCCTACCGCAAACACCTCGCCTGGCGAGCAGGCGGCGGGGATGAAGGGAGTCCGCCGAGGACAAGAGGCCCACACGATGCGATTCCAGATCATCTGTCTACTCACTGCACTTGCCATCACCGGTTCGGGTCTCGCTGCCTCACAGGTTCAGAGGTCTGGAGGCAGCCAGATCTGCGCCGGCCGCGAGGCTCCACGACAACCCGTGCGGGACGCGGGTTGCACGTGCGGCCCGGCCGCGTGCGGCCTGGCGTGCGGGCCGGCGGTATGTGTCGCTCTCGAGATGGAGTGTACCTGTGGCCCCTCATCGGTGGAGAGCTCAGCGGCAACTAGCCCGATGCCGAGAATCAGCGGGGACGTGCCCCTGCCCCCGACAGAGCTTCGGGTGCGCCTCGTGTCGTGCTCCCTGACAGTCCTTGTCGATGTCCTGCCGCAATCATTCGATGGCGAACCCCCTGAGGAGCCTCCTCGTACGTTGTTGCGTCTTTAGTGGAGCAGGTGTCTGGGCCGGAACCGGGATGGGCGCCGCCTGCGAGTGCGGTACCAGCGTCGAGCACTGTGTCGGCGTGGCTCCAGGGTAGAAGAGCGTCCTGGCCTGGCTGCCGTCGCCGGAGTTCCTGCCGGCTGCATCGGGGCCGGTACAGGGCAAGCCTCAATCAACACGAATGTGAGAAGAGGGAGGAACCCATGAACAAGTATCTGTACACTATCGTGCTTGTCATCGTGGTCGCATTAGCGGCGGGAGCATTCTGGGGGTGCCAGCGCGAGCAAGCAGAGCTGTGCGCCATGTGTTCCAAGGAGATTCCTGCCAGGACGGGCGCCAGGCTCGTCTCCACGGCCGACGAGACGTACTACACGTGCTGCGCCCACTGTGCACTGCTCCTGGCGTCCCGGGCGGGCGACGAGGGAACGTCCTTCAGACTCATGAAGACTAAGGGCTACGAGACAGGCGATGTCATCGATCTGCCAGAGGCCTTCTTCGTCTATGGATCGGACGTTGTTCCCTGTTGCGTCCCATCAGTGCTGGCATTTGCCAGTCGCGAGCGGGCAGAGGAGTTTGCCCGGCGCGAGGGCGGTGAGGCACTCGATTGGGGCGGGGCGCGCGCCACGCTCGCTCTCGAGGCCGGGGATCAGTGTGAGATGTGCTCTAAGAGCCTCGATATCGAGGCCGCCAAGCCGACTGCCCTCCTCCTCGCCAGCGGCGGAGATCGTGTCGCCTGCTGTCCCCACTGCGCGTTCATGCTGGAGAAGATGCTCGCGGATCGTACAGATGAGCGGGTAGAAGAGATGTGGGCCACCGGCGAGGACGGCGAGCTGTTCCGCGTCGGCGACGAGACGCGGTTCGTCGCCGACAGCGACGCACCGATCTGCTGCACCCCGATGGTGGTGCCGTGTGCCTCGGAGGAGGCCGCGAGTGCGTTTATCTCTGAGCACGGAGGCAGGATGCTCGATATGGATGAAACGCGAGCGCTGATGCATGAGCACGCCGGGGAGGGGCGCCACAGCGGACGCCCTAGTAGTGGATAGAGGTGACGTCCGGATGCAGACGATTGTGACAAACGTGAGGCGCAGTCGAAGAGGGTGCAGTTGAGCGCGCCGCCAGAACAGGTTGAACGCCGTGCAGGAAGAGAGGGAAGCCTCAGAAGGAGAATCATGTGGAGAAGCGAGGACTGACAGCCGCCCTGATCATCGTCGTGCTCATCGCTGCGGTGATGGCGAGCTTTGCCGAGCGTCGAATAGAGGGGCGGCTCGAGGCAGAAAGGCTGGTGGCCCGGCGGGCGTTGCTCCAGTCGCTGGGTGTCTCATCGCTCGCTGTCACATCTGAATGCACCCTGGTGCGCAGTCTCACCGAGGGTCTCAGCGGGTGCTTAGGGGACGTGCCGGGTGGGTACTGCACATATACGAGTTGCGATGTCGTGACGCTCCCTGATTTCGAGACAGATTTCGCATTCGAGCTACGCATCGTGAGGAAGACGAAAGATGGGGATGGCGAAACACCGTAATCTCTGGTCGGTTGCTGCATACAATCTCTGGCGGTACCGGCCGAGGACGATCGCCATCCTGCTGCCTCTGGTCGTCGTGATGGGGACTGCGGGGTCGGTGACGTTCGTGCGCGACGGCCTGAGCCGGGATGCGTCGCTAACAGTGGCGATGCTTCCCGACATCACGGTGCAACAGCTTGTCGGCGGCCGCGTCGAGAGGATGGCACTCTCCTACGGTGACTCGCTCCGAGCCGTCGAGCACGTCATCAGCGCCGTCCCCAGAGTCTGGGGGTACGTTCCCGTGAGCGTACCTGGAGGTGAGGCAGCGTACACCCTGATGGGCATCGACCTGGAGCGTATGCCGATCGCCGAGGAGATCGGACTGAGCGTGGAGAAAGGGAGGTTCCTCGTTGCGGGAGACGTCGACGAGGCAGTCGTGGGGAAGGCGTTTGCCTCGGTCTTCCGGCTCGAGGTCGGCGACAGGATCAACCTCGAGGATGCCCTGGGGAATGAGGCGGAACTCCAGATCGTCGGTGTCTTCGGCACCGCGGTCGAGATCTACGCGGCAGATCTCCTCGTCGTTTCGCTCGAGACGGCGCGCAAATTCTTCGGGTACCTGGAGAGCGAGGCGTCGGATTTCTGTGTGTACCTCGATGATCCGGTGTACGCCGACCTGGCGGCGCAGCGGATCCTTGAGATCGGTAACAATCTCCGCGTACTGACACGGGATGCCCTCGGGGAACTCACACAGCAAGCCTATGGGGGCCGGGGCGGCGTGTTTCAGCTCATGTGGATGATCCTGCTGCTCACCGTCTGCCTCGTGGCCTGGGCCCAGAGCGCGAGCATCGGGCTTGCACTGAGGCGGGAGATTGGGATATTGAAGGCCATTGGATGGGGGACTCTTGACATCATCGAAGTTAAAATGCTGGAGACCGTCATCATCGCGCTCCTCGGCACATTCGGCGGGATACTGCTCGGCCTGGGGTACCTGGGGCTCGGTGCGCCCGGGATCAAGCAGTACTTCCTTGGATGGGCGACGGTATATCCGGAGTTTGCCGTGCCGATCTACATGAGCGTCAAGAGCCTGTTTCTGCTGCTCGTTGTGGGAATCTTTCCGCTCCTTGTGGCAACGGTGGTACCGGCCTGGCTGGTGGGGATCATCGAGCCCGATGAGGCGATCCGCGGCGAGCAGTGACCAGGTCGAATTAGACCTAGAACAAGGACACTGTTGTTGGCATGTGAGCAGTGGCGCCGTCTGGTTGGTGTTGCTGTGTGACCAGCACAACGAACGTGGATGTGACTCGTGACAGCTGCCATTCAGCTCGAGAACGTGAGCAAGATCTTCTACTCCGGAAGAGAGAGAGTCGAGGCCGTGAAGGAGCTCACCTGTGCGATCGAGGCTGGTGAGGTGGTGCTGTTCAGCGGCCCCTCGGGAAGCGGGAAGAGCACGCTCCTCAACATGGTGGGCTGCCTGACGAGGCCTACGGTTGGTCGGGTCTTTCTGCGGGGCCGCGAGGTGTCACGGCTGGCCGACCATTTCCGGAGCGATGTGCGCCGCAATGAAATGGGATTCATCTTTCAACAATTCAACCTGCTTCCCGGATACTCAGCTCTCGACAATGTTGCGATGCCGCTCGTGCCTCTCGGGCTCCGGGCGAGTGAGAGGCGGGAGCAGGCCGGCATTCTACTGGAGCGGCTTGGCATGTCGCACCGGGCCAGCTTCGCGGCGAACGAACTGAGCGGGGGCGAGCAGCAGCGGGTGGCGATCGCCCGGGCCCTCGTGGGCGATCCCTGGCTCATTCTCGCAGATGAGCCAAGCTCTAACGTTGACATGAAGACGGCACATAGACTGCTCTCCATCTTCTCCGAATTCAAGAAGGAAGGGAAGACACTCGTCATTGCATCTCACGATCAGATGCTGCTAGAGAGCGATCTCATCGATCGGGAGCTTGTGCTTCCGGATGGAGAGTGGGTGCGGCGTGGACGGTCGCAGGCGCCACCCACGGCGGTGTAACAGAGGGTATCGTAATGGTCATCAGCGGGCTGACCGTGACCTATCTTCTCATCTCAGTCCTCACGTTGGTGGTCGCCATACCGGCTGCAGTCGTCGCCTTCGTCGTGGCGCGCCACTGGAGGCCGGAGTCAGGATTGGAGCAGCAACACCAGCTCGAGCGGTGGGTCTATCTCGTCATCACGCTCGTGGCTCTCGGGCTCTCACTCCGCCTCGGGCTCGTGCCGCTCTGGTTCCTCACGCTCTGGAGTCTGATATCGTATGTGCCTGGAGCCATGTGCCTCGCGGGGATGCACATGTTGTATCCGCCGTGGTCGTTCGTGGCCTCTGCTCTCAAGTTCGTCGTGCCTCTCATGTACGGGTACTGGTTGGTACTCAATGCGCTCGACAGGAAAATAGAAAGTCAGCCGTTCATGCGTCGGAAGCTCTTCCTGCAGGCGCCTATTGCTCTACTGGTCCTCGTGGAGAGTAGTCTCGATTTCCGCGTTCTGGCGGCCGTCGAGCCCCGGAGCGTCAGCTGCTGCACATCGCTATTCGATATGCCGACGACAGCTGTGACGAAGGCCATCTCGTCGAGCACCCCGGTATGGGCCTGGACGTTTGTCGTCCTGGCCCTGGCCGTTATAGCGTTAGCGCTCGTGGTCCGTCGGATGCCAGCCATACCCCTGAGGGCTGCACTCGTCGTTGCAGCTGCGGCCACGCTGCCGATCTACATACTGGCGCTCCACACGAAGCTCTCCCCTCTTCTTCTCCATGCACCATTCCACCATTGCGTGTTCTGCGTCATGCAGATGTCAGTCGACATACCCGTAGCCAGCGGCCTCATCATCTCCGGGTGCTGGCTATCCTTCGTGGCGGGAGTCCTTCCCTCCGGCGTCGAGCAGGATGTGTACAGGGGGCTCCTGGACAAGCTCCTGCGCCTGTCGGTCGGAACACTTGCTGTTGGTGGTATCATGCTGGCGGTTCGGGTTTTTGTGACGGTTCTGTGACGGCCGAAGAATTGGAGAGGTCGAGGACATTGTGTGAATGCATTGACATGAAGTTCATTCATGTGATGAGAGAGCCATAAGATACTACCAGCAACGTTCACTGAACGAACAGAAGACGTTGGAGGTTTCATCGTGCGAATAAGAGGCTGGATGGATACGGTGCCGATGCTCGCAGTAGTGGTGGTGATCTTCGTTGGGATGTGGAGCGGCGGATGCGCGGAGCGCAGGAAGCCGGGTGATACTGCGCCAGTTCTGCTCCAGGAGATCGATCGTGTCGAACTCCTGTACTCCGAGGATGGCTTCCGCGAGGCGATGCTTGTGGAGGTGCTGGGAGTGGGGCTGAACACCCCCGAGGCCGAGACTTATCGCTTCGACGTGGGTATTGTCGATACACTTCCTCTCGGAGAGACCCTTCTCTTTCCCACCGAGAACCCGCTGGCGGTCTATACGTTCTATGGCAGAGAGTACGCGCTCCCGTGGCTCCTCGAGGAGGCAGGGGAGACGAAGCGGCTCCGGTTCGAGCTATCCGATGTGCCGGCCATCGACCTCGATCAGGCGGTGACGTGCACGGTAAGTGATCAGTGTGGTGGGGCGTGCAGTGTCTGTTTCCAGTACTCGACGACGTGGAGAGGGGAGCAAGGGGAATGGGGCGACCTCGCCTTCGTCACATCGAAGAGTTCGATCCCCATCGGACGGGCCACCAATGTCGATGTCCTCATCTCCGTCAAGACAGGGATTCTCCGTGACGCCGTCTGCAGCATCATCATTCCCGTCCGCGTGAGAGGAGCACGCATCGGGCTCCGCGACGCCCCACAGGAGATGACGGTGCAGCGGCACGATCGGTGGCTTCAACTCACCGGAGAGGTGAAGGGTGGCGTAGACACTTACTCAGTATCGATTGCAGTTGAGCCCTCTCTTCCGGGCACGGTTGCCGTGCGGGACTTCGTCGTGGTGCGCGGGAATCTACCGGGTCTCATCGCATCCCCGGCGGCTGTGGTTACGGATCGGGAGGTCACGCGGACGACCGGTACCGAGATCTACCACCGCGGAGATCTCCATATCACGGCAATGCAGGCTGACTAGAGCAGGTTGACTTTTGATGTTGAACATGGTAGTGTCGGCACGGTGATCAAGTCTGCGAAGGAGAGGATCGTGGCTTCAAACCGTGCCATCGTCGTTAAGGGTGCGAGAGAGCACAACCTCAAGAATATCGATGTGACGATCCCGCGAGACAAGCTCGTCGTCGTCACCGGGCTCTCCGGCTCCGGGAAGTCCTCTCTGGCCTTCGACACGATCTATGCCGAAGGCCAGCGGCGTTATGTAGAGTCGCTCAGTGCGTATGCTCGCCAGTTTCTGGGGGTGATGGAGAAGCCGGACGTCGACGCAATCGAGGGGCTGTCGCCGGCAATATCGATAGAGCAGCGAAAGGCCGCCCGAAACCCCCGATCTACGGTGGCGACAGTCACGGAGATCTACGACTATCTGCGGGTTCTGTTTGCGCGGATCGGCATCCCTCACTGCTACAAATGCGGCCGTCTCATCGCCAGCCAGACGGTCAGTCAGATTGTCGATGCTGTGCTTTCTCTGGGAGAGGGAGCGAGGGTCCAGATTCTTGCACCACTCATCAGAGGGCGGAAGGGCGAGCATCTTCGCGTGCTCCGACTGGCAAAGTCCCGCGGGTACGTGCGGGCCCGGATAGACGGCAAGGTGATCGATCTCGATGAGCTCCCGGCCCTCGACAAGAAGAAGGCGCATACCATCGAGCTGGTGATCGATCGGCTTGTCGTCAAGAACAAGGCGAAGCGCCGCCTTGCCGATTCGATCGAGACTGCACTCCGCGAGGGGGATGGTGTCATCATCATCGATCGCGGGCAGGCAGGCGAACAGGTCTATAGTGAACACTGTGCCTGCATCGAGTGCGGGATCAGCTATGAGGAGCTTTCGCCCCGGATGTTCTCGTTCAACAGTCCGTATGGCGCATGCCCGACCTGCGGCGGGCTGGGGACCAGGCTGGAGATAGACCCCCAGCTCCTCATCGTCAACTCTGAGCTCTCGATCCTGGAGGGAGCGATCGGTCCGTGGGGGGAGCCGACGTCTCGCTGGCTCCTCACCCAGCTGGAGATGTTGCAGGAACGGCATGGTGTCGATCTCGATGCGCCGTACGGGAGTCTCGGCGAGGATGCCGAGCGGATCTTGCTGTACGGAACAGAGCCAGAGGGTGGAGCTGTGCCTGGAGAGGGGCGCGGTCGTGACGAAGGGAGATGGCGGTTTGAAGGAGCCATCCCCATGCTTATGCGTCGGTACCGTGATACACAATCGGATTGGGTCCGTCATGATATCGAGCGGTACATGAGTATACTCACCTGTCCGGCCTGCCGAGGTGCGCGGCTCCGGAAAGAGAGCCTGTCGGTTCGCGTCTGCGGGCTCTCGATCTCCGAGCTAGTCAGCATGTCGGTCAAGCGAGCGCACGCCTTCTTCTCCAGCGAGCTGGAGTTGAACGGGCGGGAGAAGGTAATCGGAGAACAGGTGAAGGCAGAGATATCGGCGCGGCTGGGGTTCCTGGTCGACGTGGGCCTCGATTATCTGACGCTCGATCGGTCCACCGACTCTCTCTCCGGCGGGGAGGAGCAGCGTGTGCGATTGGCAACGCAGATCGGCAGCGGGCTGACAGGTGTCCTGTACATCCTCGACGAGCCATCCATCGGGCTCCATCAGCGCGACAATCGGCGCCTGCTCGATACCCTCACCCGGCTTCGCGATCTCGCCAATACAGTAGTCGTGGTCGAGCACGACCGTCAGATCATTTCTGCCGCTGATCACGTGATCGATCTCGGACCGGGGGCGGGAGAGCTGGGTGGGCACGTCGTCGCCACCGGCACTCCGGCGGAGATTGCGGAAGAGAACGGGTCGCTCACCGGGGCGTACCTGGCGAGGAGACGCTCGATCGAGACCCCCGGTCGGCTGCGGCGCCCGAAGAAGGGATGGCTGGTCGTCACGGGGGCAGCGGCGAATAACTTGAAGTCGATCGACGTCCACATCCCGCTCGGGCTCTTCGTCTGCGTGACCGGTGTTTCGGGATCAGGAAAGAGCACTCTGGTCAACGACATACTCTATCGCGCACTTGCCCAGCGGTTCTACCGTTCACGCCGCCCTCCGGGGGCGTACGACCAGATCCTTGGGGTGGAGGAGATAGATAAGGTTATCAATATCGACCAGTCGCCCATCGGGAGGACACCCCGGTCGAACCCGGCCACGTACACCGGCAGCTTCTCCTACATCCGCGAGCTCTTCGCTTCTGTACCGGAATCGAGGGTGCGCGGCTATCGTCCCAGGCGGTTCAGTTTCAATCTCAAGGGCGGACGATGTGAGGCATGCGCAGGCGACGGGATCATCAAGATCGAAATGCACTTTCTTCCTGACGTCTATGTGCTGTGTGAGTTGTGCAAAGGGAAACGTTTCAACCGCGAGACCCTCGAGATCACCTATAAGGGGAAGACGATCAGTGACGTGCTCGAGATGACGGCCGATGAGGCCATGCGGTTCTTCGGGGCGGTGCCGAAGATAAAGCGGAAGCTGAAACTCCTGGCCGATGTCGGACTCGGATACATCAAGCTGGGTCAGCCGGCGCCGACCCTGTCGGGCGGAGAAGCCCAGCGGATCAAGTTGGCCAAGGAACTGTCAAAGGTCGGCACTGGGAGTACACTCTACATTCTCGATGAGCCGACGACCGGACTCCACTTCGAAGACGTGAAGATGCTCCTCAGGGTTCTCGACAGGCTGGTCGCAAAGGGCAACACGGTGCTCGTCATCGAGCACAATCTGGACGTCATCAAGTGTGCCGATTGGGTTATCGACCTCGGGCCGGAGGGCGGAGACGACGGTGGTGATATTGTCGTCGCGGGACCGCCGCAGGAGATAGAGGAATCGAGAACTTCCTATACCGGCGCTTATCTCCGTCGTGACCGAGAGGAGGAGCGTCTCTCTATGGCCAGCCCGTGAGGAGGAGGGAGTATGGAAGAGAAATCGCCCAGACGGACTCCTTTCTTCGAGAAGCACAAGGCGCTCGGGGCCAGAATCGTTGAGTTCGCGGGCTTCGAGATGCCGATCCAGTTCACGTCGATCATCGAAGAGCATCGGGCGGTGCGGTCTAATGTCGGGATGTTCGATGTTTCCCACATGGGGGAGGTGACGATCCGTGGACCCGATGCTCTGGAGTTCGTGAACTATGTGACTATTAACGATGCGGCTCAACTGGCGGTCGGTCAGGCGCAGTACTCAGCTCTCTGCTATGAAGATGGGGGGCTGGTTGACGATCTCGTGGTCTATCGCCTCGTCGATCATTTCCTGTTCGTAGTCAATGCCGCGAACATCGAGAAGGATTACGACTGGATCGTCAGCAACCGGAGTGGAGATGTCGAGATAGAGAATAGCTCTTACGAGACGGGACAGCTCGCTGTTCAGGGTCCGAATGCCGAGTTGGTGATGCAGCGTGTAACAAATCTGAAACTCTCTGAGATACAGTTCTACTGGTCGGCTCAGGGGAAGGTCGGGGGCGTCGAAGCCCTCGTCTCGCGTACCGGCTATACGGGAGAGGATGGTTTTGAGATCTACATGGCGGCGGAACATGGTCCGCAGGTGTGGGATACCATCGTCGAGGCGGGGAAGGAGTTTTCGCTCAAGCCGGTCGGACTGGGGGCCAGAGATACGCTGAGGCTGGAAATGAAGTACAATCTCTATGGTAATGACATGGATGAGACGACGACTCCCCTCGAGGCCGGACTCAGCTGGATCACCAAGCTGGAAAAGGAGGAGTTCATCGGCCAGGAGGCCCTCAAGAAACAGAAAGAGGAAGGTGTCAAGCGACGCCTCATTGCGTTCGAGATGATGGGGAATGAGATCCCGCGCCCCGGATTCGACATCCTAGTCAACGGGGAAAAGGTGGGACATGTGACGAGCGGCACGTTTTCGCCTTCTCTCGAGAAGGGCATCGGCCTGGGGTATGTCGCTCGGCCCCATACTAAGTCAGGCACTGAGCTCACAATTGTCGTGCGGGGAGAACCGGCATCGGCCGCGATCGTGAAGCCTCCGTTCTATAAACATGGAACTCACCATTAGGGGAGCGAGGACGTGCGACCACACACACTCGAAATGACAGGCACACGGATGGAGGACTGACGTGAGTTACATACCGAATACCGACCGCGACCGAGAGGAGATGCTGAAGGCGATCGGGGTGGGCGACTTCGAGGCCCTCATTGAGCACGTACCGGAGGGTATCAGGCTCGATCGGTTGCTTGATCTGCCGGCCCCTCTCTCCGAGATCGAGGTGCTGAAGCTTCTCGAACAGATGTCGGACCAGAACGGTGCGGCAGGCCTCGTCTCCTTTGCCGGTGCCGGTGCTTATGACCATTTCATTCCCAGTGTCGTCGATCACCTCATCTCGCGCTCGGAGTTCTACACCGCGTACACGCCCTATCAGTGTGAAGTAAGCCAGGGGACGCTCCAGGCGATCTATGAGTTTCAGAGCCTCATTGCTGAACTGACCGAGATGGACGTGGCGAATGCCTCGCTCTATGATAAAGGCTCAGGACTCGCTGAAGCGGTTCACCTCTGTCGGGCTGCCGCCCGGCGGCCCGAGGTCGTCGTCTCCGAGTCGATCCATCCCCACTATCTCGTGATCATCGAGACGTACTGCCGGGGGATCGATGTCCCGATCAGGCGCATCCCCGCTCCTGAGGGGGTGACCGATCTCGACCAGCTGCGGGGAGCGATCGGGGATGAGACTGCCTGTGTTGTCGTCCAGCATCCCAATTTCTTCGGCTGTCTCGAACCGGCAGCTGCTGTGGGCGAGCTTGCGCACGCGGCCGGTGCGCTGCTCGTCGTCGGAGTCGATCCCATCTCGTTGGGGATCCTCGTGCCGCCCGGGCAATATGGATGCGATGTTGCCGTCGGTGAAGGTCAGGCTCTTGGCATTCCTCAGAGCTTCGGTGGGCCGTATCTCGGCTTATTTGCCACGCGTCGTGATCTCATCCGGCTTCTCCCCGGGAGGCTTGTGGGAGCGACGACCGACACCGAGGGGACGAAGGGCTATGTCCTCACCCTTCAGACCAGAGAGCAGCACATCCGGCGCGAACGGGCAACCTCGAACATCTGCACGAACCAGGCGTTGTGTGCTCTCGCCGCCACCATCTACCTCTCACTCCTCGGAAAGCAGGGGATGAGGAAGGTGAGTGAACTCTGCCTCCAGAAGAGCCACTATCTCATCGAACAGTTGACGCAGATAGCCGGGGTGGAACGTCGGTTCGATATTCCGTTCTTCAAGGAGTGTGCAGTGAAACTGCCCGGGCCCGCGTCGGATCTGATTGATCGTCTCCTCGAGCGCGGGTATCTGGCCGGGGTAGATCTCGGGGGGTTCCGGGACGATCTTGCTGACACTCTTCTCGTCGCCGTAACAGAGAAGCGGACGAAGGAAGAGATGGATCGGTTCGCGAAGGATTTCGACGAAGCTGTGCGTGGGGGGTAGTCTTTCCTATGAAGCCAGCGTTCATCTATTCACCCAAGTATCGCGTCGACATCGGCTCGCACGTCTTTCCTATCGCGAAGTATGATCTGGTCGCAGATCGCTTGATAGAGCTGGGACTCGCCTCGCGGAGCGACCTGCTCGATCCGCCATCACCATCCCGGGAGGATCTGCTCGCCGTCCACACGCTCACCTACCTCGAGGACCTCGATGAACTTCGATGGACAGAGCGGACGTGTCGCTCCGAGCTCCCCCTGACACGTGAGATCGTCGATGGATTCATGCTTGCCGCAGGAGGGACCATTCTCACATGTGCCGAGGCGATGAAGAGAGGTGCAGCAGTGCATATCGGTGGAGGCCTCCACCACGCCTTCGCCGATCATGCCGAGGGATTCTGCTATGTGAATGATGTTGCCGTCGGAATACGGGGCCTCCAGCGGACCAATGCCGCCTCTCACGTCCTCGTCGTCGATTGTGATCTCCATCAGGGTAACGGGACGGCACACATCTTCCGCCACGACCCGTCGGTGTACACGTTTTCCATGCATCAGGAGAATAACTACCCGCTCAAGGAAGAGAGCGATCTCGACATCGGACTGGCTGATGGGACCAACGACGAGGAGTACCTGTCGCGGCTGAATGAAGTTCTGCCACGCCTCTTCGATACACATCTGCCTGAGCTGGTTGTCTATCTTGCAGGCGCTGATCCATACTGCGGAGATCAATTGGGAGGACTCGACCTGTCGATCGAGGGGTTGCGTCGGCGCGACGAGCTGGTACTGGGAGAGTCGAAAGTCCGTGGCCTGCCGGTGGCAATCCTGCTGGCGGGAGGATACGCCTGGGACACGCAGGATACCGTCGAAATCCATATCAACACCTGCAGGACCGCGCTCGATCTGTTCGCCGCCAAGCCGACAGTCCCGGGGGGCGAGTCAGGATGAAGAATCGGGAGCTAGCAGCCGTCTTCGATCAGATCGGAGATGCTCTCGAGTTCAAGGGAGAGAGCGTCTTCAAGGTAAATGCCTACCGGAAGGCTGCCCGTGTACTGCGGGAACTCTCCGAAGATGTCGCCGTGCTGCACGACGAAGGGAGGCTGAGGAAGGTCTCCGGCATCGGCGAGGGGATCGCCAAGAAGATCGAAGAATATCTCAGGACCGGAGCGATGAAGAAGCAACAGGATGCGATGGAGGGGATTCCCGACGGTCTCCTCGATCTGCTCCGGATTCAGGGGCTGGGCCCGAAGACACTGGCGCTCGTCCATCGAGAGCTCGATGTGAAGGGCCTCGACGACCTCAAGCACGTGCTCGACAACGGCAGTCTGGCGCAGCTTCCCGGATTGGGGGCGAAACGGGCTCAGTTGCTCAAGCGTGGTATCGAGCTCTTCGAACGGTCGCGTGAGAGGATCCCCCTGGGCAGGGCTGCGCCGCTCGTCGAGCGAGTCATCAAGGAGCTCTCCGAAGAGGGAGGCATCGTCGACATCTCACCGGCGGGATCGCTGCGCCGGATGCGCGAGACCGTGGGCGACATCGACATCCTCGTCTGCTCCCGGGCCGGTGCGGAGGTTATTGACCGATTCACCCATCTCCCTCTCGTTTCGGACGTGCTCGCGGCAGGCGCGACCAAGGCCTCCATCCGCACTGAGGAAGGAATCCAGGTCGATCTCAGGGTCGTCGATCGCAGCTCGTACGGTGCCGCACTCCAGTATTTCACCGGTTCGAAGGCACACAATATCCGGCTCCGGGAGATGGCCAAGGCCAGGGGACTGAAGGTGAGCGAGTACGGGGTGTTTGAGGTCGGCGACGGAGAGGAGGTGCGGATTGCGGGGAAGACAGAGAAGGAGGTCTATCGGAAGCTCGGCCTTCCGTTGATACCGCCTGAGCTTCGCGAAGACAGGGGTGAGATCGAGGCTGCCCTGAAGAAGCAGCTGCCGGAACTCATCGACGAGGGTTCGATAGTCGGGGATCTTCACGTCCATTCCCAATACAGCGATGGAGAGGGCAGCCTGAGCGATCTCGCCACGGCAGCCCGCAGGTTGGGCTACTCCTATCTAGCGATCTGTGATCACTCGCAGTCGGTCTACTACGCGGGCGGGCTCTCCATCGAGAAACTCGAGGAACAGATCGCTGAGGTGCGGAAGCTGAATCGGCGCCTGAAGGGCGTGCGGTTGCTTGCCGGCTGTGAGGTCGACATCCTTGCCGACGGCAGCCTCGATGTGCCCGATGAGGTACTTGCACGGCTCGATTTCGTCGTCGCCTCCCTCCACACCGGGTTCAGGAAGCGAGCGACCGACCGCATGATCGAGGCAGTGCGTCATCCGCTCGTCGATACAATCGGTCACCCCACTGGGAGGCTCCTCTCCGGACGCGAGGGGTACGACGTCGATATCGAGGCTGTGATGCGTGAGGCGGCGGCCACCGGCACGGCACTCGAGATCAACGCGTACTACGATAGGCTCGACCTATCCGACATCCACGCGCGGCGGGCCAAGGAGTTGGGTGTCGTGCTCTCCCTCGGGACCGACAGCCACTGGCTGGAGGATCTCTCGATGATGCGGTTCGGGGTCGCGGTCGCCCGGCGTGCCTGGCTGGGCCCGGAAGATGTGGTTAATGCATGGCCGGCGGAGAAGATCGCCTCGTGGAGGGGATCCCGTCCCAAATCGCGCGGGTCGCACAAGCCGCGAACGCCGGTTACGTCACGTAAGTCTGGCGGGTCTGGCGCGTCGGTCCGGTCTCGCGCCTCGAGAAAGTCGCGCTCCTCGCGTCCGCCACGGACATCGCGCGGGTCACGGACTTCCCGCGGATCACGGACTTCGCGCGCATCACAGAGGGCACGCAGATCGCAGAAGAGGTGACGACCAGGGGTGATGAGTACGCACTCAACCGTCTTCGGCGAGGTCGATTCGCCGCGCCATGAGGCAGACCTGTATGATCGCCTCGAGAACCGTCGCGTCCAGTGCAACGTCTGCCTCCGGCGCTGCATTGTCGCCGATGGGCGCGCCGGGTACTGTTTTACGCGCCGCAACGAAGGCGGGAGGATGGTCACGCTCATCTACGGCGCAGTCTCTACCTGGTCCGTCGCACCGATTGAGATCAAGCCGCTGTACCACTTCTATCCCGGATCGCATGCCCTGTCTTTCGGATCATTCGGGTGTAACTTCCGCTGTATTGGTTGCCAGAACTGGGAGATCGCCCATGTTGGGCCGACCAGGTTGGGAGTCAAGGAGCGGCGGGTCACGCTTGATCGCGCGGTCCGGATCTCTCCCGCCCAGAGCGTGGAGATGGCGCTGCGGCACGGATGTCAGGGTCTCTCCTGGACCTACAATGAGCCGGCGCTCTGGCTCGAATATGCCACTGAGGCTGCGCGACTGGCAAAGCGGCGCGGCCTGTACACGAACTTCGTCACCAACGGGGCCCTCACCCCGGAGGCGCTCGACTACATAGGACCTTCTCTGGACGGCTTTCGTGTCGATCTGAAAGGGTCTCGTTCACATACGTATCGTCGGCTGGCGAACTTCCGCGCCCTCGACGAATTGCTCGAGACGATCGAGCGTGCCCATCGGATGTGGAAAATGCACGTCGAGGTAGTGACAAATGTCACTCCCGGGTACAACGATAGTAAGGAGGAACTGCACGGTATCGCCAGGTTTATCGCCACGAGGCTGGGGCCTGATGTCCCATGGCACGTTACGCGGTTCGTTCCCCACCTCCGCCTCAGCCACCTGCCGTTGACGCCCGTGGGAACGCTGGAAGTGGCATGTGAGATCGGCCGTCGCGAGGGCCTCAAGTACGTGTACATCGGGAATGTCTCCGGCCACCCGGCCAACCATACCTATTGTCCCGAGTGCGGTCACCGCGTCATCGAACGGAGAGTTCATGGTGTCGTCAGCATATCGCTCGTCAAGGGACGATGTCCTGCGTGCGGGACGTCGATCCCGATCATCGGCCTCTCGCCAATGGACGTCGCGTGATGAATGTAGTCTACTCCCTGGGGACGAGTACTCGTTCGTTCGACGAGTTCGCCCGGATCCTGGCGACATATGGGATAGAGACCGTCGTCGATGTGAGACGTTTCCCGACGAGCAAGTACGATCACTTCCGTATAGACCAGTTCTCTCGACTCCTCGCGGATCGAGGGGTCGAGTATATCTATCTCGGCGAATCGTTGGGGGGGTACCGGAAGGGGGGGTATCGCGACTACGCGTGTTCCGTTGAGTTCAGGCGTGGCGTCGAGCAGCTCGGGCAACTCGCGTCTGAGCGCACGACGGCCATCGTCTGCGCGGAGTTGCTCCCCTGGCGATGCCATCGGCGGTACATCTCTCGGGCCCTGGAGACCCGGGGGTGGCGTGTGATCCATCTCCTCGATGAGCGCCGCGCCTACCGGCAGGAGGGCGACGGCTGGAGGGCTGTGGGATGAAGCTCGGACGTTTCAGCAACTGTTCAAAGGAGTGACCGGTGGTGAGGGCAAGACCCGGCAGGAGGAGAAGAAGAAGGCCGAGGGTGAGACCCTCGACTCTGAGATTATCGAAGCGGAGGGCGCGGATATCAAGAGGGCAGGCGAGCTTCCTTCTGGGCGTGGGGCTCATGCTCGTTGCTGTCGGCTCGCTGCGCTGGGATTTTCGGACGAGGGCAACAGAGGAGGCTTCGATGGAAGTCGCCGTCCCGGCCGACGAGCCCGGCGACACCCTATCCGGTGTGGTCAGGCGTGCGGAGACGCTGTCGGAGGCCCTGGCGAGAAGCGGGATTGAACCGTATACGGCGCACGAGATCTTCTCCGCGCTTCGCGGGATCCTCGATTTCAGAAGATGTCAGCCGGGGGATCAGTTCATGGTTGTGCTCGATACCGACGGCGTGGTCGACTACTTCGAATACCGCACAGGGCCGATGGTCTCGTATGTTGTGGAACCATCCCCTGAGGGGCTGCGGGGATACCGCTGCCAGGCACCCGTTGCGCGGCGCCTCGCCCTGGCTGCGGGGACCCTCGAGGAGTCTCTCTATCTGGCAATGCTGGAGCACGGCCATTCGCCGGAGTTTGTGTCGAAGTTCGCGGACATCTTTGCCTGGGATATCGACTTCTACACGGAGAGCCGGGATGGGGATCGGTTCATCGCCCTATATGAAGAACTTTTCTCGGAGGGGAGGTGCATCGGGTACGGGGACATCATCTGCGCCAGATACTGGGGGAGGGAGGATCACTATGCCTTCCGGTACGTGGATCCTGAAGGGCATGCCGACTACTATGACGAGAACGGACGGTCGCTGCGGAAGGCGTTCCTCAGATCTCCCCTCAGCTATAGTCGCATCAGCTCGTTCTACAGTCGATCGCGGTTTCACCCCATCCTCAGGTACTACCGGCCGCACCACGGAATCGACTATGCCGCCCCGGTGGGCTCTCCCGTATCAGCTATCGGCGATGGCGTCGTCGAGTTCGCAGGGTGGAACGGAGGATATGGCAAGTTCGTGCGCGTCAGGCACGCAAACGATTACAGGAGCGGGTATGGACACCTGTCGCAGATCGCGGCAGGGGTGCGGGCAGGCGGCAGGGTTGCACAGGGCGAAGTGATCGGATACGTCGGTTCGACCGGTCTTTCGACAGGGCCCCATCTGCACTTCGAAATGAAGTACAAAGGGAGGTTTGTCGATCCGCTGAAGGTCAACCTGCCGGCTGCCAACCCGGTCCGGCCCGAGTTCATGGGCAACTTCGTTGTTCACCGTGATAGTCTGATGGCTATCATCTCCGGGGATGTGGAGACCCGGACAGCTCGATTGCCGGCGGGCAGCAGCTACACGGATGAGGGGTAGCGATGGAACAGCTGGCGGCAAAGCTGAAACGCATCGACGGTCGCGGGTATAAGGCGTACAAGTCGATCGCCGGCCGATATGCGTTCCCGAACTTCGAGTTGCACGTTGACCATGTCCAGGGTGATCCGTTCGCAGCTCCCTCCCGGATGAGGGTGCGAGTTGGCCGTGATACCGCTGGTTTCCCCAGGGAAACATACGCGGGCGAGAGCAGGAGGACGGCGCTCGAGGATTTCCTCACCCGTAGATACCGGGATGCCATCAACAGGACAGCGAAGGGACGGCGCGGTTCCGGTAAGAGCGGCACGATCGGGATCATCCCGTGTGGTCAGGAGATCCTCAAGAGATCGTCGATGGTCGTCGACGACGAGTTCGTCGAGGCTCGGTTTGTCGTCGGCCTGCCGGCGCGTGGTCGGACGATCCTGGGCAAAGAGGCCGAGACGATCTTCTTCAAGGAGATCCCGCGCATCGTCGACGGGGCACTCCTGTTCGCTAATCTCGATGCTGATCGGCTGTGGACTCATGTGAAGATCGCGGAGGATCAGGATTTCATCCGCCGCACCCTCCCGGACAAAGGGCTGGTCTCGTTTCTCGCTAATGTCTCGATCCTTCCCAGGCGGAGCGGTGTGGACGATCGGCCCATGGATCGGGAGACCGCCGTGCCTCTCTTCTCTCCTCCCTCGCTAGAGACCTCGTTCACCACGCCGAATAGCGGTGTCGTGAACGGCATGGGGATTCCGGCAGGCGTGACGCTCATCGTCGGCGGCGGGTATCACGGGAAATCGACGCTCCTCCGCGCTGTCGAGCGCGGCGTCTATAACCAGATTCCCGAGGACGGGCGGGAGTTCGTCGTCACGAACCCGCATGCCGTGAAGATCCGGGCGGAAGATGGCCGCCGGGTGGAGAAGGTCGACATCTCCGACTTCATCGGTGACCTCCCCGGCGGGAAGAGCACAACTGCGTTCAGCTCGGACGATGCGAGCGGGAGCACCTCTCAGGCCGCGAACATAGTGGAAGCCCTCGAGCTCGGCGCCGAGCTCCTGCTCATCGATGAAGACACCTCGGCCACCAATTTCATGATCAGGGATCATCGCATGCAGCTGCTAGTGGCCAAGGAGAAGGAGCCGATCACTCCATTCGTCGATCGCGTGCGGTCGCTGTACGGGCACCACGGGGTCTCGACGATCCTCGTGCTTGGCGGATCGGGCGACTACCTCGATGTAGCCGACCTCGTGATCATGCTCGACGCGTACCGGCCGCGTGATGTAACGAGGGAGGCCAAGAAGGTGGCGAAGAAGGTGCGGACCGGCCGAACGAGAGAGGGGGCGGAGAAGCCGCGCCGGCCTCGCCCGCGGGCTCCGCTCGCCCGGAGCTTCGACCCACGGCGGGGCAAGAAGGCGGTGAAGATCGATGCCAGGCGCATCGACACGATCTTCTACGGGTATGAGGAGCTCGATCTCTCCTATGTCGAGCAGATCGTCGACCTCGGTCAGACGAGAGCGATCGGCGATGCGATCCACTACGCGGCACAACAGTATGTCGATGGCCGTCGGACCCTCAAACAGATCGTCGATCTGGTGATGCGCGACATCGATCGTGCAGGGCCCGATGTCATCAATCCGTTTCAGAGGGTGCCCTTCGGCGGGTACGTCGGCTTCAGAAAGTATGAGTTGGGCGCCGCGATCAACCGCCTTCGTACGTTGGTGGTGAAGTCGGGCTCGAGGCGCAGTCGCTGATCTGCCCGCTCCTCCCGGCCGTCCGTGGGTGTTCGGTCGCCCGGTCGCTCGTCTGGTCGGCCGACTGCCAGATCCTCCGTTAGACCATCGATGCCCCGATACTGCATTCCACTCGCTGCCATCCATTCGAGAGAGATCCATGGCTCAGTGTCTCAGCTGCGGGAGCACGTCTCCTGAAATACCCGCGGTGCTCGGGCTCTGCCTCCGGTGTATCAGGGAAGGTACGGGGACGGCGGCGGACGTGGCCGCCGATGTCCACGCCAGAGCCCGCAGGTACTATGGGCTGCGGGAGGCCATCCCGGAGGATGATGAAGGTGTGCGGTGCGGAGTCTGCCGCAACAGATGTCTGATCGGAGAGGGGATGGCGGGATACTGCGGGCTGCGGGAGAACCGCGGCGGCCGGATCGTCGAGCTGGGCGGCACCCCGGAGCGGGGATTTCTCGACTGGTACTACGATCCGATGCCCACTAACTGCGTGGCCGACTGGGTCTGCGCCGGCGGCAGCTCGGCAGGGTACCCGACCTACTCCCGATCGCGCGGTCCTGAATACGGGTGTGTCAATCTCGCCGTCTTCTATCGAGCCTGCACGTTCGACTGCCTTTTCTGTCAGAACTGGCACTTCCGCGAGGGCGTAGGCGGAGGGCGGAGCACGAGCGCACACGAGCTGGCGGGGAAGGCATCGCCGCAGACGAGCTGCGTCTGCTTCTTCGGCGGAGACCCCACACCTCAGATGCTCCACTCTCTGGCCGTGGCAGAGGAGGCGCTCGAGGCGGCCGGGGACAGACCGCTGCGCATCTGCTGGGAGACGAACGGATCGATGAGCCGTGCCCTCATGGCGAAGGCGGCGGAGGTCGCGCTCCGGTCCGGAGGGACGATCAAGATCGATCTCAAGACCTGGGATCCCAACCTGTCCCGGGCGCTCTGCGGCGTGGGCAACGAGCAGACGCTGGAGAACTTCGCCTTTGTCGCCTCGAAAATGGGGGAGCGGCCCGATCCTCCGCTCCTCGTCGCCTCCACGCTTCTCGTGCCTGGATACGTCGACGAGCAGGAGATATCATCGATCGCCCGATTCATCGCTTCGTGCAATCAGGACGTCCCCTACGCGCTCCTCGCATTCCACCCCGCATTCGTCATGGACGACCTCCCTACCACAAGCCGCCGCCAGGCACAGGCCGCGGAAGCCGCCGCCCGGGCCGCCGGCCTCTCCCGCGTCCGCATCGGCAACATCCACCTCCTCACATGACCGGGGACGAGCCAACCGGGGACGTTGGTAGGTTCAGAAGGTTACGGCGGGGACGTCCCTGGGATTTTGACCTTGACAAAGGTAATGGAGCGCAAAATAATTGAATTAGCATCTGTTCGTGCCGGCGAGGGTATGGCGTTGGGAGGGTTGCGACTATGATCGTGAAATCCGAGCAGCTCATGGCGGAGCTCTCGCGGGACAAGGTCGCCGCGGTTTATCTTCTGGCCGGGCCGGAGGATCTTCTCCGGCAGGAGGCGGTGGCTCGTCTCACACGATTGGTGCTGCGGGCGGGTGCTGAGGTGTTCGATCGGGACATACTCTATGGGGGCGAGGACGATCTTTCTAGGGTAGCCGGGCTTGCCGGCACACTCCCGATGTCGTCGCCCAAGCGGCTCGTCATCATCAAGCAGTTCGATCGAGCATCGCCGAAGGAGCAGCGTCTCATACTCGAATACGCTCAGCGCCCTTCTCCCATGACCTGTGTAGTGCTGGAATGTGATCGTGCGAATCTGCGGAGTGGGGTCTATCGGCAGCTCGCAGAGCACGCAGTCGCCACTATCTTCTGGCCGCCGTTCGAGCGACAGGCGAGAAGCTGGCTGGTGCGGCGCGCCAGGGGCGAGGGAGTCCGCCTTTCCCCCGAGGCTGCTGACCTGCTCCTTTCCGACGGGGGGGAGGGTCTGGCCGACCTCGCCGGCCAAGTCGAGAAGCTCGCACTGTACGCAGGTGCGGACGGCCATGTTTCAGCGGATGATGTCTCCGCTGTGGTCGGGTCCCCACATGGTCGCAGCATCTTCGAGCTGTGCGATGCCGTCGGCACCGGGTCGCGTGCTCGGGCCTTCGAGATACTCGATCATCTGTGCAAGGTAGGTGAGGCGCCATATTATATAGTGAGTCTCCTTGGCAGGCACTTTCTCATCCTGTGGCGGGCCAAGATGATGATCGCGAGCGGCATGAGGGATGGGGTGGCCAGAAGGCTCGGACTGAGCGAGCGAAACTTCCGCGGCTATGAACGTCAATGCGAGAGGCTGTCGCTACGACAGATACGGAAGGGCCTCGTACTCATCTTTCGGGCGGATCAGGCGTTGAAATCCGGGGCCCAGGATCGGACGACGATTCTGGACTCGCTCGTGTATGATCTTTCTAGTCTGAGTACGTCAGACGGCTAGCGCCCGGCGGATTACGCAATGGAGCCTGCCCAGTACGCGCGAGCGGGCATCGAAGGAGGAAAGACATGGGCGAGGAAGAGCTGGAGGAGGCTGCCGAACTCGACGTCGAGGAACTCAAGGAGTTCGAGCGAGAGCGCGAAGATATCCTCCTGAAACTGGATCGCCTCGAGGAGAAGAGGGAGGAGTTCAAGAAGGCGGTCTATGACAAGGTGAAGGGTGACTACGAGAAGCGCCTCGAGGGGCTGTCGGCTCGTCTTGAGAAGAAGCGACGCGTCATAAGTGCAGAGATCATGCGTCTCAAGGATGAGAAGGCAGAACTCGGACGGCAGTGCGATATGATTCGGGACGAACTCGAAGAGCTCGATCTGCGACATGCTATCGAGGAATTCGACGATGCGGCCTATGAGAGCAAGGCCAGCGCCAAGAAGGACAGCCTGAAGGGGGCCGAGGAATGTCTCCGCGAGACAGAAGCCCAGCTCGAGTTCCTCGGGGGCCTCATAGGGGAGCCTGTGGCCGAAGAGGCGGAGGTGGCTGCTCCGGTGGGTGAGAAGGAAGAGGCCGAAAAGGAAGAGGCCGAGAAGGAAAAAGCGGAGGAGGAAAAGGTGGAGGAGAGGGAGGCGGAGAAAGAGGAGGAGGTAGTAGCAGAGAAAGAGGAGGAGGCAGTAGGAGAGAAGGAGGAATCTGAGGAGGAGGAGGCTGAGAAGGAAGAAACGCCGGAGGAGGTACCTTTACGGCCCACTTCGGCTCCGCCGGGAGTGATCAAGAGGGAAGAGTTCGAGGTGGAGCGCGGAGTGGAGCCGGAGCCAGTCGAGGCTGAAGCGAAAACAGAGGAAGCTGCGGTGGGTGATGCCGGGGAGGAGCCGACGCTCATCTGTCCCAAGTGTGGGGCGAGCAACAGGCCCGATAGCTGGTACTGCGAGAAGTGCGGTGCCGAGCTCATGGGAAGCGCTGAGCCCGCAAGCCCCCCCAAGTAGTGCGGATTGCATCGGGGAGCCCTATTGACCGCAGTCCAGGTCCGGGCGGAGATAAACGAATGGCGTTGTGGAGCGTGAGTGGGAGATGAGGCGCGACAGCATGAGGGAGACAGTGGACCAGAGGATCTATCCATATGAAGAGGTCGAGCGGAAGTGGCGCGAGCACTGGGAGAGAATCGGCCTCTATACAACGCGCGATGACGACCGTCCTGAGTTCTATCAGCTTGTGATGTTCGCCTATCCTTCGGGCGACGTCCACATGGGGCATTTCAGAAACTATGTGATCGGGGATCTCGTCGCGCGTTCCAAAATGATGCAGGGATACCGGGTACTCCACCCCTTCGGCTGGGATGCATTCGGCCTTCCTGCCGAGAATGCTGCTATCGAGCGCGGTATCCACCCGAGGGAGTGGACGCTGGGTAACATCGAGACGTCCCGGCAGACCCTGCGGAAGATAGCGATCAGCTACGACTGGGAGCGCGAGGTGATCACCTGCCTCCCAGATTACTACAGGTGGACGCAATGGCTGTTCCTTACCTTGTGGGAGCGCGACCTCGCGTACCGGGCAGAGGGGATGGTGAACTGGTGCCCGCAATGCCAGACTGTGCTCGCCAACGAGCAGGTCTCGGAGGGGCGCTGTGAGCGGTGCGAGACGCCGGTCCTCAAACGCGAACTCACGCAGTGGTACTTCCGCATCACGGCTTACGCTGACCGCCTCCTCGAGGATATCGATAACCTCGACGGCTGGCCCGACAGCATACGGACGATGCAGCGCAACTGGATCGGGCGCAGTGAAGGCACGGGGATCGATTTCCCGCTCGAATCGAAGGAACGGAAGCTCTCTGTCTTCACGACGAGGCCCGATACGATTTACGGCGTGACCTTCCTGACTCTCGCCCCGGAGAACCCACTCGTCAAGGAGCTCGTGCGGGGGACGGAGCGTGAGCGTGAGGTGACCGAGTACGTCGAGAAGGCTGTGGCGAAATCGGAGATAGAACGTGCCTCGATCGGCGCCAAAGACGGTGTCTTCACAGGGTGCTATGCTCTCCACCCCTTCTCCGGGGAGCGACTCCCTCTCTGGGTTGCAGACTACGTGCTCGCAACCTACGGGACCGGAATCGTGATGGGCGTCCCCGCCCATGACCAGCGGGACTTCGAGTTCGCCAGGCGCTACGGGCTCGCCATCAGGGTCGTCATCGAGCCGGATTCCCGGACCCTGAGGGCCGAGGAGATGGAGGAGGCCTACGTCGATCCCGGAACGATGAGGAACTCGGATCAGTTCAACGGATGCCCCTCCGGGGAGGGGATCGAGAAGGTGACCGAGTACGCCATCGCCAAGGGGCTGGGGAGGCGGCGCGTCAACTACCGGCTGCGCGACTGGCTCATCTCCCGCCAGCGCTATTGGGGCGCTCCCATCCCCATGATCCACTGCCCCAAGTGCGGAATCGTGCCAGTGCCCATGTCCGAACTGCCCGTGGAGCTCCCCGTAGAGAATGTAGACTTCGTGCCCAAGGGGCGGTCGCCTCTCGCCGACATTCCTTCGTTCATAGAGGTCTCGTGCCCGACGTGCGGCGGCCCGGCAAAGCGGGATGCGGACACGATGGATACGTTCGTCTGCTCGTCGTGGTACTATCTCAGATATCTCGACCCCAAGGATGAGGCAGAGCCGTTCACCAAGGAGCATGCCGCAGAGTGGCTCCCTATAGACCTGTACATCGGCGGAGCAGAACATGCGACCGGCCACCTCCTCTACTTCCGTTTCATCCACAAGGTGCTGTACGACGCGGGGCTGGTCCCGACGGACGAGCCGACTGAGCGTCTGTACAATCATGGAATGGTCCTCGATGCCGAGGGTTACGTCATGTCGAAGTCCCGCGGGAACGTCACGTCTCCTGCGAGCGTGATGGACGAAAACGGTGTCGATTCATCGAGACTGGGTATGCTCTTCGCGGCTCCTCCTGACAGGGAGATAGAATGGACCGGGAGGGCGGTGAGTGGCGCCGCACGATTCCTCGACCGCCTGTGGCGCCTGGCCAACGACCACATGGAACAGCTCCGGCAGTTCGATCCCGACTCCCTGCCCGAGCGTATCGATCCGACTGCTCTGAGCGGGGATGAACGGGATCTGTACCGTGAGCTCAATGTGATGTTGAAGCGCGTCTCCGACGATGTCGAGTCGCTCGATCTGAATACCGCCATCGCCGCAATGATGGAATTCCTCAATTCGCTGTACAGATTCAAGGCAACATCGAGCAGGATATTCCTACTCTCCCTGCGCAGGCTGGTGCACGCTCTTGCCCCATTCGCACCGCACATCGCCGAGGAGCTGTGGCATCGGATGGGGAATGACGAGACCGTCTTCACGTCAGGGTGGATCTCGTACGACGAAGCCGCCACCGAGCAGGAGCTAATTACCATCGCCGTTCAGGTAAACGGGAAGGTGCGCTCGCGGCTCGAAGTCGCTCGGGATGCGGGTGAGGAGGAAATCCGCGAGCTCGCTCTGGCCGACGCGAGAGTGAAGCAGCACACCAAGAACAAGACTGTCAGGAACGTAGTTGTCGTCCCCCGCAGGCTCGTGAATATCGTCACCTCCTGACACTCCCCTCCGCCACGTGCCGATCGGTCGCCTCCGGCCGGGGGAGTCCCCGGACGTACCATAAGTGTTCATGTGCGCCGAGCTTCGGATTCTCAAAGGCGTGCGCCTGTGACGGAGGGAGACCGCCCCTGCGAGCACCGGCTCCCTGTGCGACGCCGCGGAGCATCTCGACGGGCGCACTGCAGCGGACAGGCGCACTGCAGCGGACAGACGCCCTGTATGAGGGCATGTACCGTGCCCGCGAGCATCCTCCCTGCAAACAAACGCTTGACAAGCGCGTGGTTGCGTGGTACAAAGAGCCTGCGACAGCAATAAGTGCAGGCAGTTCATCACGATTTGGGCCGCGCCCGTAGCTCAACTGGATAGAGCAACGGACTACGAATCCGTAGGTTAGAGGTTCGAATCCCCTCGGGCGCGCCATATGTATATTCATTTTGTCTCTGGATCCGGGCGGCGAGCAATGCTTACCCCTTTTGGACCGGATCGAGGCGCTTAACAGATCTCCACTACGACGACTCCCGATCGAATGATCGATCTACACGTGGAAGAGCGGTTCATGCGGCAGGCGCTGACCGAGGCGGCGGAGAGCCTGCATGACGGCGAGGTGCCGGTCGGCGCGGTGATCACCCGGGGGGATCGCATCATCGGGCGGGGGAGAAACCGTCGCGAGCGGCTGCGTGATCCCACCGCCCATGCTGAGATCCTCGCGATCGGAGCCGCGGCATCGAGCCTGGAGGCGTGGCGCCTCTCCGGGTGCACTATCTATGTGACTCTCGAGCCCTGCCCTATGTGTGCTGGCGCCATCGTGTTGGCGCGTATCGACCGATTGGTCATTGGCGCGGACGATCCGAAGGGCGGCGCCTGTGGCTCGCTCCTCAACATCGTCGAGGACGAGAGACTGAATCACCGCGTCTCGGTGACGCGCGGCGTCCTTGCCGACGATAGCAGCGCGCTCCTGCGACAATTCTTCGAGCAGTTGCGCGACCGCGGCGAGGGCGCACATACAGTAGCCTAGAGCCGCACCAAGAACGGAGAGATGGCCGAGTCTGGTTGAAGGCGCACGACTCGAAATCGTGTATCCCTTCGGGGATCGGGGGTTCGAATCCCTCTCTCTCCGCCAGTCT
>Ga0111224_1008_pt1 | contig 54493 bp, 43 predicted proteins | sample DeeMarSWOR152_54_FD_80388 | JGI IMG/M metagenome (GOLD analysis project Ga0111224, IMG submission 80388) | candidate division TA06 bacterium DG_24
CCGCACCACTCGCTCCGGCCCGGCATTGTACGCCGCAAGGGCCAGTCTGATCTCCCCGTCGAACCGATCGAGCATCTCCCTCAGATAGCGCACTCCTCCCTCAATGTTCTGAACCGGGTCGAATGGATTGGAGACCCCGAGATCTACGGCCGTGGCCGGCATGAGCTGCATCAGCCCCATCGCCCCCTTAGGAGAGATGGCACGGGGATTGAATCCGGACTCGGCGTCGATTACTGCCCTGACCAGGGAGGTGGCGACACCGTACCGTTTCGCCGCCTCCTCGATGAGCGTCTCGTAGGAGACGGGATCCGCCCGGATGTTGCGGATCGCCGTCCGGAAAAGCTCCATACGCGCCGGATCCGGGACATTGGTAATTACGACCGACCTCCCCACCTTTCGATACCGTACTTCGTATGCATCCGCCGAGGCAACGACGCTCGCCACGAGCACGAAGGCGACTCCTATGGAGGTGATGCATCTGGCCACAGAGCTCCTACCTCCTCCTCTTCCGTACCACCGTAGGATCTATGAGATCCTCCCAGTCAGGATCGAACGACTCATCCTCATCGCTGGAGTAGACGAGTTCATACCTCCCGTACCCGGTGCGATCGATAAAGATGTACTGGTCGCCCCCGCGCCCGTAGTACAGCCAGCTGACATACGAAGCATAACGGACGTCAGCCGGGTGCCTTTCGATCTCATCCGGCTCCCCGTTCTTTATGTAGATCCGGCCACGATCCGATCTGTGTCCCTTCTCGAAGCCGGAGGAGAAGTGCTCGTCGGCGTACTCAATGCGCCGGACAAACTCCTCGAGCAGTTCGTTTCGTGGCGTGCCGGGAAGGGGATCGCGATCTTTCCAGAACTTGACGAGGAACCTCTCCTTCCCCTCCGGGCTCAATGACTCATAGAGAGAGAGCTCGTCGCGGTCCGCGAGGTATTCGATCCGCTCGTACCACTCCCCCCCCACCTCCTGCAGCCCCCGCAGCTCGGCGGCGGCATCCCGCTCAGGAGCCTCCTCTTCGCCTTCCTCGGAAAGCGCACGGAGTCCCACATCGCTGACCGCCTCGACATAGAACGGAGCACTCGCCGTCGCCTCTGTGCCGGACGAGAGGTCTTTGACGACAAGGGAGATAGCATATTCGCCGGCCTCCAGGGCAACGACATTGACGCCGCCCATCTCTACCGCGCTCTCCCCGGGAGTAGCTTTCCTCTTGGACGGCAGAGTGCGAACCTCCTTCCCCTTCGAGTCACAGATCGTATACGCGATACTGAAGCTGTCAGGTATCTCTTCAGTGCCGGTGGTGAGGCCGTAGATTTCGCTGTACCAGTAGAGGATGGGGAATTTGCCCCCGAACCGGTGCTCGGGATTCGGCGATATGTACAGGCCATTCTTGACGAACCGACTATCACTCGTATCGGCCTCGGCCTCGATCTTGATCGCGAGCTCCACATCGCTCACGGCCAGCTCTTCGGATGAGGGCGCCACAGGGACTGTGAGAACAACCTCGCCCGCCTTCTCGCTGGTGAGATCGGTCATGGCCAAGGAGATCTCGTACTCGCCCGGGCTCACATTCTCGAGTTCCATCTGGTCCACCATCAGTGGAGCCTGACCCCCGGTCACCTCGTCCGGATCGACGACAGAGAAGTGCCCTTCCCAGCTGTCGCTCACCGTTGCCTTGGATCCCTTACGTTGTAGCACGAACGATGTACGGAACCGCGCGGTCCACCCGCCATCGTCCTCCTCGACATAACTGAAATCGGCCACCGGCAAGGTGTAGTAGAGTTCGACGTAACTCTTCCCCCCGCCCATGCGGAAGCGGCCAACATCTATGTGGAAGGTAAGATCGCCCTCGCTCTCGGCCGGCAGGGCCTGCTCGGACGCGAGAGAAGGGGCTGTACAGAGCGCCGCAATGAGCGCCATACTCACAACTACCGTCCGCTGCATCGATCTCTCCTCCGCCCTCTCTCCCCCGATCTTCTTCGACAGGAGTCATTATGAGAGGGTTCAGTACCCCTGGTCAAGGGGGTAGACTAACCTGTATTCGCCGAAGCCCCGCTCATCGACGAAGATGAACTCTTCTCCCAGCGAATAGTAGTACCAGATCTCGTACGGGTGTGCATCGGGATCGAAGTAGTGGCGCTCGATCTCACTCGGGTGACCGAACTTGATGTATATGCGGCCCATGTCGCTCCGCCACCCGCCAAAGGGGCCGAGGAAATGGCTATCGGCATAATCGACGCGCCGGAAATACTCCAGCATCCGCTCATTCCTCTCCGTATTGGGAGTGGGATCGAATTCCTCCCAGAACTCGTTCCACAGCCTGACCCAATCCTCAGGCGGAGCGGATCTCAACCGCTCCCGCTCATCGGGGGTGGCGACGTATTCGAGCTGTTCGACCCGTTCTTCATACTCCTCGCGAGAGGCAAAGAACGAGCCGACGACGGAGAACTTCGCCTCGCCGAACGCAACACGCTGCGTACGTTCGTCCTCCAGTCTGATGCTCAGCGCATACTCTCCCACCCTGAGCCCCTCCAGGGGAACCGTCCCCAACCTCACAACCGTACCCTTCACCGCCATCACGCCCCTCGACCTGAGCTGGACGAGGCCGTCGGCATCGATGACGTACCATTCCTCACGCACGTCTCCCGAGTCATCGGGTCCCCGATAGATCTCATAGGAGAAGAGGGCTCTCTCATCCGTCTCGTCGTAGCGCCGCTTCGGATATGCCTCCCACCCTTCTCTGCCAGTTGCCAGGCTCGTCGCCACCTCGTCGCCCGAGAAGATGAGGCCTTCCGACCTGACGAACGTGACGTCGCTCATCTGGAGCGAGCCGAACCCGAGATCCGGCACATGGAGTTCCTTTTCCACAGTCCCCTCCCGGCTGGAGTGCCGGTCTCGCAGCAACACGCTGAGATGATATTCACCGGGAGCAATGGAGAGCTCGTGCCGGCTTGTGATGAACCGCGACAGGCGCTGAGTCTGGGCGTACGCCTCGGGCTCCGAGTAGACTGTCCAGATGTCACCCGCCGCTTGATTGCCGGCAGTGTCACGCAGTATCGCCGACAGATCGTATCCCGCCTGATATGAATCGCCGACGGCGATGAACTGGAGTTGTTCGTAGACAACCGAGACCTCAATCTCCAGCTGCATTCTCTCGCCTTCGCCCAGGAACACATTCGTTGCCACATCGTACACGAGTGACCCCGACCAGTGAACCTCGTCGTCGGCGACACTCCCTGTCGCCAGGCAGAGAAGGCAGATCACCGTCGGGGTGAGATGCAACAGGATGCGTCGTGCGAAGGTGTTTCCCACGGCAGAATCCTCTCCGAAATGGCCATTCATATATACAATAGCAGAACCAGGGCCCAGGGGCAAGCGAAAAACCCCCGGCCGCCGCCAGCCTGTCGAACTCATCCCTCCCGCGGGCTTGATCCCGCCGCGGGCGCGCCCGATCCCCGACCGCTCAGGGAAGGGGCCCTCCAACCGCACTCTCCAGACGCGCCACGGCGAGGCGCCGGTCATAGACCGCCTCCACTTCCGACGATTCCGCCCTGTTGAGGGCGAGCTGCGCAGTCACCAACTCGAGCGGAGCAGCGGCGCCCAGCCGATACCGCTCCTCAGCCATCCGGTAGTTTTCTCCCGCCTCCTCGCGTGCCAGCTCCACCACATCGAGACGCTTCGTCGCCTCCTGCACCGCGAGGTACGCGGCCTCAACCTCATACTCGATCGCCAGCACCCTCCTCCGCTTCTCCTGTCCGAGGAGCGCGCGCTGCGTGGCCGCCCTCGATAGGGCCGACTCACGACGCAATCCGTCAAACAGGGGGAGTTCCGCCCTGATGCCGATGCTCCAGCTGTCGTTCGCATCCCAGGTGGTCGCATCGTCCGGGAACTCCTCGCCGCTGTAGCTGTAGTCCGCCGTCACAAGGAGGGTCGGCAGGTACGTCGTCCTGGCAGAGAAGACATTCAGATTTGCCTGATGGAGCGCGGCGTCGACATTGGCGACCTCAGGACGGCGCTCAAACGCCAGATCCTTCAGGGCAGCGAGAACGGGCACCTCACGCTGCACAATACCGGGAACCTCCTCTATCTCGACTGGACGATCGAACGGGATGCCCATCGCCCTGACAAGGGATGCCCTCGCCAAGTCGACCGCGCCTCTCGCAGTGATCAGATCCACCTCGGCCTGCGTCTTCTCCACTTTGATGCTGAGGTAGTCTGCCTTCGACGCCGCTCCCAGTTCGTATAGGGCCTCGGCATGGGCCAGATTCCCCTCGCTTCGTTCCAGAGCGAGCAGAGCCACATCCTCGAGCGCAATCGCCTTGAGAAGGCCATAGTAGCCCTCGGTCACGGCCAGGACCACGGCGTTCTCCATCTCGCGGAGCGACGCCCTGCCAGCCGTGACCGCTGCGCCCGCCGAAAAGATGCCCGTCCACCCGGGAAGATCGAGAAGAGGCTGGCTGAGCGAGAAACGAGTACTGTACGTCTCAGTCGTCACTTCTTCCATGACGCCCGTCGCGGAGATCCGAAAGCTCGGACCAGAACGTGTGTACCCGCTCGACGCATGAGCGCTCGGGAGCAGCGCCGAGAAGGAGGAGACGAAATCCGCCTGATCGAGGCGGAGATCCTCCTTGGTCTGGGCAAGGTCGGGGCTGTTTTCGATCGCGACCGCAATACAGTCGGCCAATGAGAGCGGGGATTCATAGACTTCGGTACCGCCTGCCCCCGCACATGACAGCAGGAGGACTACGGCCGCAGCAGCCCCCGTGCAGAACGAACCTCCTCGCATGCGTCCTCCTTTCAACACATCGGTCGATCGGCGCGTCGCCGTGCCGGGCCGTAGCGCCCCAGGGGTCGCCCCCTGGCCCGGTTCGGGTCAATGCACCAGAGTCTATGACAGCGCAGGCGGGCCTCACCGGTTGGCGCGAACGCCACACCGATGGCCCTGTCCCGGCAATCAAACAGCGATGAACGACTCTGCAATCTGGATAGCGTTGAGCGCCGCGCCCTTCCGCACATTGTCCGCCACTACCCAGAATGCGAGGCCGGAGTCGACGGAAGGATCCCCGCGTACCCTGCCCACGAAGACCTCATCCCTGCCCGACACGAACCGCGGGGTCGGATAGAGAGACCGTCCGGGCTCGTCGATTACCACGACCCCCGGGGAACGCTCCCAGACCCTCCGTGCTTCATCGGGAGGGAGAGGTTCGGTGAGCTCGGCCCACACAGCCTGGGAGTGGGCCGTCTGAATCGGCACACGCACAGCAGTAACGCTCATACGGAGTTCATCGAGACCGAGTATCTTCTTCGTCTCCTCGCAGATCTTCGACTCCTCGCCCGTATACCCATCTCGTGAGAAAGGCCCGATCTCCGGGACGAGATTGTCAACGATCGGATGGGCGAATACCCCCGGTCCACGAGCGGTGTCCGCGTGCGCTCCCCCGGCTGACGCGCGCTCGTTCTCGAGTGTCTCCATTCCCCCACGCCCTGCGCCGGAGACCGACTGGTAGGTGGCGACCACCACCCGGCGCAGACCAGCGGCCCTCGCGAGCGGCGCCAGGGCCACGCAGAGCTGGATGGCGCAGCAGTTCGGATTGGCGATGAGCATGGTGTCGCCAGAGACTGTGTCGCCGTTTACCTCGGGCACGACGAGAGGAACGCCGGGTTCCATGCGAAACGCGTGGGAATTGTCGATGACGCGCGCACCGGCGTCGAGGGCCCAGGGGACCGCAGTCCGGCTCACCTCAGCTGATGTGGCGAATAAAGCGAGATCGATGCCGCGAAATGAATCAGGTTCGAGCCGCCCTATGGCGTGTTCCGTGCCCTGGTAGGAGATCTTCCGGCCAGGGACTTCCTTCGAGCCGAGGAGCCGGAGCGATGCGGCGGGGAACCTCCGTGCCTCGAGCAGCTCCACGATCGTCGATCCGACGAGGCCCGATGCCCCGGCGACTGCCACTGCCAGATCAGCCATCGATCACCTCTCCCCTCAGGCGTCTCTCCCTCCCGGACCCATGGCCGGACCGGTCCATGCTCCGCCCACGAGGCATGTCCCGGACGATGATCTGCCGCACGCGACTACTCTCGCGGGGCGGAGGCTCGCTTCCTTCCCCGCCCGCCCGAGGTGCTCCTGGCCGTCCGCGGCTTCATCAGATCGAATTCCCGGGCCAGAGTTCTAGCCGCGCGCCCCACCGCACTCTGGGGGATGATACAGCTCACTCTCGTCTCCGAGGTCGAGACTGAGCCGATGTGGATACGGCTCCTGGAGAGGGCCGTGAAGATCCTCGCCAGCATATCAGGAGAACGCGTTATCCCGACCCCGATGACTGACACCAGGCCCACGCCCTTGCTGGCGCGCACTTCCCTCGCGCCGATCCGCCGGGCCTCTGACGCGAGAACCCGGCGGGCAGTGGCAAGATCTGACTCATTGACGACGAATGAGAGATCGGTCGTCTTCTCCGCCCCCGCCCCATGGAAGAAGAACCTCACGGCAACACCCGCGTTGGCGAGGCTCGTCACCACCTGCGAGAGGGATCGGGGACTCCTGGGGACCCGCCTCAGGGAGAGCAGGGCTATCGCCTCATCGTGCGTCACACCGCGCACCTCTGGCCGTTCGAGCGTCTCATCTCTGATCACTGTACCAGTTCCTTCACCGATGCTCGGGCGGACCCGGAGCGTGAGATGGTGACGGGCAGCGAGCTCGACTGAGCGACTCTGCAGCACCCGAGCCCCGAGCCCGGCCAGCTCCAGCATCTCATCATAAGTTATCTCTGGCAGCAGTCTCGCGCCCGGAACGACCCGAGGATCGGCAGTGAGGATCCCATCGACATCCGTGTATATCTCGCATTCTCTGGCCCCCAGGCTTATGGCGAGCGCGACTGCCGTGATATCGGAGCCTCCCCTGCCGAGCGTCGTCACCTCACGCTCAACAGAGACCCCCTGGAATCCGGCCACGATGACGACCCGCTTCTTCGCCAGCTCTCTTCTGATGCGGTCGGCACGGATCTCGAGAATGTGAGCGTTTGTGTGGCTGGTGTCCGTGATGATCCCGCTCTGCGAGCCCGTGAACGAGATCGCCTCGCTGCCGAGATCCTGAATCGCCATCGACAACAGAGACATCGTCACCCGCTCGCCCGCCGTGAGGAGCATGTCAAGCTCTCTACGGGGAGGCTGAGAGATGACGGAGCGCGCCAGCCCGAGGAGCTGTTCGGTCGTGTCTCCCATCGCCGAAACGACAACGACGATGCCGCACCCTGCCCGACGCGCCGCCACGATACGCTTCGCCACGCTCCTGATCCTGGCAGGCGTCGCCAGGGAGGTGCCACCGTATTTTTGGACGATTACCTTCACGCTGTCGTTCCACCGAGAAAGCCGTCGAGCTCACCGAATGTTGGGGCGACCATGGGCGGCAAACGACCCCGCACGGGCCACCCTCTCTGCCGCCTCCGCGATGCGCTCCTCCCCGAGCGTCAGTGCCAGGCGCACGTATCCCTCTCCGTATTCGCCGAATCCCTGTCCCGGCGTGACCACGATGCCCGTCCGCTCCAGGAGCCAGCCCGCCCATGTCGACGAGTCATAGCCCGGCGGGACCTCGGCCCAGAGATAGAACGTCGCGGGAGACGGCGTGATACTCCAGCCGGCACGCGAGAATGCCTGAACCGCGAGGTCTCGCCGTCGGCGGTACGTAGCCCGAAGCTCTTCCACGCACCCTTGAGGACCTCTCAGGGCAGTTATCCCGCCTCGCTGGATCGCCTGAGGCGCTCCCGAGTCGCAGTTCTTCTTCACGCTGAGGAGTGAGTTGAGGATCTCTCTGTTCCCCACAGCGAAGCCGAGCCTCCAGCCGGTCATGTTGTATGTCTTCGACAGAGAGTGAAGCTCGACTGCCGCCTCCTTCGCACCGTCGACCGCGAGGAGACTGGGAGGCGGATTGCCATCGAGATAGAGCTCACTGTACACACAGTCATTGACGAGGAGGCACTGATGTCGGAGAGCGAAGTCGAGTACGCGATGAAAGAAGTCGAGGGAGGCAGACGCTCCGGTGGGGTTGTTGGGGTAGTTGAGGACGATCAGCCGCGCGCGGTCTGCAATACCGGAATCGAGCGAATCGAGATCCGCCAGGAAGTCATGCTCGGCGCGCAGTGGTACCGGAACAGGAGTGGCGCCCGCGAGGACCACCTGAGAATGATAGACAGGATAGGCCGGATCGGGCACGAGAACGAGATCGCCCGGCTCGACCACCGCCCACAATAGGTGGCCGATCCCTTCTTTGGCGCCGATCAGAGTCAACACCTCATGCTCTGGATCGAGCCCGACCCCGAACCGCTGCTGATACCAGTCCGCGACCGCACGGCGAAAATCGAGCAGCCCGTCGTACGTGGGATAGCGGTGATTCGCTGGATCCTGTGCTGCTGCACAGATCGAGTCGACAATGTGTGGCGGCGTGGGCAGGTCGGGATCGCCGACGCCGAAGCTGATGATGTCGATACCACGCGCTCTCGTCTCAGCTTCGAGTCGATCGAGCTCAGCATAGAGGTACGGAGGCAACAGATCGATGCGACCGGCCCGGAAGCGAAACCCCTCTTTCCCCGGGCCCCGGTCTCCACATCCCGCAGCTGGAGCAGTCCTATCTGTGCTGTTCACGGCCGCACTCCCAGGACATCGAGCATGTCGTAAAGACCGGGCGCTGCTGCCGCGACGAACCGGATCCCGCGCAGCGCTCCCTGGGCGAACGTGTTGCGATCGGCAGCGGTGTGGCGGAGCTCCACTTTTTCCCCTGTCCCCGCGAAGATCACCGCGTGCTCGCCCACGACATCGCCTGCCCTGAGAGAATGGATGCCGACCTCCCCGGCGCCGCCCCCGGGGGCTATCTCACCGGAGCCCGCGCTCCGCCCCTCGGCCACGAGATCGGCCAGGCGCTTTGCGGTGCCGCTTGGCGCGTCGACCTTCTGGCGATGATGAGCCTCCACTATCTCAACATCGAAATCACCGCCCAGAAGACGCGACGCCCTCGGGACGAGATCGAACAATACACTCACTCCAAGAGACATACTAGGCGAATAGAGGCACGGGATGGTCGTGCCTGCCTTTCGGATCATCTCTTCCTGCGCGGCATCGAATCCGGTCGTACCGAGCACCAACGGCTTCCCTGCCTCGCGGACCATCTCCAGGTGTTCGAGAGAAGCTTCAGGAGTAGTGAACTCCACAACGACGTCGGCGAAGCCCAGCACCTTCCCCAGGTCGACCGTGATGAACGCTTCACTATCACGAAGCCGCTGACCCACCAGCGGGTGATCATGCCTCTCGATTCCCGCGATAACTTCCAAGTCATCCGCCCGGGCGGCAGCACGCACGATAGCGGCACCCATCTTTCCACAACAACCGCAGACGACGGTTCTGGTCTTTAGAGCCATGAGATCATCTCCCTGCAGTCGTCCGGTCATCGTCTATTCCGCCCAGAGGCGGAACCGAGACCCGGACTTCGGATTCGACCACCTCACGAAAGCACCCCGTACTCCTTAAGAGCCTTGCGGAGCGTCCGCTCGCCCTCTTTCGAGAGTGGTACAAGGGGAAGGCGCACCTCATCGCCCATCAGACCGATGAGAGACAGAGCACGTTTGACAGGTATGGGATTCGTCTCCACGAACAGAGCCCTCACGAGCGGGTACAGTGCGAGATGGATCTGGCGAGCACGACCAACCTCTCCACGCCCGTGCTGGTCGATCATCTCGGCCACATCACGGGGCGCGATGTTGGCAACCACTGAGATGACGCCAACCGCGCCGACCGCGAGCATCGGAAGTGTAAGGGAGTCATCGCCGGATAGTATGGCGATCCGGTCGCCGGCAAGCCGCGATAGCTCGCTGACCTGATCGAGGTCCCCGCTCGCCTCCTTGATGCCAGCGATGCGGTCGAGGGAAGCGAGGCGGACCACAGTCGAGGGGAGGATATTCACTCCAGTCCGAGAGGGCACGTTGTAGATGATGATAGGAAGGGACGACTCCCCGGCAACAACCTCGAAGTGGCGGAAGAGCCCTTCCTGCGGAGGCTTGTTGTAATAGGGCGTTACGACCAGGACCGCGTCGGCGCCGCACGCGTGAGCTTCTTTTGTCCTGGCCACCGTTGCCGCGGTGTCGTTACTCCCTGTGTAGGCGACGATGGCGAGCTTTCCCTTGGCACGCCCCGCCGCGGTCTCGATGACCGACCGCCACTCTCCCGGAGTGAGAGTGGGAGACTCTCCAGTAGTGGCACACAGGACCAGCCCTGCCGTCCTCCCCTCGAGGTGGAACTCGATAAGCCGCGCGAGCGCTGCCTCGTCGAGACGACCGTTCTTGAAAGGCGTGACGAGCGCTACGTAAGATCCTTTGAACACACTACCTCCATGCAGACTAAGAGGACCGAGCCATTCACCCATCGATTGCGTGGAGTATACAGAGGCCGAATAAGCATGTCAAGAAGAAGAGAGGGGCGTTGGTAGGTTCGGTAGGTTACAGCTGACCAGCGACTCCCCCTCCATTCAAGGAGTGTGTACGACGGCTGCGGAGGAGAGTGCTCGATCAGTTCCCGCTGGTCTTCCCCGTATCGAGCACAGAGGAGAGGACCTCATCGATGGTGTCGGCGAAGATGAATTCCATATCCGCTTTCGCCTGCTCCGGGACCTCTTCGAGTTCGCCCTCGTTCCGCCTGGGAAGCAGCACACTCTTGATCCCGGCACGCTTCGCCGCGAGGACCTTCTCCTTCACTCCCCCGATCGGCAACACCTTGCCCCGGAGGGTGATCTCGCCGGTCATGGCGATCTCCGGCCTCACCGGCCGACCTGTCATGAGAGATGCCAGCGCTGCAACGATCGCGACACCTGCCGACGGCCCATCCTTGGGAATGGCGCCCGATGGCACATGGACGTGGATGTCACTCTCCTCGTAGAATAAGGGATCGATGCCAAGCGCATCGGCTCTGGTACGAAGGAGGGAGAGGGCGGCCTGCGCCGACTCACGCATCACCTCTCCCAGATGACCGGTAAGAATGAGTTCGCGGCGGCCCTTCATCCTCGTCGCCTCGACGAAGAGAATCTCTCCTCCACGCGGTGTCCACGCCAGGCCCGTGGCGATGCCCACCTCACCCACCCGCTCGGCCACCTCCAGCGTCACCTTCACCGGGCCGAGATATGACGGGAGCCCCTCAGGCCGTACCTCAACGGAATCTGTCCGCCCCTCGGCCACGCCCTTCGCCACCTTGCGGCAGATCGATGCTATTTCACGCTCGAGATTCCTCAGGCCGGCCTCCCTCGTGTAGTCGCGGATGATCCCCAGGATCGCCTCATCGGTGAACGAGATCTGGCTAACAGTGAGGCCGTTCTCAGTGATTTGCCGCGGCACCAGATACCGTTTCGCGATCTCGATCTTCTCCTCATCTGTGTACCCGGGGAGTTCCAGCACCTCCATCCTGTCGCGGAGAACGGGAGGAATTGGATCGAGAATATTGGCGGTCGTAATGAACATCACTTTCGACAGATCAAAGGGCACATCGAGGTAGTGGTCGGAAAACGCGCAGTTCTGCTCAGGATCGAGCACCTCGAGGAGCGCTGCCGCCGGATCCCCGCGGAAGTCCTGTCCGATCTTGTCGATCTCGTCCAGCATGTACACCGGGTTCTTCGATTCAGCCTGGCGTATCCTCTGGAGGATCCTTCCCGGCAGAGCACCGACATACGTCCTCCGGTGGCCGCGTATCTCGGCCTCGTCCCGCACGCCCCCCAACGACAGCCTTACGAATTCTCTCCCGAGCGCCCGGGCGATCGAGCGTCCGAGTGACGTCTTCCCCACGCCCGGCGGTCCAACAAAGCAGAGGATCGGTCCCTTGGCCTCAGGACGCAGGCGGCGCACCGCAAGGTGCTCCAGTATCCTCTCTTTCACCTTCTCCAGATCGTAGTGATCCTCATCGAGCACAGCCCCTGCCTGAGAGACGTCGAGATTGTCAGTTGTCTCCCGGGTCCAGGGAAGTGCGATGAGCCAATCGAGATACGTCCTGGAAACGGTGTACTCAGCTGCTGCGAGAGGCATCTTTGCGAGACGCTCGAGCTCCCGCTCCGCCACCTTCCGCACCTCCTCAGGCATTCCTGCTCCCTCGATCTTCTCGCGGATCTCGTTGATCTCAACGGTCCTCTCGTCATCTTCCCCCAACTCACGCTGAATCGCCTTCAACTGCTCGCGGAGGTAGTACTCTCGTTGATCCTTGTCCATCTCCGTCTTCACCTGAGACCTGATCCTGTCGCCGAGCTCCAGAATGTTGAGCTCCTTCGTGAGCAGCGGCATCAGCTTGGTGAGCCGTTCCTGCGGGTCGAATGTCTCGAGCAGCGTCTGACGCTCGGCCATCTCGATATTGATATTCGAGGCGACGAGATCGGCAAGCTTGGACGGATCATTGAGGTTCAGAGCCACGCCCTGCAGTTCGTCGGGAAGGTATGGAGCGAGAGAAACGATTTTCTCGAACTGAGAGAGGACATTCCGGATCAGCGCCTCGGTCACGACGGTCTTCTCGTACTCCTGAGAGACGGCCTCGACCTTAGCCTGCAGGTACGGCTCTCGCTGCGTGAATTCGATCACCTTGACGCGACAAAACCCTTGAACGAGAATGCGGAGGGTCCCGTCGGGAAAACGGAGCATCTTCACGATGACGGCAGCAGTTCCGACATCGTACAGATCCTCCGGGGTCGGTTCTTCGGTCTCCAGATTCTTTTGTGCAAAGATGCCAATGATCTTGTCTCTGGCGAGTGCATCGTCGGTCAGCTCTACGAGATTCTCTTCGGAGACGACGAGAGGGACGATAAGGTATGGATAGACCATTACGTCCTTTGCCGGCATCACAGGGATGACAGGAGGTACTACGAGCTCCCTCTTTACATCCGATCCCTCGTTGTTCATCTACTGCCTCCGATGTAGCCCCCAGCGCGACCCATCTGATCCTACAGAGAGAGACCGGCGCAGACGGCACCTTCGTATGAGCTATTCGATGTCGATGGTCCTTGGCTGGGGACGAGATCCCTCCTTGGGCATCCGTATCGTGAGGATCCCCCGGTCGAGAGAGGTTTCTAGATCGTCTATATCCACACTGCACCAGAAAGGAATGACTTGCTCGAAATCGCCGAAGTTTATCTCCATCTTATGATAGTTCCTATGACGCTCCCGGGGTGTCAGATCGCGCCTCGTCCCCCGAACAGTCAGCGCCCTGGCCGACGCGAAGACCTCGACGTCCTCCGCGGCCACGCCTGCGAGCTCCATAATGATGACGATGTGAGCCTTGGTCTCGTAGCAGTCAGCGGAGGGTCGCCAGACATGTCCGCCAGCCAACGCGAGCGAGTGCTGGAAACGGAAGAAGTCCTCGAATAGCGCCTCAACCTCATTCCGCATGCGATTGACGTCATCGAGTATGTCATCTCGCTCCATTACGGCGTACTCCTTTCCCCGACCGGCATCGAATCATCTGCACGTAACCACCACAGGTTCCCCTCGAGCAGCGGCCAGGAGCTCAGCGGCATTCCTCATATTCGCAGATATCTCGAGGAATCCGGAACTCCCGAATACAGCGAGCAACTCTCCTGCCTCGACGCAATCATAACTGCGCCGAATCATCTCTATCTTCCTGTCAGCCACTTCGATCACACATTCAGTCTCGCCTATTTCCGAACGAACGAGGTCAATGGGGATATCAGTCACCATGTTGCCAAACCTGTCGACGTGAATCACGTGTCCCTCGATCCCCCTCGCGGTCGTCAGTGGCCTGGACAACGGGATTGACACGCATTCATCGAGGGGCGACCCCACCTCACAGGCCGGCAGTCCGAGGGTGAGGCGCCCGGCGATCGGCGCAAAGATGTCCCGGGCATGAAACAGGTCACTCGGCTGCTGCGGGAGGAGAGACGCTTCATCGATTGCGAATATGGCGGCCTCGAGCTCATCATAGATGTGGCTGAATATGCCGTTGTCCGGCCCGACGAATAGCCAATCGGCACTCTCCACTACCACGCCGCGCCGCTTCCCTCCGACTCCGGGATCCACGACTGCGAGATGTACGGTGCCCCGCGGAAAGTAACGATAGTGGCGACCGAGCACGTACGCGGCCTGCACCACATCGTGGGACTCGATGTCATGAGAGAGATCAACGAGCGTGAGGCGGGGATTCACCGAGAGCAGGAGACCTTTCACTGCCCCCACGTAGCCATCGATGTTCCCGAAATCGGTGAGCAGAGAGACACAATGTGCATCACGGCAGACAGCAGGATCCATGAATCCTTCTCCCCGACATGTCAGTCCACCGGCGCTCCCGGTGGCGAAGTGCCGTGGGGGCCGCCTGTCGACCCCAGTCACTCGAGGATGCAGTTGGACTCAGATTCCCGGGCCAGCCTGGGAAATCGTCTCCGGTGAGTCTAGCTTTCTGATGCACGTTCGCGGGTCTGTGAATCGATGAACTGCTCGATCAGGCGACGGAATCTGGCTTCGTATATGAGATCGTAGGTCTCCATCTGATCTGGTATGAGCCGCTCGGCCTCGCGCCTCACGTTCTGGACGAGTTCTTCGGCCTCGGCCCTGCTCACGTTCCCGTAGCGGAGTTCCTCACACGTTGCGTCGACGATCTCTTTGAGTCGATCAATGGGAGAGGTCACGTCAGGGGGCCCCCGGCGGACTGCGGCCCGTCAGTCGCTGCAACTGCTCCACTCCTGGTGGCTCCGGTCCAGATCTCGCCAGTAATTAACCTCGAACTCCCGTTCGAAGTCGAAGACATCTGTGAAGTCCTCTTTTCGGTCCTCAGTTCTCTTGCTCAGGATTCCGGCGTCGATGAGATCGAAGACGATCTCACCGAAATCGTCCGTCCTCGTCACCCCCCAGTATGAGAAGACGGTCTTTGCGAGCGGCCCATATGACTCCAGGGCCAGTCGTCTCACGCCATCGAGCAGTTCCTGGCCGCTCACATGGCGCCTCTCGCCCACCTGCTCAAGCGTGTACTCCAGCCCCTGAAGAAGAAACTCGTACGCCGCAGGTGCGTACCGTCCCTTCTCCAGAGCCACTCTCTCGATGGTATTCCTTATGGGTTCTGCCACACTCATTCTATCCCTCCATGAGCCAGGTGCCGTTGCTCCACACATCACAATCTAGCACCCTGCAGACCATCTGACAAGGGAAAAGTCGCCCTGGGAGGCGACTTGCTGGAGCATTGTTCGCTGTCTGTGGGCAGACCCTGCCGCCCGGGAGGATGCTGCGGCCCCGAACGCGGATGCCGCGACACTACCTGGGCGACCCGGCATCACCACACTCAGAGTAGATGTAGATCTCTTCTTCGCCGTGGTGTCTGACGAGGGACCCGAGAACGTCGACATTATCCAGGAGTTCATCGCCGCTCGACCCATCGACCGGGTACGAGGTGATCAGCGCCCGCGACTGGAGTTGGCAGGACGCCTCCCTGCCCGATCCTGAGACCCTGTACGGCCCCACATGCTCCTGCATGCGCCGGGCAACGACGAGTGCCCCCTCCTCAGGTGTCTCCGGCAGGATGAAAAAGAGAACACCACTGCGCGTCTCCTGGAGGTGGTCAGTACGCCGTATGTCCCCCCTCATCACGCTTCTGAGGATCGAAAACGCACCGACAAAACCGGCGCTCTCCGAATCTCCGTTCATGACATGAAGGACAAGCACCGAGAGGAAGTGCCCATACCGCTCAGCACGCAGCACCTCCTCGTTGAGCCTCCGTCGCACCACAGCTGTGTGCAGCCCCTGATTCAACTCATATCCCTCTTCTGAATGGTCACCGTTCCCTGCGATCCTGGATCCGTCACCTCTTCGGCGCGGCAGCCAGGGTACATCTCATGGCCTCACATAAAAGCAATAACCGTGCCAGACAATCTCACGCGATGCCGCAAGCCGTACGGCTAAGACGTTGGTAGCCCGTCAGTTCACCACGTCGCTTCCAGCCCCTTGTCCAGCCCCCCTCCCGGTGCGCACCGATGTTACCAATCATTGCATCTTTCTGCACAACCTCTGAGACAAGCCGCAGCGATATCGCAGCGACCGGCGGCGGCATATCATTCGGCAGTTGTGATCCCGTATTCCTTGATCTTGTCGAGCAGAGAGCGATAGCTGATTCCCAACAGACGGGCAGCCCTGGTCCTGTTCCAGTTCGTCCGCCTGAGCGCCTCCCGTATCAGGGGAATCTCCGCCTCGACAGCCGCCCTCCGACTCACCTCCTTCAGAGAGAGCGAGAGCTCCTGCTGGCGTGTCGGCCTGTGGGGCTCCTCTTCCGCGGATCCGCCGGAATGGCGGAACGGCTCAGGCATCAGACTCTCAGCAATGATCTCCTCGGTTCCGAAGACAATCATCTTCTTCATCAGACTCTCCAGTTCCCGCACGTTGCCGGGCCAGGTATGGGCCACAAGCGTATCCATGGTCTCTTTTGAAGGGAACTGAATCTCCTTGCCGTATTGATCGCCGTACACCCGGAGGAAGTGACCGACGAGGAGCGGGACATCCTCTCGCCGTTCTCTCAAGGGCGGGATTTCGATCATCACCTCGTTGATTCGATAGTAGAGATCTTCTCTGAATCGCCTCCGGGCCATCTCTTGCTGAAGATTGCGGTTTGTGGAGGCAACGATGCGCACGTCCACACGGATCGTCTTCTTACCTCCGAGCCTCATGAATTCCCGGTGCTCCAGTACCTGCAGCAACTTCGACTGTAACGCAATGGGCACTTCCGCTATCTCATCGAGAAAGATGCTCCCGCGATGGGCGTACTCAAATCGGCCAGGCTTGGTGTGATATGCACTGGTGAAGGCCCCCCGCTCGTACCCGAACAACTCGGCCTCGAGGAGTTCGCCGGGAAGCGCAGCACAGTTGACCTTGATGAACGGCTTAGTCGCGCGCCTCGACATGCTGTGAAGCGCCCGGGCCGCCAGCTCCTTGCCGGTCCCGCTCTCTCCCCGTATGAGGACCGTCAATCCGCTGTCAGCCACCTGCTCGATCGTCCGCTTCACCTGGCGTATGCCCGGACTATCGCCGATGATGCTCTCGTCGATCGAGCGGATCCCGATCTCGGTCCTCAACTGAGCGAGCTCGCGTGTCAACGCCTTCCGTTCCAGAACCTTCGACAGAACGATTTTCAGTTCATCGATCTCAAACGGTTTGTTGACGAAGTCCGATGCTCCGAGCTGCATCGCCCTGACAACCGTCTTTGTCTTCCCGAAGCCTGAGATCATGATGACATCAGTGCTCTCATCTATTTCCTTGACCTTCTTCAGAGTCTCGAGTCCATCCATCCCTGGCATTCGGAAATCGAGGAATACGACGTCGGGTGCGTGCTTGCGTACGCTCTTCAGCGCCCGCGCCCCGCTCTCAGCGGTTATGACGTGGTACCCTTCGCCCTCGAGCTCCTCGCGCACCATCCAGCAGAGTTGAGGGTCGTCGTCCACAACGAGCACTGTGGGCGCATCGTCCGTCACGGTATCCACATCCCTCTTCCTCATGCGACCGATCGCCTCCGGGATTGACCGCTCCCCCCCGCTCGTCATCCTTCAAGCGGCAGTCGGATGTGACCACCCTCGATCCAGTGGCACGACGGCGGGGCGATGTGTCCCACTTTCATAGGGCGCACTCGCGCCCTGCCTTGCTAGCCTCGATCAGTGGCCACCGGAAGGAAGACCGACACGGTCGTCCCCACTCCCACGGAGCTCTCCACCCGGGCGAACCCGCCGTGAGTCTTGAGGACCCGATCCGCCCCAGCCAGCCCAAGACCAGTGCCGCACTCTTTCGTGGTGTAGAATGGGGTGAATATCTTGGAGATGTCTTTGGAGGGAATGCCGACGCCGGTGTCGCAGATATCGATGCGCACATAGCTGCCGGTCATCGCTTCACTCCGCACCCGCTGCCCGACCGGCGCTGCACTTGCTGTTGCAGCGTCGAAACCCTCCTGTACCGTCCAGACGGTGGCCGCCTCATCCCGCCTGGAAGCGGTGATGTCGTCGGCGCTCGCTCTGCCAGCGTACGCAATCAGTTCGCCGCCGTCCGGCATCGCCTGAATTGCGTTGATGATGATATTGAGCAGCACTCCGACGATCTGCGCCTCATTCATCATCACCATGTGGAGATCCTCTCGGAAATCCCTGTGCACGAGGATCTTCCGCTCCTCCAGTTCATCTGCCACCAGAGAGAGTGCCTGCTCGACGGCGGCCCGTACGTCGCCGCGGTGCATTGCATAACGATGTGGCTTGGCATATTGCAGTAGCTCGTCGACGAGGCCGTTCAGTCTCACCACCTCGTCCGAAAGGATCCGCAGAGACTCCTCACGACGCCCTTCGATATGCCACTCCCTCTCAAGGAGACGGAGGTAGTTCTTCATGATCGTCATCGGGTGCCGGAGATCGTGGGCAATCTCGGAGACCATCTCTCCCATTGTTGCCAGCTGACGGGCCTTCGAGATCTCACTCGATTGCTCGTACAGCGATACGGCCTGGGAGGCCACGATCGAGAGGAGCTGACGGTCTTCGTCGGAGAATGCCCGCGGATCCGAACTTCCCACCCAGAAGATCCCACGCAGCCGACCCTGTACCACTACGGGTGCGGCCACAAATGATCGCAGCCCGGGATCTTCCCCTGCCGCTTCCTGCAACAGATGCTCCACCTTGAGCGTGACGGGCGAACGAGCCGATCCGCCCCGCATCCTGTTGAAGAATTCACAACAGGAACAATCCTTGACGCACCCCACACCCTCGGCGGGGACGGCACCGATCCACCTCGGTCGTGCAACAAGCCAACAGGCCCGGCCCAGCCGGAGCCTGAACGCGGGGCAGTGCTCCCGCCTGTTCGAAGTGCACCCCATCTCCTCCCAGCAGTTAGCGCCGAGATCGCCCCGGTCCTCCATCTCCAGCGTCAGACCTTCAATCTGGCGCAGCGAACGCTGCGAGACACCGCGCGCAAACTCGGTCTCCAATCGATCCGTCTCCTCATCCCAGGCCAGCCACATGCACTGCTCCACGGGAGCAATTTGTTCCAGGCCGGCCACAATGATGTCGATCGTCTTCTCCAGCGTATCGACCGACCCGATGGCGCACGCGATCTGGTACAGCGCCGAGAGCTCGGTCAACCTCCGATTCATGGCGGCGAAGAGTTCCGCACGCTCCACAGCCATGGCCGCCTGAGCGGCGAAGGTCGTCAGCATCCTCAGATCGTCTTGTGTGAACGAACCCCCGGAAACCTTGTCCGACATGTTGAGGACGCCGAGCACGCGATCCCCAACCCGGAGGGGTACGGACATGAGAGACCGAGTCTCATACCGAGGTCGATTCTTCCGCCCGAATCGTGCATCAGTCTCCACATCCTCAATCAGCAGGGGCGTGTTCGCATCCGCTACATACCCCGCAATCCCCTCACCAGGGCGCACTATCGTCTCCCGCACCGTCTCATCATCGAGTCCGACGGCGGCCCGGATCATCAGTCTCTCGCCAGGCTCATCGAGCAGCATCACTGACCCCATCCGTGCTGATACCACGCTCGCTGCAAGGTCGACGACGTTCGCCAGGAGGCGGTCGACATCGAGTGTAGATATCAGGGCCGCGCCGGCCCGGTGCAGGGCATCGAGATCGGTGAGCTTCTCCGCCAGCTCAACGTTCCTGGTCTCAAGAGCGCCGAGTAGCTCCTTCTCCCGGGCCTCGGCACGCCTCACCTCCACTGCACGCTCTACAGCAGTCAATACATCGCGAATCGCAACAGGCTTCACAAGGTAGTCGAACGCCCCCTTCTGCACAGCCCGAATCGCTGATCCGAGGGAGGCGTACCCGGTAACGATAATAACCCGTAGCCGAGGATCGGTACGGGCGATGTGGTCAAGGAGGCCGAGCCCGTCGGTCCCCTCCAGTTTCAGATCGGTGAGGACGACGTCGAACGCACGGGTGTGGAGCAGCTCGATCGCGCTGCCCGCATCGCCGACCGTCGAGACCTCGTACCCTTCATCTTCGAGGATCCCGCCCAGGCTCTCGCAACTGGCCGGGTCATCGTCCACGAGAAGAACCCTACCCGCATGCTCTTGCTCCATCTTTCCTCCATTGATGGCATGATGCACGGAGGACAAGGCCCATGCACATAGTAACCAGAGTCTCTCCGCCTGTCAATATCGAAATGCCTCCGGATTTGATGATCCATATCTATTAAGAATACAGTGCCTTATATGATCGAGTTAATGCTGATCATCAACTATCGGCCCGGGCGGTATGTCGGGCGGCTGCAGATTTTCGGAAGGGAAACGCATACCGGCCGGCTCTTGCCCGGCGCGCTGTCGAGGACGAGGATCCGGGCGAAATAGAGGCCGAAGAAACATCTACTTGACGAACCCCCTCTGGTATGGTAGGATACAGCCAACAACTCTCGTGGCACAGGATCAGGCTTCAGAGACTATCTCTCACAGTGCCGCTATTACAGCACCAGATCGGGGGTGAGGATCGTGGCGATTAGGAGGAAGTTGCTGGGAGACATCCTGGTCTCTACGGGTGCCGTCCAGGTCGGGGATCTGACCATGGCCCTTGAGACGCAGAAGGCAATGCGCTCTCAGGGGGTCGAGATGAGAATCGGCGCAATACTTCTCGAGGCCGGGCACATCAAACGCCATCAGCTCGACGAAGCGCTCCGCCTCCAGGGTACCGTGGCATAGGCGAGATCAAGGGGTGAATGGCCTGTTCTGTACGCGGGGAGGAGAGCGCCCCTGACTGCGGATCGGGATCTCGGCAGGTCAACGGAGGACTACCTGCCCATCCCCTTCGGTTATCCGTCCGATGACCTGAGCCCGTTCGCCGTGCCGCTCAAGTTCGGCGCACACCAGAGGTACCTTCTCCGGCTCCACGGTGAGCACAAATCCGATACCCATATTGAAGACCCGGAACATCTCCTCTTTTTCGACCGGACCATGCTCCGCGAGAAAGGAGAAGATCTTCGGGGTCTCCCATGAATTGGTGTCCAACTCCGCGCTCAGACCCGAGGGGAGAACCCTGGGGAGGTTCTCTACCAGACCGCCGCCGGTGATGTGAGCCATCCCGCTGACCATCCCCCTGTCGAGAAGCCCCAGGACAGAATCCCCGTACCAGCGATGGATCTTGAGCAGTTCCTCCTTCACCGAGCAGTCCCAGCCCTCAGGCACATCGTCAAGACCGAGTCTCTGACGCTCAAACAGTATCGCCCGGGCGAGCGAGTATCCATTGGTGTGCAGGCCGTTGGAGGCGAGCCCGATCACCTTGTGCCCACTGCGGATAGCAGTGCCATCGATGATCTTCCTACCGTCCACGATGCCCACTATGAATCCGACGAGGTCGTAATCCTTCCCCTGGTAGAATCCAGGCATCTCGGCCGTCTCGCCGCCGATCAATGCACACCCGACGGTCTGACATCCCGTGACAAAGCCCCTCAGTACGCCCGCCGTCGTCTCTTCGTCCAGCTTCCCGCTCGCCACATAGTCCAGAAAGAAGAGCGGGCGGGCACCGTGGACAAGGATGTCATTCGCGCAGTGATGAACGAGATCCTGCCCCACGGTATTGTGAATACGGGCAGCGAAGGCGACCCTCAGCTTCGTCCCCACACCATCGACGCTGGCGGCGAGAACAGGAACCTCGAGGTCGCCAAGATCTGCACGATACAGACCGGCGAAGCGGCCGACGGCTCCGAGGACTCGATCATCGAATGTCTTCGCTATCTCCGCCTTCATGCGGGCCATCGCCGCATGCACGGTATCGCGGTCAACACCAGCATCCCGGTACCGCAGTTCCCTCATGATCATCCTCCCCATTCCCAGGGATGGAGCCAAAAAAAGGAGTCCCTCGGGTGAGGCCATACGCGGCGGCCGCCGCTGCTCACGCGAGGAATTGCCGGAACTACGATATGCTCATTCGCTCGATTTGACTGTGAGGACCCCCATGTATCTGTTCACAGCATCGAGTGTCGCCGAAGCCGATGCCTCATGAGGATCGCGACGTACGATCGATGCCCCGACGAGATCCATCCTGGCCCGCGGCAGTATGATGGTGAGCGGCACCACAACGACCTTCTGGCTCCCCATGGTGAGGGACGCCACATCGTTGATGACGAAACAGCACTCCTCAGTAAGATATCCCTTGAGTGCCGCAGCGGTGGCATGTGCAGTCAGCTTCAGGATGGTTTCCCCGTCGCTCGGCCCCGTGGTGGTGGCGACAGACTCCTTCCCATTGAACAGAAGCCGCACCTGCACCCGACAGATCAGACCTGACATCCAGAGCTCGACATTGCCGAGCTCGACCCTGCCCACGCCCGGGAGAGCGCGGACCTTGCCATCCCTCGGCCCGACCTGGGCGACGCTCACGATCCTGTGATTTATGCGCAATCCCAGCTGCGTGAGAAGAGCAGATTCGACATCCCGCACGATCTGCTTGGGGGGCCGATCGACTCCGGAGAGGATGTGTATCTCCTTCAGATCACCGTCGTTATCAACGACAACACGAGCTTCTACCACGTCGCTCAACTGGCAGATAGCTCGCTCAATATCCCCTGCATCGAGCTCGATGCGTTCGTCGGACATCAGGGCACCGCTCCTCTGGAATAGCCGACCGTACCTCCGCTCCCGCCCAACTACCGATAGAACTGCCGCGCGATCCCATCGGGGCACTCTACCACACTACCCTCAGCTTGTCAAGAAATGTTTGCCCGCCGCGTCACATCGACTCTGGAGCGCTGACGCCGATGAGCGAAAGCCCGTTCCGCAACACCTGAGCGACACACTTCACGAGCACCACCCTGGCCTGGGTGAGCAGAGCTTCGTCCGTCACGACCCGGTGGCGATGATAGTAGTTGTGAAAGTGAGCTGCCAGGTCCATGAGGTAGAAGGGAATCCGGTGAGGCTCGAGCGTCTCCGCGCTCCTCCTCACTATGTCGGGGAACCGGGCCATCCATTTGATCAGGATCGTCTCCTCGGGCTCGGTCAGCAGGGAAAGGTCCGCGCTCGATCCAGGCACTACCTCCACGCCGACTCTCCCCGCATGTTGTAGGATGGACGATATGCGCGCATGTGCGTATTGCACATAGTAGACGGGGTTTTCGTCAGATTCCCTTTTCGCCAGCTCGATATCGAAGTCCAGATGGGCGCTCGCCTTGCGCAGCAGAAAAAAGAACTTGACGGCATCTACCCCGACTTCGTCTATGAGCTCATCGAGGGTGACGAATGCCGCCTTCCTGGTGGACATCCGTATGCGCTTCCCCTCGCTCACCAGGGTCACGAATTGATGGAGGAGAACCTTCACCCGCTCCGCATCGAGATCGAGTGCCCTGATACCGGCAAGCACGTAGGGAACCTGACCGTGGTGATCTGCTCCCAGCACGTCGATCATCGTGCTGAATCCGCGGTTGTATTTCTCCCGGTGATAGGCGATATCCGGCAGCAGATAGGTCGGTTCGCCGGTCCCTTTGACTACCACCCGATCGTTCTCTTCACCGAGGTCCGTAGCCTTGAACCAGAGCGCACCATCTTTCTCATAGGTCAGGTCCTTGCCTGCCAGCTCGTTCAGCACCTCAGTAAGCTTCCCCGAGTCGTGAAGAGAGTTCTCGTTGTAGAACACGTCGAAGACGATCCCGAGCCTAGCCAGTGTGCTCCTGATATTGCGGAATATCGCTGCCTCGGCGTCTCTCTTGAACAGCTCGAGATCGCCATCCGTAAGATGACCGCCCCGCTGCCCCCGGATCTCCCGTGCTATGTCGACGATGTACTCTCCTTCGTATCCACCTTCCGGGAAGACCGCCTCCTCCCCCATCACTTGACGATATCGACAGTACACGGATTCGGCCAGGAGACGCATCTGGGCGCCCATGTTGTTGAAGTAGTACTCCCTGGTAACATCGTACCCGCACCGCTCAAGTATGCAAGCGAGCGACTCCCCGAGCACAGCCTGGCGCCCGTGCCCCACGGTGAGCGGGCCCGTGGGGTTCGAACTGACATACTCGAGCAACACCGTCGTTCCTCGACCGAAGTCCCACGCTCCGTAGCCCTCACCTTCGCGGTCGATCGTCTTCACCAGCTCACTGAGCCACGAACGATCGAGAAAGAGATTGACGAATCCAGCCCCGGCCGCCTCCGCCCGCGCGACCGGATTGCGCCCGGTGGCAAACGTCGCTATTCTGGAAGCTGCCTCGCGCGGCGTCAACCCCAGTCCGGGGGCAATAAGAAACGCGACGTTCGTCGTGAAGTCCCCGTGCTCTTCCACCCTGGAGACGTCGATGTCGAACGGCGGCACATCCTCAGCTGCGATCCCCAGTTGACAGATCGCGTCGAAGACTATCTCTCTCAGTGCAGTCTTGACGGCCATGAAAGCGATTTCCCCTCTGCGCCCCCGGGCCGCTCACTCCACCACCGGGCTAAACGATCTCCTCCCGGGCCGCATCCCCCCACAGTCTCTCGAGTGCGTAGAAGCCACGTGCATCTGATCGAAAGATGTGAACGACGAAGTCGACATAATCGAGAAGGACCCAGCGTCCATACCTGTACCCTTCGACGTGCCAGGCCGTGACGCCTCGCTCGCCGAGTCCGTCGACGATCGCATCGGCGATCGCTCGCACCTGGATGTCAGATCCCCCGGTCGCAATGACAAAGAAGTCGACGAGCGGAGACAGCTTCCGGAGGTCGAGGACAACGACATCCTGGGCCTTCTTGGACAGAGCTAACGTACCGGCCAGTCTTGCTGCCTCCTGTGGTGTTTCTCCCAAACAGATCCCCCTGCGGAATGCCATAGTGAAACGGAGCGGAGGGCCGCTAGCGATGGGGCTCCTCGTCGAAGAACTCGCGGAAGTCCCGGCCCACAATGAGAGTCACATCGATGTACCGTAATGAATCAATATCCTGGACGACACGCGGGCATCCGATTGTGCGTGCGAGTCTCCTCGCGTGAAGCAGATCAGGGGAGAGGCGCTCCACAACCACAGTCTTCTCGAAGTCAGGCCGCTCTGCATTGCCGATCGCGACGACATCGAACCCCCTCCCCCGCAGAATGCCGGCTACCCTCCGGGCCATTCCATCCTCACCCGAGCCGTTCAACACCTCGACACGCATCGATTTCGGGTCCGGCAGTCTCGTCCCGACCCGCGGAAGCTGGCGGAACGCAAATGACATGAGGAGTATCGCCAGGAGGGTCATGACCATCGCGGTCACGAACGTGCTGACGATGAGCCTTCCCGTTCCCTGCTTTCTGCTCTTCTTTCCCATCACTCGACCCATCACGTCACGGTCTGTTATGTTCCGGTGACATCCGGGTTCGTGTCAGGCGGAGAATGCTCTGGCTCCGCGAGACCTCTCATCGATATTTCCTGGATGCCCCCACACGTGATCGCAGAATCGCCTCTGCCTCAGCGAGTTGCTCCGGCGTGTTGATGCCTGATATCTCAGCGGCATCCTCGGTGCGGACGGCGGCAACTCGTTCCCCATCCTCCACGAATAGACCGATTGCGTCCGTCAGGTAGTATTCCTCCTGGCGGTTGTCCGGCCGGATCCTCTCGAGCACCGAGAAGAGCTTACGAGAGTCGAAGACATAAATGCCCGAGTTGATCTCCTTTGTCAGACGCACTTCTTCGGACGCGTCGGCATCTTCAACGATGGCCGACACCTCACCGCTTTCACCCCTCAGTACACGTCCGTAGCCCTCCGGGTGATCAACCTCTGCAGTCAGCACCGTTGCCGCGGCCCCAGTCTGACTGTGCGCGTCGAGCAGTAGTTCGAGCGTGCCGATGCGGAGGAGCGGCACGTCCCCGTACAGCACGAGCAATCCCCCATCGAAGGAGCCCAACGCCTCCCTGGCGACCGATACTGCGTGTCCCGTCCCCAGTTGCTCTTCCTGCTCGACGAACTCGACCGGATGACCTGCACACGCATCCCTCACGCGGTCGGCCTGATGTCCGATGACGACGACGGTGCGCTGGAGATCGATCTGCTCCACCGTGCGAAGAAGGTGGAGCAGCATCGGTTCGCCGCAGAGCTCATGGAGCACCTTGGCCAGCGTGGACTTGAACCGCGTCCCCTCCCCGGCAGCCAGTATCAGAGCGGCCCGATGACTCATCGCTACTCCCTGACTCTGTTGTCCGGACCGACGATGATCTTCCTCGTCGTGTAGTTCCGAGCATCGACCGTATCCATGAGAGCGCTCGACATCACGATCAGCTCATCTCCCACCTCACCCAGACGAGCAGCTCCCCCATTGAGATATACCACGCCGGAGCCGCGCTCTCCCTTAATGATGTAGGTTTCGAACCGTACTCCGCTGTTCAGGTTGATCACCTGAACCATCTCGTTCGGGAGAATATCCGACGCAAGGAGGAGGTCTTCGTCGATCGTAATGCTGCCTTCGTATTCCAGGTTCTTCCCCGTGACATGCAGACCATGGAGCTTCGACTTGCAGATGATGCGTTGCATCAGCCCTTCCCTTTCTTGTTCTCGATCGTAAAGACCATATTGTCGATCAGTCTGGCTTTGCCGAACCAGACCGCGAGTGCAATGAGTACCTCGCCATCGAGACGCGTGACTTCCTTAAGCGTCTCGGAGTCGACAATCGAGATATAGTCGACGCGAGCAGCTGGTTGGCTCTCTATCATCTGACGCATAGCGGCGACGATGGCCGCGACGTCTCTCTCGCCCGCTTCGATCATCTTCTTTGCCGTGACAAGACTCCGGTAGAGCGCAGAGGCTTGAACGCGCTCATCACCCGAGAGATACATGTTACGTGAGCTGACGGCGACACCGTTCTTCTCTCGTACGGTCGGTCCGATCACGATCTCGACATCCATGTCGAGATCCTTCACCATCCTGCGTATGATGACGCTCTGCTGGGCATCCTTCTGGCCAAATACGGCACACTGAGGCTGGACGATATTGAGGAGCTTCGCCACCACAGTCGCCACGCCCCGGAAATGTCCGGGACGACGCTCTCCACACAAGAGATCACTCAATCCCTCCACATAGACGTACGTGGCGTATCCTTCTGGATACATCTCCCCTCCATCGGGCACGAAGAGTACGTCACATCCGGCTTCCCGCGCGAGGACTGCGTCTCGCTCGAGGTCCCGGGGATAGCGCTCGAAGTCCTCCTCAGGGCCGAATTGCGTCGGATTGACGAAAATCGATACAACAACCAGATCAGTGCATTCCCTCGCTAGGCCGATGAGGCTTGTGTGTCCTTCGTGGAGCCAGCCCATTGTGGGCACAAATCCGATCCTCTGGCCGTTTGCTCTCGCTCTCCCGGCCACCTCCCTCATCGCGCCTATTGCCCGTATGATCTCCACTGCTCGCCCCTCGCTCATCTCTTGCTGATAGGCGCATAGTAGCGGATTCCATAATGTGGCCGACAGATTTCAGCCACCAGATCGTCAAAGTCATTCTCATTGTTGATGAAATCGATCTCGTCTACCCTGACGACGAGTATCGGTGCCTCGCGGTAGTGAAACATGAATCTGTTGTACGCCTCTGCAAGGCCCTCCAGATACTCCCGGGAGATATCCCTTTCGAACGTCCGGCCTCGCTCCCTTATCCTCTTGATGATGAGATCGATCTCGGCCTGAAGGTACACCACCAGATCAGGATGCACGATGTCCTGCTGCAGGTGCTGGTGAAGGTTGTCGTACAACCGTACCTCATGTTCATCGAGATTGAGGTATGCGAAAATCCGGTCCTTGAAGAAGCAGTAGTCACTCACTATCTTCTTGGCAAACAGATCCTGCTGTCGAAGCTCTCTCTGCTGCCTGTGCCTGGCGAGGAGGAAGAATATCTGAGTCTGAAACGCATATCCTCGCTGATCCCGATAGAAATCGGAAAGGAATGGATTCCCCTCCGCATCTTCCAGTACGAGCCGCGCACCCAGGCGCTCGGAGAGCTTAGTCGCCAGACTCGTCTTGCCGACGCCGATGACCCCTTCCACGGTTATGTAGCGAGGTTCTTCCATCGATCACTCCCATAGAGCCTCACCCCCTGCCGGCCCTCAACCCTGTCGAGAAGCGTCGAGATCGGAAGCCCGCAGCGGGGATGAACGAAATCCGCAGCGATCTCCGCGAGGGGAACGAGCACGAATGCTCGCTCACACATTCGAGGATGAGGGATGACGAGTGCATCCTCCTCAACCAGCATGGTCCCATACAAGAGTATGTCGAGATCGAGAGTCCTCGGCTCGAACCGTCTGTGCGGCCGCCTCCCCAGAGCGCGCTCGATGTCGCGGAGAAGAGCAAGAAGCTCTGTCGGCCTCAGGACTGTCTCAATGCTGACAACTGCGTTGAGATACTTGCACTCCGGAGGCCCTCCCACAGGTTCTGTCTCGTACAGCCTCGATCGACCTATGAGCGACACACTCGGATTCCTGGCCAGTCTCACCACGCCATCCTCGAGGTTGGCGAGGCGATCGCCCATGTTCGATCCCAGGCCAATAAAGGCGATTGAAGCCTCCTGATCCGACTCATCCGACATCGGCGCGCCTCCGCCGCACTTCGACCTCGACCCCATCGAGACCACACTCCCTCGCGGCCCACGGCTTTCCCACCCTGACGACGACGTCGTGTAGATCGAACTCCTTGAGCAACGACCGCGCCACTGTCTCGGCCAATGCCTCCATCAGTTGAAACTCGCTTCCGCCCACGATCTCCTCCACCCGCCGCTGCACCACTCGATAGTCGATGGACTCCGAGGGCGCGTCTCGCACCCCTGCGGGAGAGAGATCGAGCCCGATGTCGAGATCGATCGTGACCGGCTGGCGCCAGGTCCTTTCCGGAGCGTCCAGGCCGACTCTAGCATAGCAGACCATCCCGCGCAACGTGAGACGATCGGTCATCTCGACACCTCCGGACGGCCAGTCGATATGTGAACGCACGCATCCGATCTTCCATCTCTAGGAGATCAGTTTCGGATGCAGGATTGCGATCGGAAGCACCATCTCCTCGAGAGAGATCCCACCATGCTGAAACGTATCCCGATATTGGCGCCTATACTCATGGTAGTGAGTTGGGTAGACGAAGTAGTAATCCTCTTTGGCTATCACATAGCGCTTGGTTGCGCTCTCGCGCGGCAACTTGTACTCCTGAGGATTACGGATATAGAGCGCGTGACGTTGATCACACCGTAGATTGTGACCGAACTTGTAGCGCAGATTCCTGGATATCTCTCTCCCCCCAAAGACCTTCGTGGCTCTTCGCCCACAGATGCTCCCGTGGTCTGTGGTGAGCACCACGGTGCAGGGCCTGTGCGCGAGCACCTTCAGCACTTCGAAAAGAACAGAATGCTGGAACCATGTCCTCGTCAAGCTGCGGAATCCGCTCTCATCGGGAGCGATCTCCTGGAGGACTTCTGACTCTGATCGAGCGTGCGCCAGGATGTCCATGAAGTTCACGACGATGACCGTTAGCGGCTGACTGAACAACACATCCATTCGCTTTCGCATCGCCTGGACATCGTCCGCACTCAGTATCTTGATATACCTGTGGATCTGAGAGGACCTCGGACGCAGGCGCGCCAGATGCGCCTCGAGTAGCTCGTTCTCGAATCGATTCTTGCTTCCCTCCTCGTGCTGCTCGATCCAATACTGAGGGAATGCCCGTGCGATCTCGGAGGGAAATAGTCCGCTGAATATCCCGTTTCGCGCGTACGGAGTGGCCGTGGGCAGAATCGAGTAATAGAAACCCTTCGTTAAGTCATAGTAGTCGCGGATAAGCGGCTCAATGGCGAGCCACTGATCGAGCCGCATGCAATCCAAAACGACGAAGATCACCTGCTCGGACCGCTCCAACTCCGGGAGAATACGATCTCGGATCAGCTGAACGGAGAGCAACGGAGCATCTCCGCCTTCGATCCAATCCCGGTAGCGATCTGTGACGAAGCGCCCGAACGAGGCATTCGCTTCCTGCCTCGCCTCCTCCTGGAGCGACTGAATCCCCATGTCTCTGAACCGCTCGAGGCGGATATCCCAGTCCGAGAGTTTCTGATGGATCTCGACCCACCCCCGCCAATCCACGGCAGGGGATCTCTTGAGCCGGTTCATCTCAGCGACATAGACCTCTCCCAGTTGCTTCTCCTGAATATCCTGTGCGTCGAGGATCCGCTTGCAGACAGAGATGATCTGGTGCGGATTGAGGGGCTTCACGAGGTAGTCATCGACCTGCCTTACGATCGCATGATCCATCAACTCCTCGGCCTCTGACTTCGTCACCATGACGACAGGAACGTTCGGGTCGATCTCCTTTATTTCGACGAGTGTCGACAGGCCGTCACGCCCCGGCATCATCTGATCGAGCAGGACGAGATCGAAGTTGTGTTCCTTGAGCATGCTGACCGCATCGTCACCGTTGCTGACCGGTGTGACGCGGTATTGCCGTTGCTCAAGAAATATGATGTGCGAGCGCAGAAGCTCTATCTCATCATCAACCCAGAGAATTTCTCGTTGCTCTTTCATCGGCAGTCCGACATCGGTTGCTAATCAGCTAAGCACGGGCAAATCGATGGCGAACGTCGACCCGCGTCCAAGCCTCGTCTCCTGCAGGTAGATTCGCCCTCCGTGATACTGCTCCACGATTCGCTTCGCCAGGGGCAGACCGAGCCCCCATCCGCTGTGCTTTGTGCTGTACCCCGGCAAGAAAACGCGGCGACTCTCCTCGTGGGACATACCCCTCCCACTGTCCCGGATCAGAATCCGGACATGATCTCCATCACGCCGTGCGGAGACCCATATCGTCCCTTTTCGGCCTGCGATCGCATCGAGTGAATTCTTGATCACATTCTCCAGGGCCCAGCTCAGCAACTCACCGTCGACGCAGACTTCCGGCAACTCAGTGTAATTCTCGACGATCGATATCTCCTTCCCCAGACGAGGGAGTCGCTGTCCGAAGTATTCGACCGTTTTGTGGAGAATCGTCTCCAGATTTTCCCACTCCGGCTTGGGGGGGCTTCCGATCTTTGAGAAGCGCGTCACGATCCGTTGCATTCTCTCGACATCGCTGGCCATCTGTTGAGTGACCCGCTCAATACTCTCCGCTTCCGGCCTCCCGAGATCGAACGCACGAGTCTTTTCCTTCACCAGCTCCAGCCAGCCGAGCAGGGCGCTGAGAGGGGTGCTGAGCTGATGAGCCGTCTCCTTGGCCAGGCCGACCCAGATCGAGTTCTCCTCTCCACGCCGGATAGTCAGAAACCCGATGAACCCGATGACGATGAAGAGCGTGACGAGCAGAATCTGCAGCCAGGGGACCCAGGAGAGCTCCCGTACGATCGGAGAGACCCCGTAGTGCAGGTATCCTGTTATCGTCGAATCAGGCGCGTACAGGGGAATTGGCTCGCGTTCTCTGTCGAGCCGGGCGACGATCTCCATCAGCTCCGCCACCGCCCCCGACGGAGGCACGTTAGGATCGACCCTCTCCAGCTCTTCATTATCCACGGCGCGCGGATCGATTGCAACGTTTCGCCACGCGCGGGGCACACCGTTCATATCTGTGAAGATGACCGGGAAATCGATGCGGCGGACGAGCGGAAGGTAGACGTCAGGAGTTGCACTCTCAGCCGCGGAAAAGCTGAGATCTGCAGCCACCCTGGCGAAGACCATACTCGTCGTCTGCTGAGCATGCTCGAGCCGTCTCGCCAGGCGGTTCGTGTAGAGAAGCGAGGCCGCAGCCAGTATGACCGCACCGAGAAACAGGTAACCCTTGAGCAGGCGCGGGGTGCCCAAGAGTCCGAGGCCGCGTCTCCCTCCCAAGCGCCCGATACGCCTCACCCTTTTCCCCCATCAGTGTAAAGAAAGCTTATTCCGACCTCCCTGAACTCCTTGGCCCGGTACAATGCCTTGTCCACCTTATCGATCAGAAGGTCGGCACTCTCCGCATCATCCGGATAGACGGCGATGCCGATGCTCACGCCGATCTCCCCTGCCGACGGCCCGAGACCTGCCTGCAGTCCCCAGCTCCCGACACGGAGACGGATGCGTTCAGCGATGGACAGAGCTTCATCTCGATCGGTCTCGGGAAGTATGATCATGAATTCATCGCCGCCATATCTCGTCACGACATCCATCTGTCTGACGTTTTCCTGCAACAACAAGGCCATATCGCGCAGGACTTCGTCACCGCGGAGATGTCCAAAGGTATCGTTGTATGTCTTGAAGTTATCGATATCGGCCATCATCAGACAGAGCCGCTGACCGCGTCGTTCGGCACGTTCGACCTCATCCGCGAGCCGCTCCTGGAGATACCGGTAATTATAGAGACCCGTCATCGCATCAGTGACAGCGAGCCTCTCCGTCTGCTCATATAGCTTCGCGTTCTCGATGGCGACTGAGATGTGAGTGGAAAGAGCTCCGAGCAGACTGAGATCGTATTCACGCAGCGAATGAATGCCTTCCCTTTCGACATCGAGCACCCCGATGATTCCGCTCTTTGTGAGGAGCGGCACCGCAATCTCCGACTTCGGCCCCGATTTATCCCCCACGTACCGTGGCTCTCTCCGAGTATCGGGGATGAGTTGAGCTTGTCCCGTATGCGCGACCCACCCCGTCACTCCATCCTTTCCGACCCTGAGGCGCAGATCGGCGAGGTCTGTCTCCTCGTATCCCTTCGAGGCGGCGACATAGAGCTCATCCCTCTCTGCGTCGACAAGCAGCAATGCCACGTTGAGGTAGGCGAACTTCCGGTGGATGATCTCAACCACCTCCTCGAGGAGCTCCTCCAGATGCCGGATCATCCCGATCGCACTCGATATCTCAGACACACCTGAGAGTCCTGAGAGCATACGGCTCGCATCTTCGTACATTTTCGCATTCTCGATCGCCAGAGTTGCAGAGCTGGCGAATGCTTCCAGGGATCGTACTCTCTCCTCGCTCGGGATCTGACCGTCGATCGGACTATCGACTGACATGATCCCGAGCAGCCGGCCGTCCTTCGAACGCAGAGGAACGACGAATATATTCCCTGGATGCCATCTGCCCTCTTCGTGAGATTCGGGGGCGACATCATCGACCGGGCCTGCGTACCCATATCGCTCGATATATCGACGGATCTGAGCGCGCTCGGCGTCCGTGTGAGTGATCAGATAGGAGTTCGAGATCCGGAACTCCTCCCGTAGCAACGTGTGCAGGTCCTCTACAGGCACCGTGACGCGCCGTATGTCTTCAAACTCTTCCCCGGCCACGCCGGCAGCCGCCTTGCGCTCCAGGCGCATACTCACGTCGTCGAGCAGACTGAGCAGTACGCGCTTGAAACCGAGACTTTGCCGCACGCCCTCTACGACTATGCCCAGAATCTCATCGAGTCGGATCGTCGATTGGATGGCGACGCTGAGGTTGTGGAGAACAGAGAGCTCGATATTCGCCCGCTTCTGCTCTTTAATCGACTCATCGAGACGCCGAACTGTGTCCTCCAGCTCGCTCTCCCGTTCTCGCACCTCATCGAAGAGTCTGACGTGCTCTGTTGCGGCGGCGGCATGCCTCGACAGCGACCGCAGAAGATCGAGACAAACATCATCAAACTGAGAACGGCCACATTCCCCAAGGCAAACGATCGCGACGAGACTACCCCGCGTGACAATCGGCATGAACGCGCCCGCAGGTAGCTCCTCGAACGGTATGAGACTCAGCCACGGCTCCGCTGACTCCGTGTCCGGGAAGAAGACGGGCCCGTGAGCATCGAGAGAAGCGAGCATCGCGGGCGATACACCGCCGTGGGGGAACGCCCGGCCCTCACCGATGTCCGCAAACAGAGGCCCCACACTCGAATGAAGCACGAGCTGTTTTCGCTCCTCCTCCCAGACAAGGGCACACGCGCTGCGACACCCTACGATCTGGACCGAAGCAGTCAGAAGGCCAGTCAGCACATCATCGAGCGCATGCGGCGTTTCGACATCCTGACTGAAGTGGTCGAGCACCGCCAGCCCCTCGAGCCGTCGTCCGAGATCGCGGTCGACCCTCACCCTCGTCAGAGCGAGGCGGAGCCAGCGTGCAGCCTGAGTCAGCGCCGCCCGATCGACATGCTCCGCGCGGCCTGGCTCTCGCCAGAACAGATGCAGGGCTCCGAGATGTCCCTCCCCGCTCCCCAGCGGCACAGAGATCATCGCGCGCAACCCGGTAGCGAGAGCTGCCTGCGCAAACTCCATCTCGGTTCCTGCCAGCCTCGCAAGCCTCTCGATGTCGATCAGACAGGCCGCAGGCCGCGCACCCAGGAAACCGGCCGACGCACCCTCCTCGCCGAGCGGGAAGCTGGCTATCTCCCGACTCTCTGCCCAGAGGCCGTGCACAACTTCATATGAGGCCAGGGAGTTGACCACGTCCTTGACGAGGATGCCTCCTGCGGGAGCAGAGAATACTCCCATCACACTTCTGAGAGCCTCCTCGAGTGCGCGGCTCCAGTCTGTGCATGCGGCCATCACGTCCGCCAGACGGTCGGCCTGCTCTCGCTGCTGCAGGGTCCGCGCAAGGAGCCTCCACGCCTCCTGAGCGATATTCGAACGCTCCACATCCGCAAGAAACCGGGCAGCCTGGGCCCCGAGCATCCTGAGTACACGCTCTTCCCGCCCTGTGAGCCTGCCCAGCCCGCCGGCCGATATGACAAGCAGTCCCCTCGCCCGTGCATCGTCCCTCAACGGCACAACGACTCCCTGCCCCCCCCCGGCCAGGCCGGCATCGACGACGGCGGGCACGCGATGCCCGAGATCCCCGGCCACGATCTCTCCCTCCTGAAGAAGAGCCTCGACAGAGGAGGGGGCAAGAGCGGCCGAGCCCGTCTGCGTCGCGTCCTGAGAGCGCGCCGTCCCCGCCGGGTACGTTGCCGCCAGCTCGAGAGCCTCCCCCTCGCCGGCGAGGAGGAAGACGCTCGATCCGCTGCCCCCCACGACCTCACAGCTCACCGCTGCAAGGGCCGCACAGAACCTTTTCACCTCTTCAGGCGAACGGTTCCATCCGGCGAGCTCTGCAACGATCTCGGCCTCCCTCCGGCTCCGCCGCATGCTCCCGACGAGGCTGCCGGCCACGGCGAGGACTACCCATCCGGCGGCCGCAGCCACCGCAAAAACGAGTATCTGGGGAATACTGGCGCGCAGTTCCGAACCCGGAGCGCCCGCCATCCTGCACAGCACCTGACATGCATAGAAGGCGATGACGACAAGTGTTGCGCCTGCCCCGACGAGGGCGCTCATTCCCAGGGAAGCATCGACTATAGGAAGGAGCAGAAAGAGGTGAGAGAGGCCCGATGAGCCGGTTGCCAGAAAGAGCAGGGCTGCAATAACCGCATCAGCAGCCAACAGCCCGATCCCGGGCGGCCGCCCGCCCGGGAGCCCGATCCGGACGAGACAGACGGATGCATAGGCCAGCCCTATGAGTACCAGGATGCCGAGACAGAGCGCCCGGAGGGTCGGCGAACGTGCCCAGATGAGGGCCAGAGCAAACGCACCGGCTAAGACCACTAAGACCAGCCGGCTTCGGAGAGAATCGAGGTTGCCCGACCACAAGACGCGTGGTACCCATCTGGAAGGCACTGAGATTTTGCCCAAACGTCTCATTCTACTAGGAAGATAGCACAGTGGCGCGCCTGTGTCAAGCTCGCCCCCGGGGCGCAGGGAGGGGTCACCGGGGCACCTGTTGATGCCCGAATTGCATCTCGAACAGACGACGATAGTGCCCGCTCATCGCCATCAGCTCCTCGTGGCTCCCGCGCTCCACAATGCGGCCGCCTTCCAGGACCACTATCGTATCAGAGTAGCGAACGGTAGACACGCGGTGTGCGATCACGATGGCTGTCCGACCGCGCATCAGGTGGGCTATAGCGTCCTGGATGAGCGCCTCAGAGCGACTGTCAACGGCGCTTGTCGCCTCATCCAGGATGAGGATCGCCGGATCTTTCAGAACAGCGCGTGCGATCGCGATTCTCTGCCTCTCGCCGCCTGAGAGCTTGGCACCTCTCTCCCCCACGACGGTCTGATACCCCTCGGGAAGATCGAGAATGAAGTCATGTGCATGGGCTGCTCTGGCCGCCCGGACCACGTCTTCCTCAGTAGTCCCCTGCCGCCCGTAGGCGATATTATTCCATACCGTGTCGTTGAACAGGATCGTCTCCTGCGTCACGACGCCGATCAGACTCCGCAGACTCCCCAGATCGAGCTCTCGCAGGTCGTTAGAATCGAGCTCCACACAGCCTTCAGTGGGGTCGGAGAAGCGAGGAATCAGATCGGCGAGCGTCGACTTCCCGACGCCCGACGGTCCGACAAGGGCAACACTCTCACCCTTGGCGATCTCCATATTGATATCTCTCAGGACAGGGAGTCCGGGTACGTACTCAAACGAAACGTGACGGAAGGAGAGCGAGTGAACGAAGTCCTTCACGATCTTTCCGTCCGGCTTCCTCGGCGGAGATGGCTGCTCGTCGAGGACCTCGAAGATCCTCTCAGCGGCTGCCAGGCCCTGCTGGATGGAGCGGTTAACGTTCGACAGCCGCTTTATCGGTTGCTGGAGCATGAGTGAGCCCGTGAGAAAGACCAGAAATTTGTCCGGTGTCAGGGTTCTCGCGACGAGGATCTGGTGTCCCCCGTACCACAGGATGACGACCGCTGCCACAACTCCGAGTAACTCCGTCAGGGGGGGAGCAGCCAGTCCCAGTATCTCGAACCGGGTAACCGCGCGGAGGTATGAGCGCGTCCTCTCCATGAACTTATCGATCTCAAATCGTTCCATCCCGAATGCCTTCACTACCCTGATCCCGGAGAGTGTTTCCTGGAGGACCGACATCATCTCTCCCATGGCTACCTGGACGCGCTTGCTCCGCTGCCTCAGTTTCCTCCCCACAATGACGATGAGCCCGACAGTAAGGGGGACGACAATGATCGAGACGATGGCAAGCCGCCAGCTTGCCCATACAACGACGACGAGGAACGCAGATGCGAGCAGAGACTCGCGCACAAGGGCGAGGAGTCCTTCACTGATCGCCCCCTTTACGAACTCGACATCGTTCGTCAGCCGGGAGGTGAGAACGCCAGCCCGGCGCGTCTGGAAGTAGCTCAGCGAAAGGCAGTGAAGGTGTGCGTACAGCGTGTCGCGGATATCCTTCACCACATTCTGCTCAACCATCACCGAGAGAAACCGCCCCCAGTAGGCGAAAATGGCCTTCAACGCGAAGATGACGAGTATTGCAAGCGAGAGACGCATCAGACGCTGCGCATAGGGAAGGCCTGCAATCCATCGCTCGAGTGCATCGAGGAAATCGATGTCTATGATGCTCTGTCCCTGCGAGACCTGCGTCTGCGCCTCCGTGAGGAAGAGCAATCTGGCGAGCGGGGAGATCATGGTCAGAGAGGCGCCGTTGGTGAGCGCGAAGAATGCCATGACCACCGCGGCGAGCAGGAGAAGGTGCCAGTAGGGTCGCAGGTAGGCGAGCAGGCGAAGATAACTACTCATCGACGTACCCCGCCGCCAGCCCCGCGGAGAGGAGTTCCGTCGCGGCCCTGACGGCATCATGGGGCCACGTCTCTTCGTCCCGGGCAGGGACGACCGCGGTGCGCACCGCCACATCGAACGGCGGGCGGACCAACTCTTTCTCGCGGCTGCCCCGCAGGAGAAGGGCCGGCACCCCGAGCGCACAGGCGACGGAGAAAAGATCGGTCTGTCGTGCGATCAGAAGCGCGCACTGGGCGACGAGGGCCGATTGGTGGCGCAATCCCGGCTCGACGACGACGAGCGGTTCCCTCGCCAGGAGGTGTCGCATCTTGGGGAGTAGCGGGCGCCCGGTAGAGTGAGTGACCAGGAACCGTACATTCGACACCCTGCGCTCGAGGGCAACGATCAACTTCATCAGGAGCTCCATATCTAGGTCTGAGCCGTCGGCCGGCGGACCGATGTCCAGGCCCACGAGTACCTCGTCCTTCCTCAGGCCGACCAGGCGCAAGAAGTCCCTGGCCCTGGCCAGCTCATCGGCTCCGAGATCGAGGTCCAGGGATCGATCCTCGGCCTCGGCTCCGAGCGCCGCGACGAGACGCAGATAGCGGTCGATATCGTCCCGACAACGGGGAAGATCGACGACGACCTCACAGTTGAAGAAGGGAGTGAGTCCCGGACACCGGAATGTCGCGCGCACCGGAGTATTCGCCGCCCACGCCGCCATCATCGCGGGTTCTCCCGCCCCCTCGAAGTCGACGAAGAGATCCGCGCCATACTGCCCGAGCACACGGCGCGACCTGCGATGCAGCCTGCCGCTCGCCCGGAGCCGGCTGAAATCGATGCGGACGACCTCGCAGTGGGCCGGCAAAGGACAGGGAAGATCCTGACCCTCGCCTGAGAGAATAAGGACGAGGGGCGTCGAGGGGTGGAGCTTCACCAATGCCCACAGCGCCGGCATCGAGAACAGGTACTGCCCTGGACCCGAAGGCGAGCGTACGATGATGCCATTCGGATTCCTCAAAAGGCCTGTCAAGGGGATGACAGGCCGCCGATACACGATCTTGAGGGAGTTGAGCAGAAGCCGGTTCGCCACGGCGCTCCACATGTTCGCGATCTCCCATGTTCACGATTCCGCACCCACCCCGGCACCTGCCCCTGCGAGAGCGAGCCCGGACGCAAACCATTCATCAGACTCCGTCGGGCCGCACCATCCTGGAGCAGAAGAACCTTCCGGGTGATCGAGCGGAATCGCGGATCCCCGGTCTATATCGCTTCAGTGGGGATTATGGTACGCCCTTGCAGTGTTGTCAATCTTTCTTTTCCCCCCCTCACGCAGCGCTCTCATCGCCTCATCGCTCCTCCCTGCCCCCGCCCGGGGAGGGATCGTGCTCGGTGAGAAATTCCTGATACAGCTCCTCCTCCGGATGCTCCTCGGCCAGGATCGCGAGATGATGCATCGCCTCTGGCCGCATACCCAACTCGCGGTAGGTCAGGGCAAGATTGAGCCGGGCCTCCTCGTTCCCGGGCTCGAGCTCAAGTGCCACCAGAAACGCCTGGACTGCCTCTCTCAGATCCCGGCCTTGCCGCATCGACAGGCCGTTGACGGCGTGCGCCTCAGACGAGGCCGGATCGAGTGCTATCGCGCGTGCTGCTGCTTCCCTGCCCCGAGCGATGTCCCCCGTGATGAGATAGGCCCGCGCCATCGCGACCTCGACGGCAGACGATCGAGGATGCCGATTCGCTGCCTGATGAAGCTGTTGCAGGCCCTCCTCATACAGACCCTCCCTCAGCAGAAGATCGGCCAGGCGAAGCCGTGAATCTGCCTCCTCTGGCCCGAGCTCCACTGCGCGCCGATATGCCGCCACCGCATCGTCCCGGGATCCCAGTCTCTCGAAGATCACGCCGAGGTCGTAATGTATGGCAGGATTGCGGGGATCGTACAACTCGGCCTGTTCGTAAGCGTGACGCGCCTCCTCGAACAGCTGCCGCTCAAACCAATAGGAGCCAAGGTGAGCATGGAGCAGGGCATAGTGGGTGCGTGTCTTTCGGTCAATCCGCCCACGCGGCGCGCCATAGCCCTTCAACAGGAGACGGTGTTGTACGAGCTCCTCCTGCGTGACATCCCGTTCGTCGCGCAGACAACGATAGACCAGGCCACAAGGCACAAGCCGCCCAGGGTCGATCATGAACCGCGGACCCGGAGAGTAGTATACCGGACGGTCATCGATGTTGAGCGCCGCCAGCGATTCTGCGACCGATCCCCTGCCAGCAATCTGGGCCTGTGGCAGGCCGGGCTCGTCCCGATCGTTCCCGAGCCTGAGCCCCCTGTCCCTCAGCCTCTCCCGGTACCACTCGGTCGCCAGGAGCGGCGAGTACACAGGATCGACGTCTAACCTCTCCCCCCGCACAAGCTGGAGATAGAGCAGCACGAAGTAGTCTACGCTGTTCTCGGTGATGAACAGAGCCCGCTGCGGCAGAATCTCAGCCATGTCATGCACGTACTCCCGGGCGCCGACTACCCCATGCCGTGTGCTCTCGTCCCAGTTGGGGATCACCTCCGGCACTATGAGAAGTGGGAGGAGGACGGGAACGATGAATGCCGGGACCCTCATCGCGGTCATCCATCTCGCGACAGCCGAGACGCCGCATCCCACGAGAAGTGCTGCGACGAGATGGGCCGGGAGCAGATAGGCAGCGTAGTCCGGCCCCCCACCAGCGAATCCCGCGAAGAGTATCGTCCCTGCGGCTGCCACTACGAGCCCGGCAGCGATGAGCCGCCGCCGGAGGAGCTTCACCAGGCCAACTGCCGCCGCCGAGACGCATAGCATGCCGAACTGCCGGGGGAGGTCCTGCACAAACGCCACCATCCCTGCGAGCGGACCCCCGGCCACGGTGAGACGTAGAGAGAAGAACTCGGACGCGAATTCCCGCGCCGTTACATGATCGAGCAGCCGGTCCAGCCGCTCTGGATCTCCCCAATCGAGCGAAGGATCGCACCGGGAACGGAGAGGAAGGTACAGGTACAGGGATAGTCCGAGGAGGACGAGGAGGGCCATTGTTATGGCCAGCGTTCCTCGCCCCCTGCCTGCACCGCCCGGCCCGGCCCAGGCCATGAGGGCCAACCCGGGAAGAAGTGCACCGAGAAAGACATGATTCGCCATTCCCAGACCGAACAGAAATGCCGCGAGCATCAGCGCATTTGTCTCTCGATGCATCGCCCAGCGCAGGACGAGAAGAAGCAGGAGGGCGCAGACCAGGCATGCCAGACTGTACACTTCTGCGATGACGGCCTGGCTCCAGAACGTCCTGGCAACTGCGAGTGAGAGCGCCCCCGTGAGGGAGGCGAGGAAGCGAACTGCGGTCCTTTCATCGGGGCAGAGTGTCCAGATCGCCAGAAAGATCGCGCCGACAGCCAGCGAACCGGCGACTGCGGAGGCCGCGTTGGAGCCGATCGCGGGATCGAACGGTGTTAGCAGGAGTGTGAACCGGGTGGAGACCACGTAAAGCGGATGTCCGGGCGGATGCGCGATGCCCAGGTTATACGCGGCGCTTATCAGCTCCCCACTGTCCTCCCAGTAGACCGTCGGACAGAGTGTCGCGAGGTAGAGAATCAGCGACAGCAGGACCGAGGAGAGAAAACCCACAGCTGCAGTTCGTGAGGTAACGTCTTGTCGTCCATTCATCGCCGGTCAGCTCTTGTTCGATGGATGCCGTCGGTTTGCCACCGCCCCGGCATTCGGTAGCGGGAACTTCCCCCCCATCACATCCTGGCGACGGACTGAGCGAGGAACCGCAGCGCCCTCAGATTGAGGCGAAGCTGAGAGAACGATCTCACGCGGAGCAGGTGGCGCAGGATCGTCCGAGGCCGCAGGTAGAATTCGATATTCGCGCGGCGGTACCAGCGAGCGATGCGCGACTCGCCCAACTCCGGCAACCGGTGTACGGGAGGGCCGTACAACCCATAGTGATCCGGACAACGATCGAAGATGAGCCCCTGCGCGCTCAGCTCCTCGTACGCCTCACTCCCGGGATATGGCTTGAATATGAAGAATTTCGCGAAATCGGGATCAAGCATCTTCGCGACCCGCACCGTGTCCCTCACAGTGCTCTCGTCCTCTCCCGGCAGACCGATCATGAAGAACGCCCAGGTGGTAAGCCCCAGGTCTTTCGCCATGGCGAAGCTCTCCACCACGCGCGAGAGCCTCAACCCCTTCCTCGCGCGATTGAGGACAGACTGGTTCCCGGACTCGACCCCGAACCCCACATTGATGAGTCCGACGCGCTTGAGGGCCGCGAGCATCTCTCGATCCACCTGATCGGCGCGCAGTCCGTTCATGAAAAAGAGATTGATGCCAAGGTCACGTTCTGCCAGCTCCCCACAGAACTCCAGGGTCCATCCCCGATCGCTGGTGAAACAATCGTCTGCCAGATGTACCTCCCTGATGCCATACCGCCTCACACAGTCTTCTATTTCGGCCATCACATTTGAGACCGAGCGCCTCCTCACGTCAGGCCCGAACAGGGCGGGGGTGGAACAGAACGTGCACCGGTTAGCACATCCACGCGAAGCTATGATAGTTACGAACGGGCGGGCAATCGCATCGGGGGGCGAGTAGGCATGGGGGTGGCACAGGAGGTGACGGGCGGGAAACGGGATGCTGTCCACATCCGGTTCAGGCGCGCGCCTGTCAGTCGCCACGACCGCGCCCGCGTCCCGGTAGTAGATTCCGTCGACCTGATCGAGCGACTCGCCGCCCTCCGCAATATGTGCCGCCAGCTCGGTCATCGTCCTCTCGCCCTCGCCGACGACCGCGATGTCGAACACCTCGGAGCGCAGCACCTCGGTCGGGACCAGACTTGCATGGGGCCCGCCGACAACAACGGTGCAACCGACGGCCTCCTTGGCGAGCCGGCCAGCTCGCAGGGCGGCGCCAAGCGTAGGAGTGGTAGTCGTGATGCCGACAAGATCCGGTTTGGACTCCCTAAGGACCGCGGTCATGTCGATCCCCCGCGAGCGCTCTATGTCGTGGTCGAAGAAGGCCACACGATGGCCGGCCTGCTCCAGCGCCGCCCCGAGGTACAGCAGGCCGAGTGGCGGATAGGGCGGGAGTATGCCGGGCCCATAGACCGTCCGCTGAGAGGGATTGACTAGAAGGATTCGCACGAGATCCGTTCCCGCTATGATGCAGGCTCGGTGACCTCGGCCTGGACAGCGACCATACCCGCCCTGCCGGGCACCCTCCCCAGGCCGATACCACACGAGGGTAGTTGCTCGCCCGAGCCGAGCACGTCCCGGGCCAGGTCCTCGAGTCTCGAGATCGAGTACCCCCGGTCGCGAGCCATGCTGATGAATTCTCTCAGGATGGGAAGCGCGCTACCCCCTGCTATCTCTGCGTGCACCGCGAGCACGTTAGCACTGCCGGGAACGAGTGCTCCGAGGAGTGCCCGCTCCGGTCCTCTCCGCTCCGGCCCCTCCCAGGCAAAGATCTCGTCGAGCGTCGGCATCGTCACCGGGATCTGGAGTGTCTCGAGCCTCCTCCCCAGAACGACAGGCCAGAAGGGCCTGCGGCCACGGACATCGCTCGCGTAGTGAAGGCCGAGCGTCTCCTGTGCGAGAAGCGCACGCTCATTGGTGCGCCAACCGGGCGCGGCACTCGCCCGAGGCAACTGGCCAAAGATGCCCTGATAGGCTCTGCTCGCCATCTCCAATTCGAGTGCGACCTCATATGGGGTGAGATCGCCGAGCCGATCCTGCCACCGCACGTGATCGTATCCATGCAAACCGACCTCGTGCCCTTCTGCCGCAACAGAACGCAAGATATCCGGTCTCGCGCTGCCGATGGGGACAGATGGGATGAGGGTGCCGGAGAGGATCGTCCGGAGACCGTAGCGGCCGGGGGCGCCGAGCCGCCACATCCTCCTCAGGAACCCTGGCTGCTCGAACAGGCGGCGGACCGCCCGGCCTGACCGGTCCGGGCCGAAAGGGATGAAAAAGGTCGCAGCGATCTCCCTGGAGGCGAACAGATCGAGCAATCGCGGTACGCCGCGTTCCAGTCCGCGACGCGTGTCGACGTCGACTCTCAGCGCTAAGCCTTCGGACAGGATACCTCACCTCTCCACTGCGAAGACAGCGATCCACGCGAGATGTCTCGCCCACGGCAGCAGATCGAATACCACCTCGTCCAATCGCTTGAGAATCCCCACCGCTCGCCAATAGAGCCCTATGCGTGAGAGGACCGGACGCAACCCGAGGGCGAGGACCGATATCAGATAGAACTCCCGGTGCTCCACTGTACGGAATCGGGTGTTGAGCCGAATGATCTCCCCCAGGCTGAGATAACGGGGCCGGGCAGATCTGCCCTTTCCACGCGCGATACGATAGAGCACGACGAGCGGACTGACGCGCAGAGGTTCGATGAAGACCGCGCGCTGCCCGCTCTTGAGAACTCGCTCTACCTCGTGCCACACGCTCGGACGGAGAACGTGGAGCAGCACAGTCCTCCCGAAGATACGGTCGAAGCAGGCGCTCCTGCAGGCGAGTTCCTCGGCGAGCATGCAGACGGGCCGGATCGATGCTCCTGAGACATTCTTCTCCCTCAGGGAACGGAGCGGCGCTTCTGCCAGGTCGGCGGCCACTACCCGGGCACCGCGTTCCGCAAGGGCGATGGCGTCGTACCCCTGACCTGTGCCCAGCTCGAGCACCCTTGCGCCCCCGAGCGGAGCGAGCAGCTCATATGCGTACTCAGAGGCTTCGCACGCGAATCCCTCATAGTCATAGACCTCACCCCTGAACCAGGCAGGGGTCTGCCAGTACCGCCGGAAGAATCTATCTCGCGCTGCACGCACGCGCTGTCCCTTCTACTCCCCTGCTCAGGCCGCCATCGGCCCGGTGCCAGCCGGAGCGTGGACCGTCCCGAGCCCTGCGGCCGTCACAGGCCGGACTCGATCTGGGCGAGATGACGCTCCACAAGGCGGGCCGCAACTTCCACCACCTCCGCGCTGTCTGGAGACAACCTTTCCCCGGGCCTGAGCATCACACGTTGTTGAGCAAGAACCAGAGCCCTCCCTCCTCGTAGATGGCGCAGTACAACGGACCCCTCTCTCCCTGTCGGAGACTCCGCCTCATCTACATGCTGTTCATACGTGACAGGGTCGCTCGACATATGGATGGCGATGCACCCAAGCCGCGGCAACTGCGCGATCTCTTCGGGGATGGGCTGATCGCATGGAATGAAGAATATGAGCTCAGGAGTCACCTTCTTGAGGGCCGGCGCGAGCGCTGCCACGCCGCCGATCGAAGATCGGTACAGCGGTATGTGGTGCTCGAATGCAAACTCGTGTAGCGATGAGTACGCGCTACCCTCCTCCCTCTCCTTTTCCGGACATGCGACGACGGCCACGACATTTCCCCTGCCGCGTACTACTGCTTCGGTACAGGCACGCCCGAAATCGCCACAGCCGACAACCGCGATCCTGGGATGCCGTCCTTCATCCGCGCCCACGATCTGCCTCACCCGAAATGCGGGCGCAGGCCTGACTTCCCGGTATATGCGGCTCACGTACTCGCCCAACATGCCAACCGCCATGAGCAGTGTGCCGAAGAAGATGAAGAAGAAGGCGAAGACGGTGAAGACACCCTCAACCTCGGGACCGATGACGATCCGCCTCCCGAAGATGTACAGCCCGAGGAGGAAACCGACAGAGGCCAGCACTCCTCCTGCAAGGGCGATCGCCTGGACCGGAATGAGTGTCAGTCCTATGGCAAGGTCGAAATAGAGCCGGAGCAGATCGAGAACGCCGTACTTTGATCTCCCCGCGGCCCGCCGGGCGTGACCTACGTCTATCTCGGCCATGCGTACGCCCAGTGCCCCGACGAATGTGGGGATGAATAGAGACTTCTCCCCATACTGGCAGATCGCATCGACCACCGGACGTCGGTAAGCGCGGAACATCGATCCCCAGTCCCGAAACGGCTGTCCTGTGGCGCGCGATACGAGCCTATTGGTGAGCCAGGAGACCACGCGGCGAAACAGCGGATCGATTCGGTCCACTCTGCGCCCGGAGACCACATCATACCCTTCTCCCAGGGCATCGAGTAGACGGGGGAGATCCTCCGGAGGGTTCTGGAGATCACCGTCGAGGGTCACGACACAATCGCCCCGTACCTCCCCGAATCCCGCGAGGAGCGCCGCATGCTGGCCGAAATTACGCGTGAGGATGAGGGCGCGGACACGCCCATCTTCCCCGGCTAGAGACGTCAGCTCGCCCTCTGTGCCGTCGGTACTCCCATCGTCCACGAAGATGAGCTCCCAGTCGAGATCGAGCGCGGACAGGACAGAGACAAGACGCCCGTACAGCTGACCGATATTCTCCCTCTCATTGAACAGAGGAATGACGACCGAGACGTCCACCGCTTCCTCCTTCACCCCAGATAGCTCTTGGGCTGACACAGAAAGACCTATAGTATCTCCTAACATACAGGGACGGCGAGCGCAAGCCCTTTGTGCCGGGAGCCCCTGGAGCCGTCCGCAGGAGGCGCCGACGGGTCCGTCGCTCTGCCCGCCATTTGGGCCCCCGGGGCCCGTTCACGCGAGAGAAGCTATGCACCCTGGGCGGCAAGAAAAAATAATCGCCTCCAGTTTTTGGGTTGACAGGAGGTTGGCAATCTGCTAGAGTGGGTTCTCGTAATATCCCTTACGCTATCTGATTGGCTTACTGGAACATGTAGAAGTGGTTCAGGACACGAGTTCAAGCCGTCCGATCGCCCGGCCGCCCGAGGTCCGGGCATCTGACGACACACGTTCCTTCAAGGAGGGTCTACGAATGCGCATCACAAGAGCCGTCTTCGCGTTGAGCATTGCGTTCCTAATCGCGTTCTTAGGATGTGCAGAGGTGGACGAGCCGGGAAGCCCACGGGCCAACGTCCCGCCGGAGACGAATTTCGTCAATGTACCTCCTGACAGCGCCGTCATTCCCTACCTGCAGACTCTGTACTGGTACGGGAATGATGAGGATGGATCGGTCGTCGGCTTCGAGTATGCGACTCCTGACACCACGTCGTGGATCTTTGTCGAGACCGATACGACTGCCCTCCTCATCGTTGCCGCCGACTCCGCAGAGGCAGTGGCGATGATCGATACGACCCTTGTCCGCGAGATATGGGTCCGTGCGGTCGACGATGATGATGCTGTCGACCCGACGCCGGATCATCGCATCTTCACTGTGTACACGCTCGCGCCGGAAACCTACATCTCGAGCGGGCTGGAGGACAATACCTACTTCTCCCTTCCCGTCGCGACTCCTGACTGGCCCGGCATTCGCTTCACATTCGGAGGTCTCGACGAGGACGGATACATCGTGATGTATGAGGCGAGGCAATCGCCTCCTTCGCTTCCCTGGAGCGAAACGACCGAGACCTATGCACTGTACCAGGGGCTCACGGACGGCGATCATGTCTTCGAGGTGCGGGCCATCGACAACTGCAGTGTGACCGACCCCACTCCGGCAGAAGTCAACTTCAAGGTCGTGCAGCCGACCCTCGATTCGAGCGCGGTGCTCATCGTCGATGCCACCCGCACTCTCTTCACCATGCCGATATTTGATACGTTAATAAACAAGAACAGCACGTACTGGAACTCGATCGGCACACACCTCGTAGGCGAGAGCGACCTGGTCGAGACGGTGGACCACTGGGATCTCGAGACGCAGTGGAATCTCGATCACTCGGACATCGAGGCCTACGGAACCGTCATCTGGCACAACGAGCACATAAATCTCCCCGCTGAGAGCGACCTCGATAACCACAAGGTGCTCCTCGCCGAGTATCTGAGCGTGGGTGGAAACTTGATCCTCGTGGGGCCGGAACTCCTCCTTGAACTCGATCAAACCCCGGGAGGAACCACCCCGGGCACGTTCACCCATGACTACCTCGGATTGTCCCGGTTCACCAAAGAGAACAATTCAGATTTCGGAGGGGCATTCGGACAGACCGTCGCCGGCATCACGTTCCCGGACCTCTCCCTCTCGGTCACCAAATGGCCCTTCGGCCAGTTCCCACGGGTGGATCTGGTCGTGCCGCTCGCCGCAGGCGGGCATACGATCTTCGGGTTTGACGACGTGAGTCCTGCAGCGCCGGACGAGAATCTGCCCTGCGGGACCTGGTACCAGGCCGAGACGTACAACAGCGTGCTGCTCACATTCCCGCTCTCCCTGTGCGAGGAGGAAGATCTTGCGGGCCGGGCACTCGCCGATCTGATCGACAACTTCTAGACTTCGAGTCAAAGCCTGGGGTCAGAACGAGACTACCATGAAACAGCCCGGCCCCCTTCGGGGGCCGGGCCGCTTTTCTCCGCTCCGCGGCGGTGTCTATGCTCCTAAGCCTAGTTGAGGACCGCCATCTTCTTGTTCTTAGAGGTCCCGGGTCCCTCGAGGCGGTAGAAGTAGATCCCGCTCGCCACATAGGCACCGCTCTCGTCCCGGCGGTCCCAGATGACGCGGTGTCTTCCCGCATCCTGGAAGCGGTCGACGAGCGTCCGCACGCGCTGGCCCAGCACGTTATGGATCTCGAGCCGCACATGCCCACTCTGCGGCAGTCCATACGCGATCTCGGTGCTCTTCCAGAACGGATTCGGCCTGTTCTGGCCGAGGAAGAGACCGTCTCTCCTCACCGAGACGGGCTCCTCCACCGAAATCCCTGTGGGAAGGGTGCAGAGGCTGGCGTGGACGTACTTGAAGTCAATCATGTGGTAATCGTTGGCGCTGTTGTCCGCCAGCCATTCACACCAGAAGAACCCCGGGCCAGCCGTCTCGCCGGAGGAGGGGACCCTGGGCGTCACCCCCGGGTACAGAGCGACCGAGTCGGCACCGACCAGCGAGTCAGGCCCGAGCTCCCAGATCGGGAGATCAGAGAGCTTGACTCTGTCGCTCCACCCCAGCCACTCCTGCGCCACGGGATCGTACGGATTGTAGCTCATGTAAGCATCGACCGGCATCGACCAGATCACACCCGTCGCCGTCAGGCTATCGACCTGGAGTGCCTGGGAGAAGGAGATGTACAGATTGTCAAAGGCGTCGATTCCGATCGACGGAACACCGCAGACAGAGTCGGTCTGCGGCTTGATGGTGTCCGGTGCAACGAAGATCTGGACCGGGTCAGACCAGTCGCCGCCGACGTTATTGACATAGTGCATCGTTCCATACGGGCCCATGTTGGCAATGACCGTCAGCGTACGTGGATTGGTCGCGGGATCGTCCTGTCCGTTCATCTCGAAGACGACGTGGGCATTGTGCTGTGAGTCGATGACGATCTGCGGCATCGCCACCTGCCACCCGAGCGAGTCGTTCAGGGCCATATCCCCGACTACCGGTATCTCCGGGCCCATCCACGTGTCCTGCGCTGCCACATAGTGCCAGATGCAGAGGTCGTTGAACAGGTCCTCATTGCCGAAGGCACCAGTGACGCCCCAGACGTCTCCATTCGACGGGTCAGCGAACATGTTCCAGGTCGACCATCCTCCATCGAACGGATCGACGATCACCTCGCGATTGCCCGGATCCCACGTCTCGCCGCCATCGGTGGACTTGTATGCCAGGATCGCCTCGTGAGCGGGCGAAGTGATGACCCGTTCCCATTCGACCCAGACATTCCCATTGCTATCGACAGTACCCGCGGGGAAGTAGTCGGTGGAATCGTCTTCCACTGAGAGCTGCACCGACGCTCCCCACGTTCCGGCGACGGGATCGCGCCGGGCGTACCGGATGTCGAACGGACCTCCAGAGCCGGGGCCGAACGCGCCGGCGACGTGGATCACCCCGTTGTCATCGTACATCAACCCGTTCCCACGCCTGGCCACAAGCTCATCGGCGATGACCTCGACAGGTGTCGTCCAGAAGAGAAAGAGATCGTTCCAGTGGCTCTCGAGAAGATCTGCATCCGAGAAGCTGCCCTCACGCCACAGGCAGAAGGGAACGTCCTCGACCATGTCGTGGGCGATGTGGGTGAAGCCCGGGTAGGAGAGGGGCGAATCGCCCGTGCCATCCTGCTTCAGATAGTCGGCATCGTTCCGAACGGTGGACAACTGCCAGAACGGAGGGGGAGTCGCTGTCGGCACGCCGGCCCTGGCCATCGGCCTCGAGATCGCCTCTCTGGAGACCGCGCCATCGTGCGCCGCCCACGAGGGCAGGGCAACGGACAGCACGAGAACCACAACACCACATGCAAACACTACATTTTTCATGCTCACCCTACCTCCAATAGAAGGAAACAAGCCATGCTGCTCGATATCCCCGGGAGGGGTACATCACCTCCTTTCCGCCACGGGGCTGCCCGACTCCGTGACCTCTCTAGGAGTTCCTCCGGGGTGAGTATCCCGACCCCGGAGGAACTCCAGACGTGATCGCGATAGGTTTTTCTATCTGCGCCCCGGACGGCGCCTCGCTCCTGTCGGTCCTCAGTTGAGGAGCACCATCTTCCTGACCATGCTCCCGGCGCGCTCCGCCTCGAGACGGTAGAAGTACACACCGCTCGCAACGTCGCGGCCGCGAACATCCCGGCCATCCCATCTCGCTTCGTGCGATCCTGCCTCTACCGTACCGTTGACGAGCTCTCGCACGAGTCGTCCGGCCGCATCATAAATCCTGAGCGTTGCCTGCCCGGGCTCAGGAACTTGGTACCGGATCGTCGTCACGTTGTGGCGAGCACCTCTCAGGACCGGGTTGGGATAGCTCTGAGAGAGGCAGATGGGCTGCCCTGTCGGCAACCTGTTCTCCGAATCGCCATCTCCCACACCAACCACCTCGGCCCGGTGATACCAGATCTCGCCGTACTCGAGCCGCGCGTCAACGATCTGAGTCCAGGCACACTGCGGATATCCCTCCTCGACCATATGAGGGATGGACGCATAGATGGCCGACTTCCCGATCCGCGCCGAATCCTCCGGTATGCTGCTCAACGTGTAGTTGTCCTCGGGAGCATTCCAGGCGCCTCCATAAGGCCTGTAGGCGACCTCGGCGTTCCAGCTGAAGATCGTATCGTTGTAGATGACGGTGGGCGCGGTAGTCACCAGCCAGAGGCCATCATTCTCGTCGATACCCATGGTGGGGTATCCACACATCGTGCCCATGCTGTCGATGCTGTCACCATAGGCCGTCCAGACCAACGGGAAGACCTCTTCGGGAGTGCTCCACATCCCGCCTTCGTTGTTGGTGTAGTAGAGCGCACCGGCAGGTCCGGTGATCGTGTACCCCTGGAGCGTGCCGTCTCCGGCCTGTACGTTCGGATTGCCCTGGAAGACCAGGTGGACGGTACCCTGGGAGTCGACGACGAGCGTGGGAAGCGAGGCCTGGTTGCCAAAGATCGTGGGATCTTCATCGATATCCTGGACCACGACTTCGGGCTCACTGCCCCACGTATCACCGTCTGCATAGTAGTGCCAGAGTACGACGTCATTGAACCCATCGTCGTCGGGAAGCGACAGCATGCCGAGCGGCCAGTAAATCCCACAGGCGATGTACGCGTCCCCGTTCGTCGGATCAGTGGCGATCGTAGTGAGGTTCCAGGCGCCGCTGTACGGGGAGTGGACATCCACGATGTTACCCTGGTCCCAGGTAACCCCGTTATCGGTTGAATAGGTCGCCTGCAGAACGTGGTCGTTGGCTGACGCCGCATTCCAGTTGTGCTCCCAGGCCAGCCAGATGTTGTCATTCAGATCGGCCGCCATCGCGACGAAGTAGTCCTGAATGCCGTCATCGGTGCTGATCAACGTCGGCGCGGTCCACGGATTCTCGTAGCGGTTGTACCATATTTCTCTCGTCACGGTGCCGCCATTCGATGCTGCGCAAGTACCGTGCACTGTGGTCGTGTGATCACCTAAGACGCCCGAGCGCCGACCGCGGAGGGTGTCTACGAAGGAGACAGGAGTGGTCCAGAACTGGAACAGGTCGTTCCAGTGAGACTCATAGCTCGCGAAAATGGTGGGGTGCGCGTCATTGTTCATCCAGCCGACGAACGGAATGTCCATGACTGGATGGACGCAGACGTGCCGGTTATTGGGGTAGGAGAACGGAGAGTCAAACGCTGGATCAGTGGGGAAATTGCTCGTGGCGACCCAGTGGGCAGTACCGGGATCAGGTGGCGTCGCCACTCCGGCCTGCCCCTCCTCCACTGCCGGCCTGAGCATCGAACCTTCCTCGACATCTCTCAGGCTGAAGTCACTCCGTTCGGGGACCACGACAAAGGCGGCGGCAGAGCTGACGAGCAAGCAGCCGACCAGGATCGCGATCGGGATCTGACGTTGAAGCAACATGCTCTCGCTCCTCCTTCCTCGCATGGCTGGTAGATCTGCCATCTACCATCCCTCGTCTCTCCCCCCCTCGCTGACAGCCGACCTCGCTGCTCTCCTGACCCACGTGGCAGCGTTCAGGCAACGACGGGAGGGCTCTTTGACAAGCACAACGCTGCTTCCCTTCACGTCCATGCCTTCCGACGGCTATCACTTTCCTCCTTTCTTCTCTTGCCGCCGGCGCCCAACTGCCCACCGGAGCCGCACGGCCTAAAGGCTGATGCCCAGTGTCGCGCGGTGGATATCACTGAGATATCCGAAATCGGTGTACGAGTAGTCGACCTTGACTCCCATCACACCTAACGGAACCTGAACGCCGACCCCGGCCGACCATGTCTCCGCATCATAGTTGATCTTGTAGCCTCCCCGGAACGACAACATCTGGTACACAGTGTACTCCCCTCCTACTGCGGCCCGCTCCTCGTTATCGTTCGGATGGCTTCCTTCGAACCCAAGAATGAGATGGTGTAGTTCGTCGCTGATCGGCTCTACCGACACGCCCACCGTGAAGTTGAGCGGCTGCGGAAAGCTCTCCTCCACGAATTTCATGTCCGGTCCGAAATTCGAGATATTCATCCCGACCTTGACCGTATTCCAGTGGGTATCATACAACGTGCCGATGTCTGCTCCGATCCCCTGGGCGGACTCATCCTCGAGATCCTCCTGGATGAACCGTACCGACAGCCCTGCAGAGAAACGGTCTGTCAACATACGAGCGTAGCTCAGCTGGACTGCCACATCGCCCGCTGTGAAGTGGCGCCCCGTACCGGTCACATCGGAGTCGACCGGCGTCGTCACCACCATATCATCCATCGTCAGGGAGGTGACAGCGATCCCCACCGTGCCGATCACGGGCGAGATGGGAGCTATGGCTCCGGCATACTGTAGCGTGATATCCGCCGGATAGTCCGTGTAGCCGAAGATGGCCTCTCGTCCCTCCAACCACGCCAGTCCGGCAGAATTGTACCGCAGCGCCGATGCATCATCCGCCACCGCGACGAATGCCTCTCCCATCCCGGCGACCCGGGCGGTCGTGCCGACTTCGAGAAACTGCATGCCGGCAGTCCCCACCTTCGATTGGGCCAGCACGGCGCACGGTGAAAGCGCGAGAACGATCAGCAACGCCGATGCTGCGGCGAGAGACTGCGCGCCAACCAGTCTGTTCATCGTCCGTTCCTCCTTTGCGTTCACTCTCCCTAGCTGATGAAAATCAGAGCGTACCCGTTCGACCCTATGGCGAGTACTTCTTGATCGCGTTGTTGCCCGTATCGGAGACGTAGACGAATCCCTCGTCGTCGGCGGCCAGGCCCAGCGGTGCATTGAAGCTCTCGAGCGCCCCGCCGGCACTCCCCCACTCGAGCTGGAACGTGCCGTCTGAGGAGAACATCACGACCCGGGTGAGGAGGGGATCACCCGAACCTCCCAGGTCAGTAACGAAGACGGCGTCGTCGAATGCGCCGTACGCGAGAGCGAACGGAACGTACAGCTCTCCGTCCCCGGCTTCGCCATACTGCCCGATCGTATCACTCACCACTACGTAGGCTGGGGCCTCGTACCGCAAGATCCAGGAGACCGTGGTAGTGTCATAGACGATACTGTCGGGCGCGATGGTATCGGCAAAGGGAATGCGGTCATAGTCGACCACCAAGAAATCGTCTCCCGGATCGAAAGTGATCCCGCGAGGCGAGGAGAGGCCTGTCACGAGAGATGGCAGCGAGCTCAGGTTATCCCCGTCGTATCCTCGGATGGTTCCGCTGTTCCCTCTCGAGAGATAAACGTTGCCGCCCGCATCGGTCGCGAGTCCGATCGAGAAGGAATCCGGGACACTGGCATACCTATCGAAGACGATGTCCTGCCCCACTGCATCGAACCTGTACAGACGCCGGTGATCGACGAGGAAGACATTGCCAGCATCATCGGCGGCAATGTCGATCGGACCGTCGATATCGACCGTGTCCGGGCCGGAGACAACGAATGTCCACAACGTATCGTACGTACCATCGAGTCGACTGAAACGCTGCATGCGATCGTTGCCCCAGTCGGCGACGTAGCAGTAGTCTCCTACGATCTCAACGCCTCGCGGCATGTCGAGCATGCCTGGATGGTGCGTGGAATCGCCTGCTGCTTCGACCATCCCCCAATAGGCCACCAGCTCGTAAGCAGTCACCCGGACCCCGACGCTTTGTGATGTCTGGTTCGTCTCATCGTCAACCACAACCGTCATCGTCACATCCTGTGGGGTGTCAGGCGCATTCCAGGTTGCATAGTTCGCGTGAACAGAGAGATCGGGGTGGGTTGTCGAGTCACCGTTGGAATTGACGAACGAGCCTGCCGTGCTGCTCCAGCTGAATGTGAAGTCCTTATTGTGTTCCGGGTCAGCTGCGATGCACTTCAGCGTGACCCTTCCACGGATACCGATCGTCGGGGGATCCGCCGTGAGACTGTTGATAATGGGAGCGTCAGGGTCTTCCGGTTCGACGAGTTCCTTCTCGCATCCGTTAATCAGCAGACCCACGATGGCGATGAATGGAATGAGTAGCATCAACCAGCCGATGCGACAGCAGAACGGGCGCATGGTCCCTCCTCCCTCAGGTGTCATCTGATCGTTCATCTCCTCCTACTTGATCACCACAAACTTGCCTACCTGTACATCTCCATTATCATACTCGACCGAAAACAGATACACTCCCGATACGATCGCCTGTACATCACGTGATATCAGATTCCACGGCTCGCTCGACGCAGTCGCCATCGCCTCACCGCTCG
>Ga0111224_1009_pt1 | contig 50162 bp, 40 predicted proteins | sample DeeMarSWOR152_54_FD_80388 | JGI IMG/M metagenome (GOLD analysis project Ga0111224, IMG submission 80388) | candidate division TA06 bacterium DG_24
CCCAGCAGGCGGGTGCGCATCGCCGTCGTCGGGAAGTACGTGGAGATAGGCGACTACAGTCTCCCCGATTCGTACATCTCCGTCAACCAGGCGCTTCTGCACAGCGGCGCTCAGCTGCAGGTGGGGGTCGACATCTCCTGGATCGATGCATCGAAGCTCGAGGAGTGTCCCGACAACGGGCTGCTGCATCCGTTCGATGGCATCGTTGTGCCTGGCGGATTCGGGGTGACCGGGGTCGAAGGCAAGATGAGGGCGATACGCTATGCGCGTGAGAGCGGCGTCCCGTTTCTCGGCCTCTGCTACGGGATGCATCTTGCGGTTATCGAGTATGCGAGGACTGCCTGCGGCCTCCGGGAGGCCAATTCAACAGAGATCGATCCTCAGACTTCGTGTCCGATCGTCGACGTCCTTCCATCTCAGAAGGCTCTGCTGGAGAAGCACGAGTATGGCGGGACGATGCGGCTCGGCGCCTATGCGGCGATGCTCGCCGAGGGGAGTTCGCTGTACAGGCTCTATCTGGAAACGGGACGACTCGAAGAGGATCAGGCCAAACTGGCGCGCATTCTCGAGCGGCCACATGAGCGATTCAGGGCCGGGATCCTGGAGGAGGGCGTGCCGGTCGTGCTCGAACGGCATCGCCATCGATATGAGGTGACGCCCGACTTCGTGGAGCCACTGGAGAAGCAGGGGCTCGTCTTCTCGGGCCATCACGTACGGGGCGACGGCACGAAACTGGTCGAGTTTCTGGAGTTACCCGGACATCCATCTTTCGTCGCCACGCAGGCGCATCCCGAGTTTAAATCGCGGCTGGGGAACTCCGCCCCTCTCTTCCTCGGGTTCGTTCGTGCTGCTGCCCGGAGAAAGGAGGGAACAGAGGGGGAGACAGAGTAGATCGGGTACGCGGAGTGAGGAGAATGGTCAGCACAGTGAGAGTCGGCGGTGTACAGATCGGACCTTCTCATCGGCTTGCCCTCATAGCGGGCCCGTGCGTGATCGAGGATGAGAAGACCCTGTTGACGACAGCCGAACAGATCAGGGCGATCGGAGAGCGGGCCGGGATCGGCGTCATCTTCAAGTCTTCGTACTGGAAAGACAACCGATCCGACGCTGGGTCGTATGCCGGACCCGGACTGGCCGAGGGACTGCGCCTGTTGGAGAAGGTCCGCCGGGAAGTCGGTCTGCCCGTGCTCTCCGATGTCCACTGTCGCACCGAAGTGGAGCACGCCTCCGCGGTGCTCGATGCACTCCAGGTTCCGGCGTATCTCTCTCAGCAGACGAGACTCGTCCTCGCCGCCGGACGGAGCGGGAAGCCCGTGAATCTGAAGAAAGGGCAGTTCGTATCTCCCAATGATATGTCGAGTGCTGTGCGAAAGGTAGAGAGCACAGGCAATCGCCAGATCTTGTTGACGGAGCGCGGCAGCTGCTTCGGCTATCGGACTCTCGTCGTCGATTATCGCTCTCTGCCGATACTCCGTTCTCTGGGCTATCCCGTCGTCTTTGACGTCACCCACGCGATCCGCATCTATGGCGTACCGTCGTCCGATCCGCGGGGCGGGGAGCGCCAGTACATACCTGCCCTGGCGCGTGCCGCAGTGGCTTGCGGCTGCGATGCGATGTTCATCGAGACACATCCCAGACCTGCCGACGCGAGATGTGACGCGGCAAGCATGCTGCCGCTCGACAAGCTGGAGCGACTCGTCGAGGAACTGGTGGCGATTGATGATCTCGTGAGGAACAAGGAGGGAGTACATCTTGATCAGGTCAGTCGGAAGTCATCCCCAATCGACGAAGGTTAGACAGCTCAAGGTTGAGGAGTCTCCGAGGGATATCGAGGTGAGCCGCCGCGCCCGCGATGTCATCCTGAAAGAGGCCGAGGCGATTCGCGAGCTGGCTGCGCGCATAGATAGCGACTTCCTGCGCGCGATCGATCTCATCTTGAAGTCTGATGGCAAGGTTGTCGTCTCGGGAATCGGCAAAAGCGGAATCATCGGAAAGAAGATCGCCGCCACCCTGACGAGCACGGGCACCCCTGCCTTCTTCCTCCATTCGGCAGAAGGCGTACACGGCGATCTGGGAGTGGTGGCACGTGACGATGTTGTGCTCGTCGTCTCTAACAGCGGAGAGACCGAGGAGTTGCTGCGTCTTCTGCCCGTCTTCAAGCGATTGGGCGTGCCGGTGATCGCGCTCTGCGGGAACAGGTCATCGAGCCTCGCCCGACATGCTGACGTCTGCATCGACACGGGCGTGGCCGAGGAGGCGTGCCCGCACGGCCTGGTCCCGACCGCGAGCACCGCGGCGGCACTGGCGATGGGAGACGCACTGGCGATCTCCCTCCTCCACGAGCGGGGGTTCGAGCCCGAGGACTTCGCCCAGCTCCATCCCGGAGGGAGCCTGGGGCGGGCACCGCTCCTGCGCGTCCGGGATCTGATGCTTGTGGGCGATGCAGTTCCCATCACCCCGGCAGGTGCATCTCTGGGGGAGACCATTAGTGAGATGACGGCCAAGCGCGGGATCACGAGTGTCGTCGATCGCCGCGGCGCGCTGGTCGGCGTGATCACCGACGGCGACCTGCGCCGCCTGCTCGAACGGAAGAAAGACATCTTCTCACTCCGGGCACGTGATGTGATGACCAAACAGCCGAAGACGATCGCTCCCGATGAGTTGGCGGCCCGGGCTGCGCGGTTGATGGAGAATCACGGGATCACCGCACTCATCGTCACGGACGGCAAGCGTGCGCCGTGCGGCATCATCCATCTCCACGACATCATGAAGGCCCGTGTCGTGTAGGTGAGGCTGCGATAGTGAATGGAGCAGAGGGAGCATCAGTCGGGGAATGGCGATATCGAAGAGGGTGAGACATGCGACGTTCTATCTTCTCGCGAGGACCCTTATCACGCTCAGTCAGAGACTGCCTCGCCGGCTCGTCCTCACCCTGTTCGGCCTCCTGGGATATCTGATCTATCTGTCCGCCGGGGGACTGAGGCGGCGTGTCCTCTCCAACTTAGAGATAGCGTATGGAGAGCAGGTCCCGTTCCGTGAGCGGAAGAAGCTGGCCCGCCGGAGCTTTGTGGAGGTGGCGAGAAATGCGGCGGAGGCGGCCCGTCTCCCCATCTTGCGGATGGCGGAGGTCGACCGGATAGTGGAAGTCCGGGGAATGGAGACGGTTCTTCAGGCCCGCGCGAGAGGAAAGGGGCTGATCGCCGTCACCGGCCACCTGGGCAATTGGGAACTGATACCGGTCTATTTCTCGCTGAAGGGGATACCGGTCAACGTGATCGCCCGGCGGCTCAACGATCCCCGCCTCGACAGACTTGTCGTCGGCTATCGAGAGAAGCGTGGGATCCGTAACATCGACCGTGATCTCGGGGCGAGGACAGCGTTTCGCTGCCTGCGGAGAGGAGAGGCGCTGGGCGTCCTCATCGATCAGGATACGAGGGTCGAGAGCGTGTTTGTCGATTTCATGGGCCGGCAGGCCAGCACCCCGGTGGGACCGGCAGCATTGGCAATGCGGACCGGGGCTCCGGTCGTTCCGGTGGCTACCTACCGGGATCGGGACGGGCGGCACATTATAGAAGTCGGCGCACCGATCGAACTGGCCGCCGAGGGGACGGAAAGAGAACTCCTGAGAGAGAATACTGAGCGGCTATCGAAGGCCGTCGAGAAGTACATCCTGTGTCATCCCGAGCAGTGGGTATGGATCCACGAGCGCTGGAAGACAGAGCCGCCCGCGGTACGCCACGGGCCCGGTGCCACCCAGGGGAGATCGATTCGTGTGGATAGAGCGATCCCGAGCTGAGGTTCGTTGTGCCGTCTTCCTTATGGCGGGAGTTCTGGCAGCGGCGGGCTGCTCCGGTCAGGGACGCGATCGAGAGGAGGCAACGGCAGGCACACCCATACCCGATCACGTCATCGAGGGATTTGTGTTGGTCGAGACCGTGAGCGGGGAGCGGCGCTGGGTCCTCGCGGCGGAGCGCGCGATCAGCTACGAGGACGCCAATGAGATATATACCTTCGACGTCACAATCGATTTCTATGATGAGGAGGGAGAGCACTATTCGCGGCTGACTGCCGCGAGGGGGACCTACGACTCGATCACCAGTGACATGGAGGCGATCGGAGAGGTCGTAGTGACCTCGGACAGGGGGGCCGTTCTGGAGACCGAACGTCTCCGGTGGAGCAACAGCGAAGCTCGCATCACGAGTAACGGTCCGGTGCGTATCACGAAGGATGACGCCGTTCTCACTGGCAGGGGATTCGAGAGCGACCCGAGCCTCGAACATATCAGTATCAAAGAGGACTTCCGTGCCGTTACGCGCGTGTCGCCGGACGGTGAGTGAAGTGCGGCTTCACCTTCTCCTCAGCATCGGCCTCGTTCTCTTGTGCCTCGGAGGAGCTTCAGTCGTCGGTGAGGAGCCGTTCGCGGAGGGCAGGGAAGAGCCGTACGTGGTCACCGCAGACCGTGTCGACCTGGAGGTGATCGAGGAGAAGACTATCACTCACCTGACCGGGAATGTGGTCGTTACCCACGGGGAGGCCGTTCTCACGGGTGATGAAGCGACTGCCTATGAGGAGAGCGCCCTGGCCCGGATACGCGGGAATGTGAAGCTCGTCGATCAAGGAGTGATCTTCACAGGACGGCAGGGCATCTATGCCCGCGATGAGCGCCGAGCTGAATTGCTCGATGAGGTCGTCATAGTCGACCGTGAGAAGACGATCACTGCAGATAGAGTCACATACCTTCGCGACACCAGAATGGCAACTGCCTATGGGGACGTCTGCATCTCCAACTCGGAGCGAGAAGCGACAGTCTGCGGTGGACATGGCACATACGATTTCGCATCTGCTCACGGTATGATGGACCAGAGCCCCAGAATCGTTCTCACGCGCGGGCGGCCGACAGTGATTGAGGCCGAACGTGCAGAGGTCTTCGATGACGAGAACATTGCCGTTGCCACGGGCAGTGTAGTGGTGGAGCGCGAGCGGGTAGAGGCACGGTGTGATCGACTTACGTACTACTCCTCGGAGGAGAGGGCCGTTCTGGAGGGCCACCCGGTTGTGAAGGAGGGCGCGAACTGGCTGCGGGGGAATACGATCGAGCTCATCTTCGCGGAGAATGTCCTCACGGAGGCCCATGTTATTGGATCGGCGCGCTGTTCTCACGAGGCCGAGGGCGGTGGTCTCAATGAGGTTGAAGGAGACTCGATTCGGGTTACATTTGAAAGTGAGAGCGCCACCCGGATGGTCGTGGGGGGGCAGGCCAGGGGGATCTACCGCCTCCCGCAGGGGGAGGAGCAACCCGAGGGGTAGACGTGCTTGACCTGCGCATTGAGGGACTGACAAAGGTCTATGGCGGCAGGAGGGTTGTAGACGGCTCCAGCCTCGAGTTGCGTCAGGGCGAGGTGGTAGGCCTTCTCGGCCCGAACGGGGCCGGCAAGACTACGACCTTCCGCATCATAGTCGGTCTCATTTCGGCCGATGCAGGGGGTATTTATATCGGACGCGAAGAGATATCCCGATTGCCCATGTACGTAAGAGCCCGCAAGGGCATCGGTTACCTCCCGCAGGAACCCTCTGTCTTCCGTAAATTGACGGTGGAACAGAATGTCGCAGCGATCATCGAGACACTGTCCATCCCGGCTGCGAGGCGGACGGAGAGGCTGGAGACGCTGCTCGGTGACCTGCAGGTGAAGCACCTGAGACGTGAGAGGGCGAACACGCTCTCGGGAGGCGAACGGAGGCGGGTCGAGATCGCTCGGGCGCTGGTGACCGATCCCCGGTTCATGCTGCTCGACGAGCCATTCACCGGGATCGATCCCATTGTTCGCGCCGACATCCAGGAGATCGTGTCGGAGTTGCGGGAGCGGGGCCTCGGGGTGCTCATCACTGACCACAACGTACGCGAGACGCTGGAGATCACTGACCGGGCGTACATAATGTATGAGGGAAAGATCCTCATCTCCGGCAGCGCAGAGGACCTTGCATCTGACGAGAAGGCTAGGGAGATCTATCTCGGCGAGAACTTCACCCTTTGATCCGTTCTTGCCAGTTAAGGAACCGGGCCATCGATGAAGATCGATCTGAGACATGAGCTGAAGCTAACCCTTGCACCGGCGCTGATCGAGTCGCTCAAGATCCTCCAGTTGCCGCGTGTGGAGCTGCAACAGCTTGTCCGCCAGCAACTCGAGATGAACCCGTTTCTCGAGGATGTCCTCGAGGAGGAAGTGGAGGCCGAGGAAGAGCTGGAGACAACCGCCGAAGAGCCGGAGACGACCGCCGAAGAGCCCCAGGAAGACGAATCGAGCGAGGCGACTGATGAGGAGAAGAACCTGGAGGACTTCGACTGGGAGGAATTCCTCCAGAACGGAGTGGACCCGGGGTACCGCCCCCAACCTGACCGAGACGATCGCTTTCAGGAAAAGGTGGCCGTGACGGTGCCCACCTTTTCCGATTACCTTATGACTCAGCTTCGCCTCCAGCGACTTCCGGACGAAGACCTCGTGATTGGAGAGTTCATCATCGGGAACCTCGACGACGATGGCTATCTCGTCTGTTCGATTGAGGAGATCGCCCAGATCCTTGAGGTCTCAGATGAGGATGTTGAGCGTGTTCTGAGGATCGTTCAGACATTTGATCCTATAGGAATCGGAGCGAGAGATCTCGAAGAATGCCTGATCATCCAGCTCAGAGAGAGAGGATTGGGTGATTCGTTGCAGGCGCGGATGGTCACAGATCACCTGAGAGATATCCAGAACCGGAAACATTCTAAGATCGCAAAAGCACTGGGTGTCTCGGTGAGTGAGGTGAGGGAGGCCGTTCAGGACATCACTTCTCTCGAGCCGAAGCCTGGCCGACGGTACTCGACCGAAGACGTCCGATACGTCGTCCCCGACGTCTCTATCGAATTGATCGACGGCGAACATACGGTGTTCCTGAATGAGCGTGACGTCCCTCATCTCAGAATCGGCGCGGCCTATCGCGATGTGCTCGATGGCTCGCGGAAGGCGTCGAAAGAGGAGCGTACGTTCGTCATGGACCGGCTGAAGGCGGCACGGTTTCTGCTGAAGGGGCTGGAGCAGCGGCGGACTACGATCCTAAAGGTGATGCGCTATATCGTGGAGACCCAGAACGGTTTCTTCAATCGCGGCATTGCCCACCTCGCACCTATGACCCTGCGGGATGTTGCTGACGGCATCGGGATGCACGAATCGACGGTGAGCCGTGTTGTTCAGGACAAGTATGTTGAGACACCGCACGGCGTGTTCGAAATGCGTTACTTCTTCAGCGGGGGGGTGAGGACACAGACCTCAGTGGCGATCTCGACGCATAGTGTCAAGGCACGGATCGCAGAACTGATAGAGAAGGAGGACAAGCGGAGGCCGCTGAGTGACCGGAAGGTCGTCGAGCTGCTCAAGAGTGAGGGCATGCTGGTGGCGCGGCGGACAGTAGCGAAGTACCGCGATGAACTACACATTCTGCCGGCTCGCCTTCGCAAGGAGTTGTGACGCGATCGGCTACGTCGTCACGAGACCGAGGGGGCGTGCGCACATGCCAGGGAGGGAACAGATGATTCCTGATGGCCTGAAGTACACAAAGACACACGAATGGGTACGGGTAGATGGCACTGAGGTAACCTGCGGGATAACCGACCATGCGCAGAGTGAATTGGGTGACGTCGTCTTCGTCGAACTCCCCGAGAAGGGGCGGGTCATTAAACGAGAAGAGGCGTTCGGCACTATCGAATCCGTAAAGGCTGTGTCAGATCTCTACGCTCCCGTCGGCGGTACGGTGAGCGACACGAATAGACTCCTCGGTGAGACTCCCGAGACAATCAACAAGGATCCATATGGTGACGGGTGGCTGGTGAAGATCAGCATTTCTGGACAGGGCGAACTGGAGCACCTGATGTCCGCCGAAGAGTATGGAAAGCTGATCGGTGAAGGATGAAGAAAGCATCTAAGCCACAGTGGCTCAAACGGCCTCTCGGGGCCACGAGAAACTGGAGCAGTACACGGCGTGTTCTTCTCCACTATCAGGTGGAGACGATCTGTGAGAGAGCGCTCTGCCCCAATCGGAGTGAATGCTACGCCTGTGGAGTGGCGACCCTCCTTCTTCTCGGTGGCGAATGCACTCGCGCCTGTTCGTTCTGCGCTGTGCAGCCCGGTACTCCTGCTCCCCCGGATGATAGCGAGCCAGACCGAGTCGCCCGGACGGCCGAGGCACTGGGTCTGAAGCATGTCGTGCTCACGTCGGTAACGAGGGATGATCTTCCCGACGGAGGGGCGTCTCATTTCGTCCGCACCATCAGGGCGGTGAGGCGTCGTATGAGGGGGGTGAGCATCGAGGTATTGGTGCCGGACTTCCTGGGCAGACGCGAGTCGATTCTCTCGGTTGCTGACGCGCGCCCTGACATCCTCGCGCACAACATGGAGACAGTGCGGCGCCTGTACCCACATGTGCGTCCCGGCGCGGTGTACCAGCGCTCTCTCGACCTGTTGCGGACGGCTGGGGAGCTGGATAATGGGATGATTACAAAGTCGGGCCTGATGGTGGGGCTGGGAGAGAGTCGTGATGAACTGCACGAGACCATGCGGGCGGTTCGGGATACAGGATGTGATTCGATCACGATCGGTCAATATCTTCGACCGTCGCCCGCCCATCTGCCAGTGGAGCGCTACGTTCCACCGGCTGAGTTCGATCGATATGCCCTTTTTGCCCGGAAGCTTGGGTTTCGACATGTAGCTTCGGGGCCGCTTGTGCGGAGCTCGTACCGGGGAGACGAATTCCTTCGTTCGAAAGGGGGAAATGGGGATCATGAAGATCAACATAACCGCGAGGCACTTTGATCTGACATCTGCCCTGAAGGAATACATCGAAGAGACACTCACGAAGCTCGAAAGATTCTCCAACCACCTCATCGAAGCTCATGTCATACTGGAAAAGGAAGGGTATCGACACATCGCAGAGATGGTTCTCCATGTCAATCGGTCGACCCTCATGGCGAAGGAAGAATCGGATGATATGTATATGGCTGCGGACAGAGCAGCAGAGAAACTCGAGAAACAGATAAAGCGTTACGAAGAACGACTCAAGGATGAGAGACACCGTGCGGGCAGCCGGAACAAGGAGACCCAGGGGAGGCGATAGTCCTATGCAGAGCGTCTCGAAAGAACTGACAGTGAGACAGCTCTACGAAAACAAGCAGAGAGATTTCGAACTGGAGATTCTCTGCGGCCACGACGGTCTCGGCAACACGATTACGACACCGGACGTCAACCGGCCGGGTCTGGCGTTTGCGGGTTACACTGACTATTTCCTCTGGGAGAGGGTCCAGATCGTCGGGAGGACTGAGGTATCGTATCTTGCAACGCTGGATGCGGATAGGAGGCGGACGGCGATCGAGCGCGTTCTCGACCACTCCCTGCCGTGTGTCATCGTTGCCAAGCGCCTCGACGTTCCAGAAGACCTCACGGCCGGTTGCCGAGAGCGAGCGATCCCCCTGCTCAGAACACCCATCTCAACGACGCCGTTCATTCATTTACTCACTAGCTATCTCGAAATCGAGCTCGCACCTGAGGTGGTGGTGCATGGGACACTCGTCGATGTGTACGGTGTGGGCCTGCTGTTCATGGGAAAGAGCGGCATCGGCAAGAGTGAATGTGCGCTCGACCTGGTCGAGCGCGGTCACCGCCTCGTGGCAGATGATCTCGTCAGGATCACCCGACGGGGGAGGGGGCTGTTGATCGGGGCCGGCTATGAGCGTGCACGGACGCTGCAGCACTTCATGGAGATCAGGGGGATCGGAATCATCGATGTCGGCAGTATCTTCGGGATCCGGGCTACGAGGCTGCAGAAGCGGGTAGAGGTGCAGGTGACGCTGGTTGAATGGAGTGACAAACTCGACTATGAGCGCATCGGACTCGAGGATCAGGTCACAGAGATCCTGGGCGTGGCCATTCCGGTCGTCCACATTCCACTCTTCCCTGGCAAGAATATCACTGTTATTTCCGAAGTCGTCGCCATGAACTACCTACTGAAGATTCGCGGATACCACCCGGCAAAGGAGTTCGACAAGCGGCTGGTCGCGATGATGGGTGGGGACCTGGATTATCATTCTGAAGAAGACATGGAATAGCTATGAATATCCGATGCGGGCGATAGCGTCGGATGCTTTCTGCGCGCGAGGGTCAGATGAAGGAGATGACCGTCGTTGTGAAAAGCAGGTTGGGACTCCATGCATATCCCGCCGCAGAGTTCGTGAAGACCGCGGCTTCGTTCCAGTCCGAGGTGTCAGTGACGAAGGACGGAGTGGAGGTGAACGGGAAGTCGATTATGGGTATTCTGATGCTGGGCGCACGACGCGGCAGCAAGATCACGATACGCGCGGACGGGAGCGATGAGGATGAAGTTCTCGAAGCCCTCAGCAAGTTAGTGGAGGAAGACCTCGATGCACGGCTTGCTCAACAGGGCCTCGACACCTCTCCGGAAGAGGGAGAATAGATGCTCAGGGGAATAGCTGCATCGCCGGGGTTCGCCATCGCCCCGGCATACCATTTCAAGGTCCTGGAACCCCCGGTCGAGCGGTGCGAGATCGGTGCCGACGAGATTGGGGCAGAGATCGATCGATTCAAGACGGGAGTCGAGCAGGCGAAGCACGAGCTCAGGGCCATTCGGGACCGGCTGGCAAGAGAGATGGGGGAGGACTACGCCCGGTTCCTCGACGCGCAGTTGCTCGTCCTCGAGGACGAGATGGCCATCAAGGACACCATAGAACGGGTGCAACGGGAGCGCGTCAATGCTGCGTATGTCTTCGATGAGATCGTCAGGCGGACTGCCGCCTCGATCGGCGCATTGGACGACGGCTATCTTCGTGAGCGGGCCCCAGATATCAAGGATGTGGGCAGGCGCGTGTTGCGAATTATGCGCGGAGAACCACACGGCTCGATCATTCCAATGGATCACGAGGTGATCCTGACCGCTCACGATGTCAATCCCTCTGATACCGCTCAGCTGCGGGGCAAGAAGGTAGCGGGGATAGTGACGGAAGTCGGCGGACGCACGTCGCATATGGCGATCATGGCGAGAGCCCTCGAGATACCGGCCGTCGTGGGAGTGCGGGAAGCGGGGAAGAAGATCGCCGACGGGGACATGGTCATCGTTGACGGGAACAAAGGTGTGGTCATCGTGAATCCCGATGATGAGGAACTGGAGCGGTATCGCTCGAAACGGCAGCAGTACGTGCTCTTCACGCACGATCTCGAGCAGCTGAGGGATTCGCCGGCGGTCACGGTCGACGGTCACGAGGTTCAGTTATCGGCCAACATCGAGTTGAGCGAGGAAGTGCCCTCTGCCATCGAGCATGGATGTCGCGGCATCGGGCTGTTCCGCACGGAGTTCCTCTTCCTCACGTCTCTCCGTCTCCCGGACGAGGAGGAGCAATTCCACATCTACGACGAGGTTGCGGAACTCATCGCTCCTGAGACAGTGATAATCAGAACTCTCGATATCGGGGGCGATAAGGTCATGCACGACGTGGGGACCGGAGAGATGAATCCCTATCTCGGCTGGCGGGCGATCAGGTTCTCACTCACGTGCCAGGACATCTTCCGCTCGCAGCTCCGGGCGATCCTGCGCGCCAGTACGAGAAAGAACGTGAAGGTGATGTATCCGTTCGTCGCCACGATCGAAGAACTTCGCCAGATCAATGTGATCTTCCGAGAAGTGCAAGACGACCTGAAGCGGGATTCTATCCCGTTCGATGAGGAATGCGAGAGTGGGTTGATGATCGAGACCCCTTCTGCGGCGTTGACCGCCGACGCAATGGCCAGAGAGACCGACTTCTTCAGCATCGGGTCGAACGATCTCACGCAGTACACCCTTGCCGTTGACAGAGGGAACGAACGAGTCGCCCATCTGTTCATGCACTATCACCCTGCGGTGCTCCGCCTCATGGAACGCGTGGTACATGCCGCGCACTCGAATGGGATATCGGTGGGTGTGTGCGGCGAAGTCGCCGGGGATCTATTGGTGGTGCCGGTCCTGCTGGGCCTCGGCCTCAATGAGCTTTCCACTAACCCGATAGACCTTCCGCGCGTGAAGAGGGTCGTTCGGTCACTCTCGCTCCGGGAGGCCAAGAGGATGGCGCGGACTGTCCTCGGGATCTCATCCGGGGAGGGAGTCAGGCGGTTCCTGGCTGAGCGATTCCAGTCCGCGTACCCGGATCTAGCGGAATTGCTGATCGATCAGGAGACGAGGGAGGTGCAGCCGATCCGATAGGCGCCGGGTCACCCCCTGACGACGGCTACGGGATGGTCGTGAGTCGGGAGGGATCCGTACGTCCGTGGGAGTCGCTCTGAATCGATCTGAGATAAAGGGGGACTGATGAAAGCAATAATCCCGGTGGCCGGCGAAGGCCGCCGTCTCAGGCCGCACACTCATACTACCCCGAAGGTGTTGATAGAGGTGGCGGGCAAGCCCATCCTCGGATACATACTCGACACACTCGTCCCGCTCGATATCGAGGAGGCGATCTTCATCGTCGGCCATATGGGAGACAAGGTGCGGGATTTCGTTCTCAGTCACTACTCCACCATACACGCATCGTTCGTCCACCAGGATGTTCCTCGGGGATTGGGGCACGCCATCTACCTCGCTCGAGAACGGGTCGCTGATGAGCCGCTCCTCATCGTACTCGGGGATACGGTCTTTGAGGCCGACCTTGCAAAGGTAGTCGGGCAGCGCTGTGCCAAGATCGGTGTCTGGGAGGTGGAGGACCCGAGGCGGTTTGGCGTCGTGGAGATGGAGGATGGGCGTGTGACTCGCCTCGTGGAGAAGCCCGCCGAGCCACCGAGTAACCTGATCATCGTAGGTCCGTACTACCTGCCCAGCGGCGCGCGCCTGTTTCAGGCCCTGGAGGCCAATATCGCCGCCGGCAGGACCACAAAGGGCGAGATCCAGCTTACGGATGCCCTCCAGCTGATGATTGAACAGGGAGAGAGGATGGAGGTCTTCGAGATCGACGGCTGGTATGATTGTGGGCAGCTGGAGACTGTGCTCACCACCAATCGCTATCTCCTCGACAAGCTGGGCGGTAACCCTGAGGTGGAGGGGTCGATCATTCACCCCCCGGTCTTCATCGATCCCTCGGCGGTGGTCGAGAGTTCGATTGTAGGCCCCTACGTGTCAATAGCTGAACAGGTTACAATCAAGGAGTCTGTGATCCGGGACAGCATCGTGAACGGTGGCGCCTACGTGGAGAACGTCCTCATCCACCGGTCCCTTGTCGGGGACAATGCAGTTGTCCGCGGTGCTCTCAAGAAGCTGAACGTGGGAGATTCCTCGGAGATCGATTTCAAATGACGATGGGCGCGACGGTATGCTACCGCGATAGTACCGGCTCACAAGCCTGGAGTCAAAGGAGGTATTGATGGCGAAACGAGAGTACCTGACCTCAGAATCTGTAACTGAAGGCCATCCCGACAAGATATGCGATCAGGTATCCGACGCGATCCTCGATGCTGTCTTGCAAGATGACACTGATGGTCGCGTGGCGTGCGAGGCTATGGCGACAACCGGCCTCGTCTTCATCGCAGGAGAGATCACGACGAAGACGTACGTCGACATGCCCGGCGTAGTGAGAGAGGTAGTGCGGGACATCGGCTATGATGACCCTGCAATGGGTTTCGACTACGAGACGTGCGCCGTGGTGACCGCTATAAACAAGCAGTCACCCGACATCGCGCAAGGTGTCGATCCAGGTGGGGCCGGCGATCAGGGGATGATGTTCGGTTTCGCGTGCAGCGAGACCCCCGAGTTGATGCCCTTGCCCATTATGCTTGCTCACAAACTCGTACGGAGGCTGACCCAAGTGCGGAAGGAGGGTGCGCTTGACTTCCTCAGACCCGATGGGAAATCCCAGGTCACGGTCGAGTACGCAGACGGGCGGCCGGTGAGCGTCAATACCGTCCTCGTGTCGACGCAACATAGCGAGAATGTGAAGCAGGCGGAGATCCGCGACGGTATTATCCATCACGTCATCGATGCTGTCATCCCCGGGGAACTTCGCCATAAAGAGATGCGCATTCTCGTCAATCCGACCGGACGGTTCGTTATCGGAGGACCTCAGGGGGATACCGGCCTCACCGGCAGGAAGATCATCGTCGATACCTACGGGGGTGTTGGCAGTCACGGGGGAGGATGCTTCTCCGGGAAGGATCCGACAAAGGTCGATCGTTCGGGTTCGTACGCGGCTCGCTATATCGCTAAGAACGTGGTCGCGGCAGGACTTGCCGAGCAATGTGAAGTTCAGCTTGCCTATGCAATCGGGGAGCCAGAACCTGTCTGTCTCAATATCAGGACACGGGGGGGCAGCAGTGTCGAAGATGAACGGGTTACCGAGGCCGTCCGCTCGGCGCTCGATCTCACCCCGCGTGGGCTGATCGAGAGATTGTCGCTGCTCCGCCCGATCTATCGGCGGACAGCCGCGTACGGCCACTTCGGGAGGGAAGAAAAGGGATTCACCTGGGAAGAACTGAGCCTTGTGGAGACACTGAAGAAGGCGGTAGGCTGATGGGACACGATATCAAAGATCTGTCGTTGGCTGATTCGGGAAGGGCCCGGATCGAGTGGGCTTCTCGCCACATGCCGGTGTTGGCAATGATACGAGAGCGCTTCAGGGAGGAGAGACCGCTGGAGGGCCTCCGCATTTCGGCTTGTCTCCACGTGACCACGGAGACAGCTAACCTGGTCGAGACGCTCAAGGAGGGCGGAGCCGAGGTTTCTCTCTGCGCCTCCAATCCGCTCTCTACCCAGGACGACGTTGCTGCCTCGCTCGTCAAGGACAGCAGCCTCGGTGTCTTCGCCAAGCGCGGAGACGATCGGGACGCATACTACGCCCACATAGAGGGTGCGCTCGAGCATTGCCCGCAGGTCACCATGGATGATGGAGCTGATCTCATATCGACGGTGCATTCGCGGAAGCGTGATCTACTCGACGGAATCATAGGGGGCACTGAAGAGACGACTACGGGCGTTGTGCGTCTCCGCAGTATGGAGCGCGCGGGTGAGCTCCGATACCCCGTGATCGCGGTGAACGATTCGAACACCAAGTACCTGTTCGATAACCGATATGGCACCGGCCAGAGTACCATCGACGGCATTCTCCGTGCCACCAATATCCTCCTCGCGGGGTCGAAGTTCGTCGTCTGCGGGTACGGGTGGTGCGCCAGAGGGATCGCCATCAGGGCCAAGGGGATGGGGGCGGCCGTCGCCGTCACGGAGGTTGATCCTCTGAGAGCGCTCGAGGCCGCCATGGATGGGTTCCTGGTGATGCAGCTCCGAGAGGCCGCGCCGTGGGGCGATCTCTTCGTCACTTCCACCGGCAACACGAGGGTCATATCCCGGGATCACTTTGCGGCTATGAAGGACGGGGCTATCCTGTGCAATGCGGGCCACTTCGACGTCGAGATCGACATCGCCGCTCTGGAAGAGATGAGCACCGGGAGGCGCCTCATCAGGGATGAGGTCGAGGAGTTCGAGCTGGGCGGCGGAAAGCGGATCTATCTACTCAGCCGGGGGCGCCTCATCAATCTGTCGGCGGCAGAGGGGCATCCTGCGATGGTCATGGATATGAGCTTCGCGAACCAGGCCCTCGCCGTTGAATATCTGGCACGTAACGGCACCGGGCTCAACAACGTGGTCCTGCCTGTTCCCGCCGAGATAGATCGAGAGATCGCGAGGTTGAAGCTGCAGTCGATGGGGATCAGGATCGACACGTTGACGGACGAGCAGGAGCGGTACCTGGCGTCATGGGAGTGGGGAACCTGAGGTCACTTTTTCACTTTCAGGAGGAGGACGATCCCCGCCGCCCCGAAGAGGATATTCGGCATCCAGGCGGCAATGAACGGCGAGATGGTGCCGTTGTGTCCGAGGGCCCTGCCGGTCTGGATGAATCCCCAGTAGAAGAAACAGACGAAGAGGCTGGCTCCGAACCCGAGCGCGAACCCGCTGTGGCGCATGTTGCTCGATAGGGGGGCACCGAAGAGAAGGATGATCAGATTGGCGAAAGGAAAAGCCGTTTTGAGATAGAGTTCCACTAGCTCCTTGTGGACATCCGCGCCCCCGCCCCTCAACTTCGAGATGTAGTGCCGCAGCTCCCAGAAATTCATCTCCGCTGGATCTTCCTCCCGTTTGGCGAAATCATCGGGCGTCTCCTGCAATTCCGGGATTACCAGAGTCGAGAACGGGTACGATGAGTCGGGCAATTCGGTGCCCTGTTCGTCGAATGTTCTCAGGAATCCGTCGCGGAACGTCCATCGGCCATTGCTCCATACGGCCGCTCTGGCGTCGATCCGTCGCGCCATAGCACCTGCCCTCGTATACTCATGGATTACGACGTCGCGTATCATCTGGCGGTTGCCGTCGAACGAGCCGATGTAGTACATCCGCCCGCCCATCCCGTAGTAGTAGATATTCTTTCTCCTCGAGTAATCGATGGGCGGCCTGCCTTCGATCGCCTGGCGTTCGAACGACGCCTTGCGGCGGTTAGCGCGAGGGACAACGAGTTCGTCGAGGCAGAGGACTACGATGCTGGTGCCGAAACCGAGTATGAGCAGGGGTGCAAGAATCCGGTATAGGCTGATCCCGGAACACTTCATCGCGATGAGTTCGTTGTGCCTGACGAGCTGCCCCACTGAGAAAAACGATGAGAGAAGTACCGCGACGGGAACGACCAGTACTGTGATATACGGGACTTGGAGGAGGTAGAAGAAGGCGATCTCGAGCGGTCCCACCTGTCGGTCGATAAAACGATCGAGCTTCTCGAACAGGTCGACCACCGCATAGACGAGCACGAAGGCGATGAGTGCCAGGAGCAGGTAGCGCAGAAATTGCGAGGCAAGATATCGGTCTAGAATTCGCGCAGGCAGGAAGCGTCGTGACATCTCATGCTCTTCTGTTAGATTGCCGCCCCAGGTGCCTCCAGAATCGCCAGTCGGCCTCGAGGCTTACGTGTGCGATCATAACCGCTCCCGCAAGAGCCAGGAGGACGTTCGGTGCCCACATCGCGATGAGCGGCGATACGATACGCCGGTCAGCTACCTCTTCTCCTCCTACCAGTGCGACATAGTAGACTATGAAAAAACACGTGGAGAGGCCGAACCCCATTCCGGTGCCGCCCTTTCGTGCCAGCACGGCGACGGGAGCGCCCACGAGCACGAATGCGAGGGAGGCAAACGGTATCGAATACTTCTTGTGAATCTCTACGAGATACCGACTGATCTCTGCCCGGCGCCGTTCAATTCGCCTGTTGGTCTGGTCGATCTGGAGGTCGATCTTTGCGGGGGCATCCTGGTTCGGACCGAGCGAGTCCGATAGGGCGACCGCCTGAAGGTCGGACAGCTTCTCGCTCTCCTTGTCGATCTCGGTCCTCAGATTCTCCACCCGCGTCATCATCGCCCGGGCGCTGAGCTCGCGGTCGCTGCGGAACTCCCGCTCCTGTCGCACAAGCTCGGTATCGATGGGGATATTAATGGTGTGACGGTCGAACGTCAACAGGCGGCTCCGGGTCGGGTCCTCCTTGTCGACGTCACTGATCTCACCGTCGAACAGGTCGATGGTGAAGAGACTGCCGCCGCCGGAGAAGCGGAGTTGTCCTTCACGAGCCGAGATGACGCGAGGCTTGCCGTTTTTCTGCTCCTGGTACACGGTGACGCCGAAAATGCGGGAAGTACGGGCGTTCATGCGCGTGAAGAAGACCTTGTACCCCTCGAAATCCGGTATGAAAATCATCTCTCGAAGCTTGACCGATGGCCGTTTCTGAGAGATATCGATCATCAAGTTCTTCACCTGGTGGTTCGATTCAGGAAGTATGTGGTTGTTGAAGTAGACCATGAACAGAGCCAGGAACGTCGCCGCCGTCAGTACCGGGATCGTCAGCCTCCAGAAAGCGATGCCGCTCGCCTTCATCGCCACGATTTCGGAATCCTGCGCTAACCTCCCGAATGCCATCAAGCTGGCGACGAGGACAGCCATCGGAACAGTGAGAGCCAGTATGAAGGGGAGGCTGAGCACAAAGACCTGGAGCACGACGAGAGGTGCCAGACCCTTGCCGACGATGAGATCGATCAGGGTGAAGATCCGATTCATGAGGAGAATGAACGTCAACACGAGAAGTCCGAGTACGAACGGCACGAGGTGTTCTCGGAGCACATACCAGGAGACTATCGAGTATCTCATACGATTCCCCGGGGATTGGTGATTGGGGACTATTGGGATCCGGTCAGGCCGATCCGAGTCGAAGTATACTCGAAGGTGACGGGGGGCGCAAGAGGCCAGGTCACGATTTTGCTTGCCTGCCCTCGTTCGATCTGCTAGGATTCTCATGCGTTGTCGGGCCTCCCGGCCTTCAGGGTTGACAGATCCGCGTTCCGGCACTATACTAATTAATTGGGTGGCATAGGGTTGTCGACATGCTGTAGTTCCACGAGATAGAGCGGAGGTTCAGTATAGAAGTCTGTTGAAGGTTTGATCGTGTAGAAGCGCGCAGTCGTGGGAACGTCACAGGCGGCCGCAGCTATCGGAGGGCGGCCCGCCCGGGCGCACCGGCGGCACATGTCATCCTTCGACAGCTTCGAGCTGCTCATCGGGGCCTCGTGAGGGGCCGTCGTGAGTTGCATATATGGCCGGGCTGTCTGGGGATTTCCCTTCGGACAAACCCGGCCATGTTGCTTGGCGGAGTGACGGGGATGCTTCGACCCGGTACCCATAACTTCAGAGTGTGGACGGCGGCTGCCCTCCTCATACTATCCGCAGGCCTCCCCCGGGTACAGGGGGGCCCTGCCCTGCGATGGCCCTCTCGCGCCGGCGTGGAGCCATTCTCCGTCCCGTCCCTGCCGGGTCTTGGCGTATCTCCCGCCCGCCTGCGCGATCTCTCATTGCTCACCAGATACGGGGTAGAGGATTCCGTGGCTATCGACCTGCCGGCGCGCGCTGTCCGGCGTGTTGTCACATACCGGGGTGAGGTGCTCGCGGTAGGACCGATCGGCGGCCTCGATCGGTTCGTCTCTCAACGGGCCAGCAGACGGCTCAGGGAGGCGCGGCGGCGTGCGCTTGTGACTACACTCACCGCCCGCGGCGAGACGGGCGGCACGGGCGGTCTCGTGCCGAATATCGACATACCCGTCGCCTTTCCGACGCCGATCGCAGGAGTGATCGGTCAGGGAGGACAGCTCAAGGTCGACGGGAGTCAGCGGATCGAGCTCGGTGGTGTGAGCAGCTACGTAGAAGAGGAGGTGTACACCGAATTCAACAGGCCCTCGCGGTTCCCCCAGCTCGACATGGAGCAGCGGCTTCTCCTCAATCTGCAGGGGACGGTAGGGGAGAAGATACATGTCTTTGTCGATCACGACAGCCAGCAGGAGGCTGAACTCAAGAACAAGATCCGGATACGGTACGAGGGGGAAGAGGATGAGATCGTCCAGGAGATCGAGGCCGGAAACACGCAGCTCGGGCTCCCGAGCACTCAGTATGTCGGGGGAGGGATAAGCCACCACGGGCTGTTCGGCATCAAGGGACGGGCTCAGGTCGGCGGGCTGGAGGTCACCGCCATTGCCAGCAAGGAAGAGGGGAGGACCGAGAAAAAGACCTTCGAGGGCCAGGCGACGTTTAACAGGCTCACCATCTATGATCGGGAATTCATCAGCAATCGGTTTTTCTGGGTGGGCACAGTCGAACCTCTCGCCCTCATGCAGGTGTACGTTGACGATCAGGATGAACGGACGGACCTCGAACAGAATGTCTCCCCCGGCAAGGCTTACTTCGACCCCGAGCGGCCGGATACAAGTTTCGATTACTACACTGGGAGCTTCTATAGGTTGGTCGAAGGGGCAGACGAAGACTATATCTTCGATCCTGTCAACAACGTAATCGAGATGAACCGCCGTCTCACCAACGATGTGCTGGCTGTGATGTATACGACGGCATCGCAGGATACGGTGGGCGGCATCGTCAGCGACACCCTGATGCTCAAACTTCTCAAGCCTCGTTTTCCCGACCCGAGTTCTCCCACCTGGCATTATGCGCTCAAGAATTACTACGATCTCGGTTCGAGCCGGATCATCGGGGGGAGCCTCGAGATCAAGATCAAGAAGGATCCGTCAGGAGCTGGTGAGCTCATCGAGACCGAGGAGGGGGCCACCTACCTGAGCCTTCTCGGCCTCGACCCCGATGGAGACGGCGATGTCGAGCCCGGGTACCTCGTTCTGACGCGGGGGCTGCTCGCCTTTCCGGCCCAGGGTCCGCCGGACACACTGAGGTTCACCGTCGCCGGGGCGGATACCGAGATATACGTCCCGGATCTGCGTCCGTTTGCGAATGACATCCTCGCCGATCCGGTGTCGGTCATCTACGACTCGACGAGCCTCGATCTCGACGACGGAAAGGTCTATGTGATAGAGGTGGGGTATAAGAGCGTCCAGACCATCTACTCTCTCGGCATCAACATCCTCCCCGAGAGCGAGGTGGTGAAGGTCAACGGACTGAGGCTCAGCCGCGGATCCGGCTATTTCATCGACTACGATACCGGGATCCTCACCCTGCTCTCAGAGGCGGCCGCAAGCGAGGACGCCAGGATAGAGATCGACTACGAGTATCAGCCCTTCTTTGCCTTCGGAGAGAAGACACTGCTGGGTGCCCGGGCTGACTATCGTTTCTCCGATCGGTTCCAGGTCGGCTCGACCTGGATGTATCGGAGTGAACGCTCGTTCGAGGAACGGCCGCGTCTCGGGCAGGAGCCTACGCAGATCTTGCTAGGGGAGGCGGATATGACGCTGGAAGCGGAGCCCGCCCTCTTCACCAAGGTAGCCGATCTGCTCCCCCTTGTTGAGACTGAGGAACCATCCCATCTCTACATAACGGGGGAGGTGGCGGCCTCGTTTCCTGATCCGAACACGCGGGGAGAGGTGTTTGTCGATGATATGGAGGGTGCGGAGCTGGCGAGCGGACTCGGTCTGGCGCGCACCGCATGGAGCTACGGGACGATTCCCGTCCAGAAGGACACGTCGACGTTCGGGAGGATCTACTGGTATAACCCAAAGGGCGTGAAGGCCGGCGATATCGAGCCAGGCCTGCCGGAGGAAGATCGCCAGCAGGAGCGACTTGTGCTCGCCCTCGCCTTAGACCCGAGAGATGCCCTCCCGATCGTAGAGGAATCGTGGGGCGGGATCTCCAGGTGCATCTCTCCGGGAGGGTATGACTTCTCCGACTCCAGGCTGCTCGAGGTGTGGGTAAAGGGAGACGGCGGCAGAGTTCACATCGATCTCGGCACCGAGATCGACGAAGATGCTCCCCGCTGGACGGCTGCCGGCGCGATCGCAGGCTGGAACGGGGTGCTCGATACCGAAGATGCAAACCGGAACGGCTATCTCGACGTGGGGGCAGGCGAGGACGCCGGTCTCGACGGGGTGGCCGGGGCGGACGGCGATCAGGTCCCGGGCGATGATGGGAACGATGACTACCCCCAGGGGGAGATACGGTCGGAGGACTACTTCAAACTCAATCGGACAGAGAACAACCGACGCCTCGATACCGAAAACTTGAACCGAGACAACGGCCTCAATAGGCGTAATGACTACTTCGAATTCACTATCGATCTCGAAGACACGCAGTTCGTTGCCATACCGGAGAACGAGAAAGGGTGGACGCTCTATCGCGTACCACTCACGGATACGGCAGCACTCGATACGGTTGTCGGCGCCCCTGACTGGGAACATATCATTTTCGCCAGGCTCTGGCTGGATGGCTTGGCTGAGCAGGATACCGTACTGATCGGCGGCCTCGAGGTCGTGGGGAATCGCTGGCAGAATGAAGGCGTGATCCCGGTTGTGGGCGGAGCCGCTCCCGTCCAGGAGTACGAGCGCTTCGAAGTGGCGACGGTCAATTCCCGGGAGGATCCGGAGTACAAGCCTCCCTACGATCCCGGGGTGGATCGCGAAGGCAAGCGCATGACAGAGGGCTCCCTCGTGCTCCAGTATCAGGACATCGAGGTCGGGCACGGGGGGCTCGCCTACCGATCTCTGTTCACCTCTGACGACTATACTGACTACAGAGAGATACGGGTGTACGTCTACGGAGATGCCTCTGGATCCCACTTCTTCTATCGCGTGGGAGAGGACTCGGCGAACTACTATGGGTACGAGGTCGATGTGACGTGGTCGGGGTGGCAAGAACTGTTTGTCGATCTGCGGGAGCTCACCAGGCTGAAACAGGAGACTCCTCTCGACTCAACAGGGAGCCGCTACGCGACGGAGGGCCCGTACGTGGTTCGCGGCAGCCCATCATTGACGAACATCGAATGGCTGGCCCTGGGCGTCGAGAACCGGGATCAGCCCGGTGGGAATCCGGTGAGCGGCGAGTTGTGGGTCGATGACGTACGGCTCACGGAAGTGGTGCGGCGGGTCGGCACCGCTGCCCGGGCGAGGATCGAGACAAAGTTCGCCGACCTGCTATCGCTGAATGCGACTGTTGACAGGCGTGAGAGCGATTTCTACTCCATGAGCGACTGGGCCGCCCGCCAGACAGGAGGAGGCGGGCGCGGGAGATCAGCGACCCGGCTCGGCTTCAATGTGGATGGCACGCTTCAGCTCGAGCGGTTTCTACCGGCATCATGGGGGATTACCCTCCCGCTCTCCGGAAGTTGGGATGAGAGCCAGAGTCTGCCGCGCTTCGGCGAGGGAGATGACGTTGAGTTGACGGCAGGCGAGGCGAGGAAGGAGCGCACACAGAGACGCGATCGAAGGATCAGTGCTTCGTTCCGCAAGCCGAAGCGTTCGCTCAATCGATTCGCCCAGCTCACCCTCGACCATCTCACGGCGTCCGGAAGCGTGAGCCAGCACGTTGGATATTCGCCAACGTCTGTCGATACGAGCATGACCTATGCCACCGCTGTGAACTACTCCTACAGCCCGCGTATCAGTCCGCTCCGTCTCCCGCGCGGTCTCGAGTTGCTGTACACACCAACGAGCTTCTCTCTCGGCACCGGCTACACCGAGCAGTGGCGGAAGAGCAGGACCGACCCGGGAGGACCGATCACGAGCAGGAGCCGGTCCAGGGCCGTGAAGGGCAACACCAAGGTGGACGTCCGACCCTTCCCCAGCCTGACGGGGAGCTACAGCCTCAATGTGATCAGGGATCTCGAGCTCGAGAAGCGGCGGTTCAACAGGAACATCGGGAGCGAGGTAAACAGAACCCAGACCGTGACAACGTCGTTTTCCCCCACTCTCACGCGGATTCTCAGCCATACGTTCTCGTATTCGACACGATATGCGGAGGATCATCCCAATCGAAGCGTCCTCACCGATTCTCTCGATCTGCGCAATGCCAGTAATGCCAACACCAGTCAGGTGCGTCTCGGGCTCAACTTTCCCGAGTTCGTCCGCATCTTCACCGGTCTGCGGGACGAGGCGAAGGATGCCTCTGCCCGGCCAGGGTCCCCCCATTGGCTGGCCATGCAGGCGGAGAAGTGGTCGCGGAACATCACCAGCCCTCAGGCGTCATACACCCAGGATCGCCAGACGAGGGCGTACGGGTTGCTCGATCGCCCGTCGCTCAGATACCAGATCGGCCTGACGCGCTCCTCCGGCGACGTTCCTCGGTACGAAGGCTATCGCGGGCTGTCGGAGGATTCGAGGAGTGTATCGAACTCGTACCGCCTATCGAGCGGGGTGCGGATGGGTACGGTGAACGTGAGTGTGGCAACACATCGCACAGATTCCAGAGCCGAGACTGCCGGGTGGAGGGCAAGAGAGGGCCATTCGGCGACGTGGCCCGACCTCTCGTTGTCCTGGGGCCGCGTGGAGAGATTTCAGATATTCAGGGGGCTCGTCACATCTTCGACATTGAGTTCTTCATATATGCGCCGCACCGAGCGACGCGGCTACGTCGGGGAGCCATCTGACTACATCACCGAGGTAAACAGCTTCTCTCCACTTATTGCATGGCAGGCGAGGTGGCGACAGGGGATCGGGACGAATCTCTCGACAAACTACACGCGGACCGAAGTCGAAAACGTCAACACGATGACTCAGATCTCGTCAGTCTCTCAGGAGGAGACCAGGAACATCCGTCTCACTGCAAACTATTCTTTCAGCGCACCGGGCGGTCTGCGGTTGCCCTTTGTGCGCAATCGCCTCAGATTCACATCAAATCTCGATTTCTCCCTCATGGCCAGCTATAGCACTCAGGTCCGGACGAGGGTACAGAAGGGCCTCGCCGCAGCGCCAGTTATAGAGGTGGATATCAATACGCTCTCGATCGTGCCCCAGGCCAGCTACAACTTTTCGTCGAGTGTTGTGGGTGGGTTGAGCGGGGAGTACACGAGGCGACGGGACAATCAGGCTGACCGGACGTTCAAGACGATCGAGGTAAGGGTATTTGTCGAGTTCAAGTTCTAACAACCAGGAGGAAGTAGAGGGGCGTGTACGTACTGCTCACATCATCGCGACGGCGCCTGCTCATCCGGTGGCTCACATCTGTCTGGCTCGGGGTGTCGGTCGCCGGCTGCGCCAGGCAGATACCGGAGTTCGACGGGACGCGGGCCTACCGGCACCTCATCAGACAAACCGAACTCGGACCGCGACACCCCGGCTCGACGGGACACGATGATGCGAGACGCCTCCTCGTAGGCGAACTGAGCCAGGTTGCTGAAGTCGTGCAGGAACAGACATTCCAATATACAGACGAAGACGCAGGGATGACATTCGACCTGACAAACATCATCGCTTCGTTCTTGCCGGACAGACGGCAGAGGATCATGCTGGGAGCGCACTGGGACACCAGGCCCAGGGCGGATCGGGATCCTGATCCGCTCGTTCGTGAGCAACCCATCCTCGGCGCCAACGATGGTGCCTCAGGAGTAGCCGTGCTCCTGGAGATCGCCAGGCTCCTCCACGAGTATCCGCCGCCGGTAGGCGTCGACATCATTCTATTCGACGGGGAGGACTATGGCCAGGAGGGCGACATTGACCGCTATATTCTCGGATCGACCCATTTCGCCGCCAATATGGGCGCGTATCGGCCCCGCTTCGGCATAGTCATCGACATGATCGGCGACAGCGATCTCGCCATCTACAAGGAGCACTATTCGGTTGCACTCTGTTCACCGGTGGTCGATCTGGTCTGGAACACGGCAGACCGTCTGGGACTGGAGGCATTCCATCCGGACGTGGAGTACGCGGTCTGGGACGACCACATACCGCTGCTGAGGGCTGGAATCCCGTGCGTACTCGTCATAGATTTCGACTACCGTTACTGGCACACGCTCGAGGATACTCCAGACAAGTGTAGTCAGGAGAGTCTGGCCATCGTCGGGGAATTGCTGACACACGTAATCTACGGGCAGGAAGCCCAGGGGGAGAGGAATCTTCCATGATGCCATGGCTCACGCCCGGGGAAGAGAAGGTCGTGGCGCTGCTGATCGGAGGACTTCTCCTCGGATCGGCGATCCTTATCTATAAGCGGAGTCACCCGGCCTTTGCTCCGGATCTGGTCGGCGTGCGCCAGGGCCGGGGCGCGGCGGGATCCATTCGCCCCGCGGAGACGTCGAACGAAGTGGAGGAGGGAGAGTGCGTCGACATCAATGAAGCCTCGGAGGGACAACTGGAGAAGCTGCCGGGGATTGGGCCGGTTATTGCGTCGCGCATCATTGCCTATCGAGACGAGGTCGGCCCGTTCAGCAGTCCCGATGACCTCCTGAGGATCCGGGGCATCGGACCGGAGACCCTCGGGAGGATACGGCCGCACGTCCGGTGCGGAGCTCGCGAGGGGATCGAGTGACGGCGGTGGGGGGAAGAGATTTTCCCCGGATTGGCCCAATGGTCTTGACACGAGGCAGATGCATTCCTATAATATGTCGAGGTACCGTGGCCCGGTCGGGTGGGGTGATCGGGCAGAGGGGAGCGGTCTAGTAGCGTCAACACGGGGTTACGAGGTCATGCCGAGACTAGGTGATATGCTCATCGAGGCCGGGCTCATAACCGAGGAGCAGCTCAAGGAGGCGCTGGAGGCCCAGAAGCGGGACGGCGGCCGGCTGGGCTTCAACCTCGTCAAGCTCGGGTTCGTCAGCGACGTAGAGATCACGAAGTTCCTCGCCAAGCAGTATAACGTCCCGGGAGTCGATCTCGCGTACAAAGAGATCCCCGAGGCTGTGCTGAAGCTTCTCCCTCCCGACGTCGCCCAGAAATATCAGGCCGTTCCGGTCTCGAGGGTAGGCAAAGTTATCACGGTGGCGATGGCGAATCCGAGCGACGTCTTCGCCATCGAGGACATCAAGTTCGTTACGGGCTTCGAGGTCCGGCCGGCTGTCGCATCAGAGGGGTTGATCCAGGGAGCGATTGGCAAGTACTATCAGGCTGCCGATGTCCTCTCTCAGGTGATGAAGGCGGTGAAAGAGGATGAGCTCACCCTCGTCGACAAGGAGAAGAAGGACGATGAGGTGAGCGACATCGCGCTGGCCGTCGAGACCGGGCCGGTGGTCAAGCTCGTCAATAGCATACTGATAGATGGTATCAGCCGGGGATCGAGTGACCTTCACATCGAGCCATACGAGAAGGAACTACGGATCCGCTACTGCATCGACGGGCATCTCCACGAAGTGATGTCGCCGCCCGCTCGCCTGCGGGCCGCCGTTACTTCCCGTATCAAGATCATGGCGAAGATGAACATCGCCGAAAAGCGTCTGCCTCAAGATGGCCGGCTCAAAGTGAAGGTGAGGGGTAAGGTCGTCGACCTGAGAGTCTCGACCGTCCCCTCTCTGTTCGGAGAGAAAATATGTCTGCGCGTCCTCGACCGCTCGGCAATCTCGTTCGATCTCGCAACCCTCGGATTCGAGGAGGACGAATACCAACGGATCATGCGCGCGATCCAGGTTCCCTATGGTATCATTCTCGTGACCGGCCCTACAGGGAGCGGGAAGACGACGACTCTGTATGCCGCCCTCAACAAGATAAACACCCCGGATGTCAACATCACTACTGCCGAGGATCCCATCGAGTACAGTCTCATCGGAGTCAATCAGGTTCAGATCAGGGAGGATATCGGATTCACATTCGCCGATGCCCTCCGCTCGTTCCTGCGGCAGGACCCGAACATCATTATGGTGGGGGAGATCCGCGATCAGGAGACCGCGGAAATCGCGATCCGGGCGGCCCTGACGGGCCACCTCGTCCTGAGTACGATTCACACCAACAGCACTGCCGGGACGATCACCCGTCTCATCAACATGGGAGTCGAGCCATTTCTCATCGCATCCTCGCTCAATCTGATCCAGGCGCAACGGCTGCTGAGGAAGATCTGTGCCAACTGCAAGGAACCGATCGACATCAAGCCCGAGGTTTTGCAGGATATGGGCGTCGATCCGGCGGCGCTTGACGGAGCCCAGATCTATGCCGGCCGCGGCTGTGCCCACTGCTCGGGGACCGGGTATCGGGGAAGGATCGGGATATTCGAGGTGATGGGCATCACGCCCCGCATACGGGAGATGATATTGAATCGGGATAGCACCGAGAAAATAGAGCAGGTCGGGAAAGGGGAGGGCCTGCGGACATTGCACGATAATGCCATCCTCAAGCTGAAGGCAGGCGTCACCTCGGTTGATGAGGTTGTGCGGGAGACGAAAGTAATCTAGGAGGCGTTGACGCGACAGAGCGGATGGGAAGGAACGAAAGGAGGCGGACGGCGTGGCGGAACGACTGGGGGCGCTGCTCGTAAAAGCGGAACTGATCACCCAGCAGCAGCTGGAGGAGGCACTCAAGGCGCAGGACACCGTTGGTGGCCGCCTCGGCTCCAGCCTCGTGCGGATGGGTTTCATTTCCGCTGAGCGCCTGGCGGGCTTCTTGAGCGAGCAGTTTCATGTGCCGGCCGTCGAGCTCTCTGCCGCCACGCTCGACGAGTCGGTCATCGGGCTCATTCCCCCGGAGGTCGCCCAGCGGTACGAGGTTGTGCCGGTGAAGCGTGTGGGCAGACTGCTTACCGTCGCTATGGGCAACCCGACAGATCTCTTCGCCCTTGAGGACATCAAGTTCCTCACGGGACTCGAGGTCCAGCCTGTCGTCGCCACGGAGACCGCGATCCAGGAAATCCTGAACAAGCACTACGGCGTGGGAAAGGACCTGGCGCCGGTCAGAGAAGAGGAGGGGGGAGGTGAGGACATCGAGGTGCTCGAGGCGGGCGAGATGGCCGAGCGGGAGGAGGAGGACCTCTCAGAGCTTATCGCCCTGGGACAGGAGACGCCGGTCGTCAAGCTCGTCAATTTCCTCATCACCGACGGCGTGCGGTCTGGGGCGAGCGACATTCACATCGAACCTTATGAGAAGGTCATGCGCGTTCGGTTCAGGATCGACGGTGTCCTCCACGAAGTAATGTCACCGCCCCATCGTCTCCGCGCTCCCCTCACCTCGCGTGTCAAGATAATGTCGAATCTCGACATCGCCGAGCGGCGCGTTCCGCAGGATGGGAGGATCAGGGTCCGCGTCGACGAGAAGCTCATCGACCTCAGGGTCTCGGTCATTCCCACCCTCTATGGCGAGAAGATCGTGATGCGTATTCTCGACAAGAGCGGGCTCATGCTCGATATGACCGAGCTCGGGTTCGAGGAGGCGGCGCTCAAGAACTTCCTCAAGGCGATCGAGAGTCCGTATGGCATCGTGCTCGTCACCGGCCCGACGGGCAGCGGGAAGACGACCACACTCTATTCGGCTCTCAGCCGGCTCAACAGTCCTGATAAGCACATCCTCACGGTTGAGGATCCCATCGAGTACAATCTCCGTGGCATCAATCAGGTACAGGTGAACGAAGACATCGGTCTGACGTTCGCGTCGGTGCTGCGATCGTTCTTGCGCCAGGCGCCGAACATCATCATGGTGGGCGAGATCAGAGATGCCGAGACAGCCGAGATCGCGATTCGCGCAGCGCTGACAGGCCACCTTGTCCTCAGTACGATCCACACGAACGACGCACCGAGCACCGTCAACCGCCTGATCGATATGGGAATCGATTCATTCCTCGTTGCTGCATCACTCAACCTGATCCAGGCGCAGCGTCTCGTTCGTCGCATCTGTTCCAACTGCAAAGAGGAGATCGCGGTGGAGCCGAAGCTGCTCGAGGATATCGGCCTGAAACCGCAGGAGCACCTAGGAATTAAGCTGTACAAGGGTAGGGGGTGTGGCGAGTGTGGCAATAAGGGATACCGTGGTCGAATCGGCCTGTACGAGGTGATGCCGATATCTCCCACGATCAAGAGCATGATACTTGAGCGGAAGTCGACCGCAGCGATCGCCCAGGAGGCGAGAGAAGAGGGGATGATCGGATTGCGGGAGGATGCCCTGCGGAAGCTCACAGCAGGCATCACGACCGTCGAGGAAGTGCTCCGAGAGACTGCAGCATTCTGAACGGAGGACGAAGACCAGTGATTACGCTCCGGCAGTTGCTTGAGGAGATGGTTCAGAAGGGAGCTTCCGATCTCCATTTGACGGCCGGCGCTCCGCCGGTCTTCAGGGTCGACGGAAGGCTCATGCCCACGAACTATGAGGTCCTTTCTCCGGAGGCGACCGAACAGCTCTCCTACAGTGTGCTCAACGACGAGCAGAAGAAGCGGTTCGAGATGGAGAACGAGCTCGACCTCTCGTTCGGCATTCAGAATCTATCGCGGTTCCGTGCTAATGTCTTCCTGCAGCGCGGATGTGTGGCGATGGCGGTGCGGACCATCCCGTTCGACATCCGGAGCTTCCAGGATCTGGGGCTGCCGCCGGTCGTCTCCGACCTCAGTCAGCGCTCCAAGGGGCTCATTTTGGTGACCGGCCCTACGGGCTGCGGCAAGTCGACGACCCTCGCCGCGGTGATCGATTACATCAATAGTGTCCGTCAGGGTCATGTGGTGACCGTCGAAGACCCGATCGAGTATGTCTTCCGCCACAAGAAGTGTATCATCAATCAGCGCCAGGTCGGGTCCGATACGAAGAGCTTTTCGAACGCGCTTAAGTACGCGTTGCGCGAGGATCCGGACGTTGTGATGATCGGCGAGATGAGAGATATGGAGTCGTATCAGGCGGCGCTCACGATTTCCGAGACGGGTCACCTTACGCTGGCCACACTGCACACGAATTCTGCCGCCGAGTCGATCAACCGAATCATCGACGTCTTTCCCGCAGATCAGCAATCGCAGGTGCGGGCCCAATTGGCGTTCGTCATCGAGGGTGTGCTTACCCAGCACCTCATTCCCAGGATCCGCGGTGGCCGGGCATTGGCGCTGGAGATCATGGTAGCGACTCCGGCCATTCGCGCGCTGATTCGTGACGACAAGGTCCACCAGATCTATGGCATGGTGCAGGCAGGGCAGAAGTACGGGATGCAGACGATGAATCAGTCGTTGTACCAGCTGTATAACATGCGTCAGATCTCGCTTGAGAACGGTCTCAACTATTCGCCCAATCCGGATGAACTGGAGAAGATGATCGAGACCGGATCACCGACGGTGGTGCTGGGATCGACCAAGAAGGGGTAGCGAACTATGGCCACGTACACCTGGAAGGGGACACTGCCCTCCGGCAAGATCACGTCGGGGGAGCTAGTGGCAGAGAATCAGGCAGCCGTCGTTGCCGCCCTCAGGGCACGGAAGATCATCGTCAGTTCGATCCGCGAGAAGCCGCGGGAGATACATCTCCCGTTGCTTGGCGGCGGCAAGGTCAGATCACGTGATCTGGCGGTCTTCACCCGCCAGTTCGCCACGATGATCAATTCCGGACTCCCCCTCGTCTCATGTCTCGAGATCCAGTCGAGGCAGGTCGAGAAGGAAACCTTTCGCAAGGTCCTGCGCGAGGTGATGCACGATGTAGAGGGTGGTATGACGCTTGCAGAGGCCCTCCGCAAGCAGAAGCGCGTCTTCTCCGATCTATACGTCAACATGGTCGAGGCCGGCGAGGCCGGAGGCGCGCTCGATATCATACTGGTGAGGCTCGCCAACTATCTGGAGAAGGCCGAGGCGCTGGCGCGCAAGATCAAGGGCGCCATGATCTATCCGGCCATCGTCGTGACGATCGCTATAGCCGCCACTGCCATCATTCTAGTGGCGGTCATTCCGACGTTCGCGAACATGTTCATCAGCATGGGTGCCGAACTCCCCCTGCCCACGAGGATCGTGATTGCACTATCGAACTTCGTCCGCCATTGGTTCATCGCCGGGATCATTGGCGCGGTGGCATTGGTCGTGGGCCTGCGGTTCTTCTATCGGTCGCCTCGGGGTCGACTCACGCTAGACCGTATTCTCCTTAGAGTGCCCGTCCTGGGGACGCTGATCCAGAAATCGGCGATCGCCCGGTTCTCACGCACGCTCGGCACGCTGCTCTCGAGCGGGGTCTCGATTCTCGAGGCCCTGGAGATTACAGCACGGACCGCAGGGAACCAAGTTGTCCAGAACGCTGTAATGGAGGCTAGAGCGAGTATCAGCGAAGGCGCGACGATCGCTGGTCCCCTTGAGAACGTCGGCGTCTTCCCTCCCATGGTCGTGCAGATGATCTCGATCGGAGAGGCCACGGGCGGCCTCGATGAGATGCTGAACAAGATCGCCGACTTCTATGATACGGAGGTCGATCAGGCTGTTGAGAACCTGACTTCCGCTCTCGAGCCGATAATCATCGTCTTCCTGGGGGTGATCGTCGGCGGAATGGTCATTGCCATGTACCTTCCGATCTTCAAGATCGTCACATTGATCCACTAGGAAGGTTCGAGCAAGGGAAACGAGATGAGGCGTGACAGTCCGCTGACTGGAAGGGAGACGGCCGGGCGGATTGCGTGGTTACTCGCGGGCAGGCCCCTGGTCGTCTCTGTCATATTGGGAACGGGGATCATCATCCTGAATCTGGGAGAGACCCCGGTCTCCCTGCTTCCCCTCTACCTGTTGATCGGAGCGAGCTGCGCTCTCAGTATAGGTTCGTGGCTCGCGTTATTGATGGGGGTATCGGCCCTCGGAACGCTGTATGTGCAGCTGGTCGCAGATATTGTCCTCGAGACCGGTATCATTCACTTCACCGGCGGCCCCGAGAGTTCCTTCTCACTTCTCTACTTCCTCACGATAATTTGCGGAAGCATCGTCTTCTCAGTGCGCGGCGGATTGGTGATGGCTTGCCTCTCCGGGCTCGCATATGGACTGCTTCTCTGGGGAGAGCGGAGCGGCGTCATGCCCTTCGCCGCTGGCCTGACCGCCCTCGACATGCCGGGAGCTCACATCTTCCTGCGCGCATATCTCCACGTTCTTTTCTTCTTTCTCGTTGCAGCACTGTCGGGGTATCTCTCCGAGCGCCTTCGTGTGAGCGGGGTGGAGTTGAAGCAGATTGTCCGCGAGCTTCACGAAGCCCGGTTGACGACCGACGACATCCTCCAGAATATGGGAAGCGGCCTCGTCACGGTCGATCTCGATGGGAAGATCGTCTACTTCAATCGGAATGCGGAACTGCTCCTCGAATGTGCTGGCCGTCTTCACCATGATGAGGTGCTCGGGGCAGAGCTGCCCGAGAGAGTTGCACCGTTCCGCGACCATCTGATGAGCGTCGTGCGCGATGGGACTGAGGAGGTGCGAGCTGAAGTCGATATACAGACAGAGGGCGGGTCTACCAGGTCGCTCGGTCTATCGACTACTGTCCTGTACGATCGTGAGGGGCGGCGACATGGTGCGATGGCGGTATTTCGGGATATCACACAGGTCAAGGAGATCGAGGAGCGACTGAGGCTGGCAGATCGGATGGCTGCACTGGGAGAGCTCGCCGCCGGCATCGCGCACGAGATCCGCAATCCGATGGGGTCGATCAGGGGATGCATCGAGATGCTCGCGGATGATCTTCAACTCCGTGGGGAACACAAGAGACTGATGGAACTGATCATCAAGGAATCGGATCGTCTCAACGACACGATTGACAACTTTCTGAGGTTCGCACGATCGACGCCTCCGGCGTTCTACGATGTCGACATCAGCGGAGTGGTCGATGATGCTATAAGGCTGGCTGAGGCTCATCCCGCGTACCGCAATGAGATCAGGGTAGAATGCGCCGTGTCGAGCAGACCGATTCATCTCGAGGCGGATCCCGAGCGCGTGCGGCAGGCGCTCTTCAACCTGCTGCTCAATGCCTTCCGCGCAATCAAAGGGAGCGGCACAGTCAGGATTGAGGTCTCAGTGTCGCCGGACGAGAGCGCCCTCGTGATCGCGTGCGAGGATGACGGTGTGGGCATTTCTCCCGAAGAGCACCCCAGGATTTTCGAGCCTTTCTACTCGGGTAGCGGAGAGGGCACGGGACTGGGCCTCGCCATCGTCCACCGCATAGTGGAGGAGCACGGGGGCACCATTTCGGTCGAGAGCAAACCCAACGAGTATACCCGCTTCGTGCTGGCTCTGCCGCTCACCAGGCGGGAGGCTTTCGCGCAGATAGGGGACTCTGAATCGTGAGCGATGAACGCATTCTGGTGGTGGATGACGATGAGAGTATGCGCGACATGCTCTCGATTATGTTGCGAAAGGAAGGGTACGATGTCACCCTTGCGGGCAGCGGACAGGAGGCGCTCCAGCGAGTCGGCGAGTTCGGATTCGACTGCATCATCACCGACATTCGGATGCGCGGCGTTGACGGCCATGAGTTGCTGCGCGAGATCAAGAAGCTGGATCCCGAAAGCTGCGTAATGATGATGACTGCCTATAGCTCCGTCGAGTCGGTGATCGAGGCGCTTCGTGACGGTGCGGCTGACTACTTCGTCAAGTCTCGGACCACCACTGAAGAGATCAAGCTGCGGCTGCGCAAGGTTCTGGAGAGCGAGCAGCTGCGGCGGGAAAACGTCCGGCTGCGGAGGGAACTCGGGCGCCGCGGCAGGCCGACCGAACTCATCGGAGACAGCCCTGCGTTCCGCCGTCTCCTGGAGGTGATCGACCGGGTCGCTGGTGCGGAGAGTACGGTCGTGATCGCAGGGGAGAGTGGTACCGGGAAGGAGCTCGTCGCGCGGGAGATACACCTGCGCAGTCCGCGCGCGAACGGGCCGTTTGTGACGATCAACTGCGGAGCGCTGCCGGAGACACTGCTGGAGAGCGAGCTCTTCGGCCACCTCAGGGGATCGTTCACCGGGGCCCACAAGGACAAGCAGGGCCTGTTTCAGGTGGCGAACGGCGGGAGCCTGTTCCTCGATGAGGTGGGGGAGACGAGCGGCGCGATTCAGGTCAAGCTGCTCCGCGCCCTGCAGGAGCGGGAGGTCGTGCCGGTCGGTGGGACGAAACCTGTCCCCATTGACGTGCGTCTGCTCGCGGCGACGAATACCGACCTCGAACAGGCGGTTGCAGAAGGGGCGTTTCGCGCCGATCTCTTCTATCGTCTGAACGTCATACCGATCCGGGTACCGCCGCTGCGCGAGCGGATCGAAGACATCCCCCGTCTCGTAGATCACTTCATCAAGCTCTATTGTGAGGCATTCTCCATCCCGTTGAAGACCATTACCGGGGATGCGCTCGAAGTGCTTCAGACTTATAGTTGGCCGGGAAACGTCCGCGAGCTCCAGAACACGATCGAGCGGGCCGTCGTCCTGCACGAGGGGTCGTCGATCGAGCGGGCTGACCTCCCGGAGCGTGTACTCACGCGGGCCCCGGCTCCTGTCGGCCCAGTACAGGATCGCGGGGAGCGGAGTCTTCGCCAACTGGAGCGCGACGAGATAGAGCGCCTCCTGGCCGAGACCGGAGGCGACAAGACGAAGGTCGCTCAGGTCCTGGGCATACATCTCTCCACCCTCTATCGCAAAATAAGGGCCTATGGGATCGACGATGTCTAGGATCGGACCGGGGCACCATCCATATGCGCTTGCCTCTCTAGCGGTGGCGGTGCCGGTGCTGGTGACGATCCTCGGGGGCGGCGAACGGGTAGAGGTGCTTGCTCTGGCCCAGCTCGCGGTGCTGGGACTTCTGGGCTGGTCTATATGGCGGATGGTGTCGCACGGGAAGGTCGTCATCCGCCGAACGGGGTTCGAACTCCCTCTCCTGTTGCTCTTGCTCGCAGCCCTCATCTCGACATTGCTCTCCGGGAACAGATACAGCTCGACGTTAGGGACATTCGAACTCGGTGCATATATCGCCTTCTTCTTGATCGCGGCCAACTGGTTGGCCTCCGTGCCGCAGATTCGACTTATGAGTATCGTAATCGTCGTGCTCGGAGTTGCCGAATCCTTTCTCGCGTTCTCGCAACGGTTCGGCCAAGGCATCGAGCGGGTCATGGGTTCGTTACCTTACAGCAACTACTTCACTGACCTCCTTCTGGTTGGCGTCAGTATCTCGTTCGCCTATCTGCTATTCGGGAGGAGATCGCTGGCACCGTACTTGGCCGCCGGCGCCGCCTCGGCCGTGTTGCTCGGGACGCTGGTGATGACCGGGACGAGGGCCGCAATAGTGGCGCTCATCGTGGTAGCTTCGCTCCTGGGCGCCCTCCGTGGAAGGGGGTGGCTCCTCATCTGTCTTATAGCTCTCGTCGTGCTCTTTGTCGCCGTGCCCAATTCGATCACCGAACGACTGCTGAATGTGGGAGAGTATGACATCTATGCCTATAAGCGGCTCGACATATGGCAGCAGTCCCTCCGAACCTTCACCACCGCTCCCCTGTTCGGTGTCGGCCCGCGCAACTACGCAGCAGCGGCCCGGCAATTCAGTTTTCCGGTCGATGGTGCGGTGGGCCGCTATGCTCACTCCGCGCAGATCGCCCACAACGAATTCATGCATGTCGGTGTTGAACTGGGTGTTGTGGGGTTCGCGCTCTTCACCTGGGTGATCGTGCTTTTCCTCGGGGTGATGCGTCGGGTGAGGCGCCTCGAGGTGGACCCGGCGACAACACCCTTCGTCGTGGGCTCTACGGCAGGCGTGATGGCGCTGCTCGTACATGCCCTGTTCGACAACGTGCTCTACCTCCCGGGAAATGCACTCATATTCTTTCTCCTGTTAGGAGCGCTTGCCGGGCTTATGAGCGGGTCGCGGTACTGGCGATGGGAGTTCCAGCCATCTCGAGTACGTACGCTGTACGTGGCGATTGCCCTGCTCTTGGTCGCCCAGGGGATAGTGCGTCCGGCGATCGCCACCGTCCTTTCAGGGCGCGCAGGTGAGGCTTTGCGTAAGGGATCGCACGATCGGGCGATCGCAGCTCTGGAGCGCGCACGCCTCGTCGCTCCAGGAGACGCCAACCTCGCCGGAGCTCTGGGCGGCCTGTATGAGCTCTCGTTTATCGAGACGCGCAGAGCTGCAGATATCTGGTCTTCGTTCATTATGTACGAGAAGGCGATCCTGGCGGATCGCCTCGAGCCGAGGTACGAGACGGCTCTTGCCGATATGCTCGTGAGGAGATGTGGGTTCGCTGATCCCGAGACTGCCGATGCCATCCTGGGCCACCGGGAGCGGGCTGTCGGGCTCGATCCACACAATCCGTTCCTCCGACTCGACTTGGCCGAGGCCCACGTGGAGCGCGGTGAGTTGCGGCAGGCTGTCGCCGCGGTACAGTCTGCACTTGCCCTGGAGCCGAATTTCCCCGGCGCTCACATACGACTTGCGCAACTGTACGAAGAGCAAGGTGAACCCTCTCTTGCCCTGGAGCACTACCATCAGGCGCTTGCGGTGCCGATCGGCGAGCTCAGGCCTCATGCCATGAACGGATATGAGCTCCGCCTGCTCGAATATGATCGGGGCACTGTGGAGCGCAGTGTTGACAGGCTTGCTCTCGACGCTGCAGGAACGAGGAGGATCAGTAGATGATTGAGGGAGTGCAGGTCATACCACTCACGAGGCACGTCGATGAACGCGGCTATGTCATGGAAATCCTGCGCAGTGACGACACCCACTACGAGAAGTTCGGACAGGTCTATGTCGCCACATGCAACCCCGGGATCATCAAGGCCTGGCACGCTCATCGGAAACAGACTGATCACTTCGCGGTCGTGAAGGGGAATGCAAAGATCGGGCTATTCGACGACCGGGAAGCCTCTCCCACGTGCGGCGAAACAATGAACGTGGTCATTGGCGAGCTGAATCCGGCGCTCGTCATCATTCCTCCGCTCGTCTGGCACGGACAGATGGCACTGGGCAACGAACCGTCGATCCTGATCAACATCCCCTCCGAACCCTACGACCCCGAACAGCCAGACGAACTAAGGCGCGACCCATTTGATCCGGAGATCGGGTTCGAATGGAGGCCGCAGAGCGGATAGATCGTCTTCTTCCACGCATCTGATGGCCCGATTTCACTGATATCATGAGATGGAGAGCGTGGCGTGCGAGAACTCGCCGGAGCACATGTGTTTGTGACAGGAGGAGCCGGCTTCGTCGGCTCCCATGTTGTTGACGGACTCGTGAGAGAGGGGGCGGCCGTCGTCGTCTATGACGATTTCCGGAGGGGGAGAATGGCCAACCTCGAATGGGCGATGGCGAATGGTGACGTGAAGGTGATCGAGGGTGATATTGCCGATCGCGGACACCTGGCACAGGCGATCTCCGGGGCCGATCTGGTCTCCCACCAGGCCTCGCTCTGGCTCTGGGAGTGTGAGAGCGATCCGCGGGAGGCCCTGGAAGTCAATATCGTCGGCACGTTCAACGTCCTGGAGGCCAGCGTCGAGGCCGGCGTTGTGAAGATCGTGATGGCCTCCTCGTCCTCTGTTTATGGTGAGGCCTGTTCGCTGCCCACCGATGAAGATCATCCCTTCAACAACGACTTCTTCTACGGGGCGACCAAAGTCGCCGATGAGCAGCTGGCACGCGCTTTTTACCGGAAGTATGGTCTCAAGTATATCTGTCTCCGCTATCTCAATGTCTATGGTCCGCGCCAGGACTACCGCTCGGCCTACGTGAGTGTCATCACGAACTTCATCAACCGTGTGGCGGAAGGCGAGCCGCCGATCATATTCGGCGACGGCAACGAGACGCTCGATCTCGTTTACGTCGAGGATGTTGCCAAGGCCAACATCGTCGCCCTCAAGAGCGGGTTGGAGGCTGAGGTGTTGAACGTCGCCAGCGGCAGAGAGACAACACTTCGCGAACTCGCCGATGCTGTCCTGGAAGTGATGGGGAGCGACCTCGTGCCGACGATCGAGAACCGGGAGCGCGGGCTTGTCGTACGGCGGTGGGGGAGCACGGAGAAGGCGGAAGCTCTGCTCGGGTTCAGGGCGACGGTGGGGGTCAGAGAAGGGCTACGGAGACTCATATCGTGGCGTGATCAGGACATCCTGCGCGAGGGAGGAGGATGAACGTTCTGAACGTAGTCGGCACACGGCCCAATCTGATCAAGATCTCCCCGCTCGCGAGAGCATTTCACAGGAAGAGCGGGGTCGTCTCAAAGCTCGTCCACACCGGACAGCATTACGACGCCACCCTCAGCGATATCTTTTTTGCCGAGCTGGAGCTGCCGAGCGTCGACTACCACCTTGATGTCGGCTCCGGTACCCACGCCGAACAAACCGCCGACACGATGATAGGATTCGAGAAGATCGTGGAGGGCGAGGCCCCTGATCTCGTCGTTGTCGTCGGCGACGTCAATTCGACACTGGCCTGCGCCCTTGTCGCCGGGCAGCGGGGCGTTCCCCTGGCGCATGTCGAGGCCGGGCTCCGCAGTTTCGACAGGTCGATGCCGGAGGAGATAAACCGTATGGTGGCTGATGCCCTCGCACGGTATCTGTTTGCGCCCTCGGCCGACGCGTGCGATAATTTGAAGAGAGAGGGAGTCGATGAGGGGGGGATCTATTTCGTGGGGAACGTAATGATCGATACGCTGCTCGCCTGGCGGGACGCCGCCCGAGCCCGGAGGTCGATGGAGAGGTTCGGCTTCAGGCAGAAGGAATATGTGCTGTACACCCTCCATAGACCCGAGAATGTAGATCAGGTGGATCGATTGGATCAGGTGATCGAGCTCGTCGAGAGAGTCTCGGCCGAGATCCCGGGCATCTTTCCCGTACACCCGCGCACTCGTCTCAGACTGAAGACTTCGCGGCTCGATGCCGCGCTTCGCCGGGTGCCCCGCCTGATTCTGACTGAGCCTCTCGGGTATCTCGACTTCCTCTCGCTGATGATGGATGCGGTTTGTGTCATCACCGACTCGGGAGGGATTCAGGAGGAGACGACTGTGCTCGGGGTGCCCTGTCTCACGGTGAGAAAGAACACCGAGCGGCCGATCACGGTAACCGAGGGGACAAACACGGTCATCGGACTCGATCCTCCCAGGGCGGCCGAGGAGGTGAGGGAGATAGTGAGCGGCCACGGCAAGCGGGGGCGGATCCCCGAGCTGTGGGACGGAAGAGCTGCTGAGAGGGTGGTCGAGGTGCTCGTGGAAGGATCTCGCGTCTAGGGTCTCGGGCCGGCGGCGGCGCACAGCAATCGGGAAGGGGAACGATGACAACCACTCACGTGATGGTCATTCTGGGAACACGTCCCGAGGTCATCAAGCTCGCTCCTGTCATCAGGGAATTCGGGACGCGGGATGGGGTGCGGGCGAGCATCTGCGTGACGGGGCAGCACCGTCAGATGCTCCACCAGATGCTCGGCGTATTCGGGATCGAGCCGGATTTCGACCTCGATGTGATGATCGATGACCAGACGCTCATCGACCTCAGTTCCTCTCTCCCACGAGGCCTCGACAGGATCCTCTCTTCCGAGCGTCCGGATTTCGTCCTCGTGCAGGGGGACACGACGACGGCCCTGTTCGCGGCGCTCGTCGCCTTCTATCACGGCATCCCTGTCGGCCATGTGGAGGCCGGCTTGCGCACCCCTGACAAGTACTACCCCTTTCCGGAGGAGATGAACCGGCGTCTCATATCACAGCTCTCTGACGTGCACTTCGCCCCCACCGAGCGCGCGAGACAGAATCTCATCCGCGAGAAGATCGATCCCGAATCGATCGCGGTCACCGGGAACCCGGTCATCGACTCACTCCTCGAGATGGTAGAGAGGGGTACCCCCATCGGGCTCGATATCGACCCCGATAGAAACAGGATCATTGTAGTCACTGCCCACCGCCGCGAGAATATCGGAGGGCCGCTGACGGAGATCTGCCTGGCGGTGCGGGAGATCGTCGCAGACTATCCTGACGTGGAGGTGGTCTTTCCGGTCCACCTCAATCCAGCTGTTCAGAAGACGGTGAGGGGGGAGTTGGGTGGGGTCGACCGCATCCACCTCACCGAACCGTTCGACTATCCGCGATTCGCCAGCCTCCTCTCATGCGCCTACCTGATACTGTCCGATTCCGGCGGGATCCAGGAAGAGGCGCCCTCGCTCGGCAAGCCGGTGCTCGTCCTGCGCGACGAGAGCGAGCGCCCGGAGGCAGTGGAGGCGGGGACGGCGCGGGTCGTGGGGACGAAGCGACAGGGGATAGTCGATGCTGCCCGGACGTTGCTTACCGATCGCTCAGCCTATCAGCAGATGGCGCGAGTTGCCAATCCGTTCGGCGATGGGAAGGCGAGCCCGAGGATCGTGGATCGCTGCCTCTGCTACCTCGAGAGCTGCGGACGGCAGGGATTCCGGGGATCCGGTTGATCTGCCCGTGCAAGTGAGCGGCAGGAGATGACTCGTTTCAGGAAAGAAAGCACAGTAACGTCGTCCCTTCTTATCATGGGGGGCGCTGTCGGCGAGTACGGTCTCGCACTGGTGAGCAGCATCGTGCTGACCAGATTGATGTCCGTGCACGACTATGGCTTGGTTTCGTTTCTGCTTTCGCCGGTGTGGATCGTCTCTACGATCTGCCTCTTCGGGCTCCCGTTTCTGTTCGTCTGTGATGTGGCTAAGCTCGAAGAGAAGGGCAGATTGGCCGCCGTCAGAGGGCACCTTGATCGTGGTCTTGTCATCGCCGTCGCGTCCTCGATCATCGTCACTCTTCTCCTCGTGCTTGCCTGGACCCTGCGGGTGCTTCCCGACCACAACGAGGCGCTCCTCATCCTTGCGATCTACGCCTCGCCGGCGAGTCTGATGGCGTTTGCGGGTTTTGTCTTCACGACTCTGCAGCGGGTGCGGTTCGCCGTGGCCTCCCAGCTCGTCCTGCGACTGCTGACTCTCGTGACCGTTGCCGGAGTCTATCTCGCGACGAAGAATGTCGTGAGCGCTGTCGGCGCTGCCATGGTGCCGCTCCTTCTGGTCGCGGTCATCGAGTGGTTCCTACTGAGGCGCATCGTCCCCCCCATCAGTCCGGAGGATGCGCGTGTCGGTTATTGGGAGGTGCTGAAGCGTTCGGCTTCCTATGGGCGGTGGGTCGTGCCCCAGAACGTGGTGGCTATGGCGTTCATGCCCGCGGCATTGTGGATTGTCGGATTTCGCAGCATGACTGAGACCGCGTATCTCAAGATCGCATTCGTGCTCGCGACGATGTGCTCCGCCCCGTTTGTCCAGTTGGTCTCCGTCCTCCAGCAGCGGTTATCACGATTCGCGAGTTATCCCGGAGATGATCTGCTGAGGACGAAAGGGCGGGAAGTGCAGGATCTAGTGATGCCCATTGTCCTCGTCGTCGCGTCATTGGTCATTATCGTTCATCGTATTGGCATTCAGATTCTCTATGGGCCTCAATATGCGCCGAGTAGTCGTCATGTCATGGTGCTCGTGCCGTCGGTCGTCTTCTACATCCTCTTCTATCTGATGACGCTTGTGCCGAATGCCAGGGGCCGCGTAGATGTGACGACGAAAGCATATCTCGCCGGGTTTGCCTGCTTCGTCGCCCTGGCCTGGGTGCTCGTCGGTCCCCTCGGGGCGATCGGCGCGGCGTGGGCGCTTCTCCTGTCCCGCGTGGTTGCGTCCATGATCATTCTCTCCGTCTTCTCACGTCACGTCGTCTTCTCGGCGCGCTGGTTGGTCGCCCTGCCGCTCCTTCTCCTCGCGCTGCTCGTGAACTGGCAGACGATTTTCATCGTGCCCGCTGTGGGGTGGCTGGTCGCCCTCATCTGGACCAGGAGGATTCATACACTCGGGCTGGTCGATGCGGTCCACTCATCGAGTGTTGAGGAGACCGTCCGTGCTCCGTAAGAGATTGCGCAGGGAGTACCCAGGTCCCACAAAGAGGGGGCGACCGCGGGATCGCTCAATGCGTTCTGGCGGGGCGTGGTGCTGCGGCCCGACCTCTGCACCGATCATCATCTTCTCGGGTGTCGACTGGCAGTTTCTCCGCCACCGCCATCACCACCTGGCGCTCGGGTTCGCAACCCGCACCAGGGTACTCTTCATCGAGCCTGCCTGTACCTGGTGGTGGTGGTGCCGCACGCTCGTTACCAGGCCCCGGCAGGCACTCAGACGACTGCGGGGTCTGCGCACTCTCGGTCCTCGGATCATCATCTTCTCGCCCTTTCTCTTTCCTTTCCAGAGACTCTTCCCGCGTCTGTACGCGCTCAATGTGCGGTGGCTACAGAGCAGGCTCGCGCAGCTCGTGGGCCGGCTCGGCTTTCGCGGGTCGGTGCTCTGGATAACCACCCCGCTCGGTCGGCCGTACATCGGACACCTGGATGAACGAATCGTCTGCTTCGACTGCCTTGACGACTACGCCTCGTTTGAATATCCGTATCTGAGGCGCGAGATGGAAGGTGTGGACGAGCTCGCGCGAAGGGCTGATTTCGTCGTTGCCACGGCGCGCGGCCTATACGACCAGTGTCGGCGGACAAACCCGCACACCTACCTTCTCCCGAACGCCGCCGATGTCGATCATTTCTCTGCGCCGGCAGGCTCGCCGCCGCTCGACATCGCCAGCATACCACGTCCGATCGTGGGGTATGTGGGATCGGTGTTCGAATGGATCGATCTGGAGCTCCTCGAGGTGCTGGCGCGCACTCATCCCGAGTGGTCCTTCGTCCTCGTCGGTCCGGAACGACATGCAGATACGTCCCGCCTCAGCCGTCTCGGAAATGGGTACGCGCTGGGAGAAAGGCCGTACGGTCTCATTCCGCAGTATGTCCATTCATTCGATGTCTGCCTCGTGCCGTTCAAGATCACTCCTGTGACAGAGCGGACGAACCCGGTCAAGGTGTTCGAGTATCTCGCAGCCGGCAGGCCCGTCGTGGCGACGAGGCTCCCGGAGCTGGAATCGTTCCGCCCCCACGTTCGCCTTGCTCTGGGAGCAGATGAGTTTGCCCAACAGATACGGCGGGCGCTGGCCGAGCAAGGCGAGGAAGAGCGGGAGGCGCGGAGGCGATTTGCCGCTGCGAACACCTGGGATGACCGCGTCGAGAGCGCGATGGCAATCATCGACAGGGAGCTGGCGCGTCTCGATGGCCGGGCGCTCGTGTCAGCCGAGGTGAAAAAGAGTGGAGTTCGATAGCGAGCTCGTGGGTCCGGCCTCGCCCGACCGGTATGAGGAAGAGGTCGTGTCGGTGATCATCGTGAGCTGGAACGTCCGCGACCTCCTCCTGTCGTCGCTCGCTTCCCTCGGGGCCGCTCCCGCAGGGATGCAGTGCCAGGCCATCGTCGTGGACAACGGCTCGACTGACGGGAGCCCCGATGCGGTGAGAGAGTCGTTCCCCGATGTGGAGGTGATCGCCAATCGCCGGAATCTCGGGTTCGCGGCCGCAGCAAACCAGGGACTGAGACGCGCGCGGGGGGCGTGGGTGCTACTGCTCAATCCCGACGCCCAGATCGACGGCCCATCGCTTCGTGCGATGGTCGAATTCATCGGGTCCTGTCCGCAGGCGGGCGTTGCGGGCGCGGCGCTCGTCGATCCCGGCGGGCAGTCACAGCCATGGGGCCACAGATTTCCATCGCTGCTGAACATGTTCTTCTTTCTCTCGCGGCTCGAGGTGGTGCACCCCGGCCGCGGGCTATCGAGGAACATCGTGCCGTCAGCGTTCGACGACGCCGATGCGGTCGAGGTCGACTGGGTGACCGGGGCATGCCTCCTCGCCAGACGGGAGATACTGGAGTCACTAGGGGGGCTCGACGAGGACTACTTCATCTTCGGGGAGGATGTGGATCTCTGCTATCGTGCCAGGCAGAACGGTTGGCGCGTGTACTACCTTCCCCAGGTGCGAGTAGTCCACAGGCAGGGATCGAGCACGCGCCAGATTCCGGGAGCGCTCGAGGTCGAGGTGTTTCGGGGTCATCTCCTCTTCTTCCGCAAGCACCGGAACCTCGTCCAGCGCGTCCTGCTCAGCCTGATGCTGGTTCTGGAGATCGCCGTCAAAACGCCCTTCGTGTTCCTGCTGCTCATCTCGCCGGGGCGGAGGGAGTACGCGCAGAACAGGCTGTCGAGGTATGCCGGCACGCTCGCCGCCATTGCCGGGCGCCATCCCCGTCGAAGCGTGCGAGGGCCGGCATGAAACCGCAAAGCGGGTGAAGCGCTTGTGAGAGTAGGCATTGACATCGCAATCCTGGCCGGGGCGAAGACCGGCGTGGAAACGTACATCGCACGGCTGATCGAGGCCCTCGCACGGAGCGACCGGGCCCATCGCTATTACCTGTACGCGCAGGCACCCGCTCCCGAGCTCGACACGCCTGGCGAGTGCGTGATGAAGGCCGGCGGCGGTTGGCTCCGGTCAGATATGTGGAGGCAGACCTGGCTCCCCCGCGAGATCGCGCGTGACAGGATCGATGTCTTCCACTCGCCCTTCCCCGCCTATCCTCTGTTGATCAAGTGCCCGCTCGTGGTGACACTCTATGACCTCTGCTGGCGCGCGGTTCCTGAGGGGTACGGGCTGGGAGAGCGGTGCTCGCAGCGGTGGTGGCTCGACCGCGCCGTCCGCAGGGCTCGGAGGCTTATCTGCATCTCGAAGAGCACGGCGCGGGATGTCGTGAATCTGTACCCGCGCTCCGCCTCCAAGATCGATGTGATCCACGCGGCGATCGACGATCGGTACCGGGCGCCGCCAGACGAGGATCGTCTCGCCTCACTGAAGGAGAGATTGGGCATCGCGAAGCCGTTCATATTGAGCGTGGGGACGATTGCTCCGCGCAAGAATCTCGGCCGGCTCGTACAAGCGTTCGCCAGACTCCTGGCCGATCGCGGGCCGCAGCTCCAGCTCGTCGTCGCCGGCCGGCCGGGCTGGCGGTCCCGGGATGTGACGGAAACCTGCCGCCGTCTCGATATGAAAGGTGAAATCATCTTTACCGGGTACGTGCATGATGACGACCTTCATGCGCTGTACGCAGGAGCCAGGATGTTCGTGCTCAACTCGCTGTACGAGGGATTCGGCCTGCCTCTGTTGGAGGCCATGGCCGGTCGCACTCCGGTTATCGCCTCCCGGGCATCGTCGCTCCCCGAAGTCGTGGGCGGCAGTGGGATACTGGTCGATCCCTACGACGTCGAGGCCCTTGCCGACGCGATGTGGCTCGTCCATACCGATGAGGCGCTGCGCCGTCATCTGATAGCGCAGGGGGAGCGGAGGGTGAGTGCGTTCTCCTGGGATCGTGCAGCGAGCGAGACCCTGGATGTCTTCGCCAGGGCAGCAGCGAGGGGATGAGGCATGGCCCGTCAAGGCGATGATGGCCGCGCATCACCGAAGAGGAAGACCAGGGTCCTCCATGTGCTGGTGGGGCTGACGATCGGAGGCGCGGAGTCGCTCATCGCCGATCTGGTGCCGCGGCTCGACCGGGAGGCATATGACGTGACGGTCTGTTCGCTCAAGGGGTGGGGTCCGATCGGCGATCGGCTGGCCCGGCGAGGAGTGAAGGTCGTGGCGCTCGGGGGGAAGGGGAGATTCGATCCTCGCGTCATCAGCCGCTTTGCGTCTTTCATCAGGAGGGAGCGATACGACATCGTCCACTCGCACCTGTATCTGGCGAACCTCATTTCCAGACTGGTGGGTCGGCTGCTCCGTGTGCCGATCATCATCTCCTCCCAGCACGGTACTGAGATCTGGATGCGCTGGTACCACCTTCTCCTCGAGCGGACGACTGTACATTGTGCCGACCATGTGACCGGCTGTTCGGAGTCAGTTCGGGACTACGCGGTCGACGTGATGGGTGCCGACCGGAGGCACTCATCGGTATTGCATAATGGCGTCGATCTCGACCGCTTCGCCCTCCCTCCCGACGGGAGTGTGTGGCGGGAGAGGTGGGGGATCCCGTCCGATGCCCTGGTCGCGGGAGTAGTGGGAAGGCTCGCCCTGCCCGAGAAGGGGCAAGATCTCTTCCTGGCCGCTGCCGGGGAGGTGGCGGAGGCATTTCCCCGGGCGTACTTCGTCATTGTCGGCGAGGGCCCCTGCCGCCCCGAGCTGGAGAGGATAGCGCGCGAGGTGGGTATATCGGATCGGGTGATCTTCGACTCTACGCAGGACGAAGTACCGCGGATGATGGCTGCCTTCGATCTCGCCGTGCTCCCTTCACGGCGGGAAGGATTCGGAATCGTCCTCCTTGAGGCGATGGCTTCCCGGAAGCCGGTGGTCGCGACGAACGTGGGAGGGATCCCCGAGATCATAGAGGACGGCCTCACCGGGATGCTCGTACCCCCCTGCGATGCGCCGGCACTGGCCCGGGCGATGGTTCGCCTCTTGTCTGATCGGCAGCAATGTGACATGATGGGGGAAGAGGGGCGTCGTCGCGTCGAGGCCTCGTTCGGGATAGAGAAGACCGCTGCCCGGCTGGAGTCGCTCTATCGATCGCTCTCCGGAGAGAAGGCCAGGAGGAGCCACGCCGAGGACGTGCGTGGGATCGAGCCGCGGGGGGAGGGAACGTGATCCAGTACCCGCTCACATTTCTGCTCGCAGTCCTCGTCTCTGCCTACGGAACGCCCATCGCCAGGAGTGCGGCGCTGCGCTTCGGCATCGTCGATGCCCCGGATGGAAAGCTCAAGGAACAACAGCGGCCGATTCCCTATCTCGGCGGCCTTGCCATCTACGCCGCGGTTCTCGTCGCCCTTGCCGTGACTTTCGAGTTCGATCGTGAGGTCCTCGGCATCCTTCTCGCCGGGGCCATCGTCATCGTCGTCGGGCTGCTCGATGATCTGCGCGCGATGCGTCCCGCAGTGAAGCTGGCCGGCCAGTGCCTCGCCGCCATCGTGCTCCTCAAGTCCGGCATCATGATCGAACTCGTCTATCTCCCGCTCTGGATGGCTCTACCGTTGAGCTTCCTCTGGATACTGGTGATCACTAACGCGTTCAATATTATCGATGTGATGGATGGCCTGGCGGCGGGGGTAGCGGCGATCGCGGCCCTGGCCCTGTTCGTCGTAGCGCTCATGAACGGACGGCCGATGATCGCGACGATGGCTCTCGCCCTGGCAGGCGCTCTGGCCGGATTCCTGTTCTACAACTTCGAGCCGGCGACGATCTACATGGGCGATACTGGCAGCCTCTTCGTCGGCCTCCTCCTGGGGTCGCTCGCCATGATCGGGAGCTATACGCGGGTCAATCAGATCGGGTTCCTCGCTCCCCTCATCATCCTGGGCGTCCCCATCTTCGACCTGCTGTTCGTGATGCACGTACGGAGGATGCGCGGTCAGCCGGTCTTTCTTGGGAGCAAGGACCATTTCGCGCTCCGCCTGAGGCGCTGGGCATTCTCGAAACGGCGCACCGTGTTACTGAGTTACGTCGTCTGTGTGATCCTCGGTGCCTGCGGGATCGGGCTCACCTACGCCTCGGATCTGATCGGGACCTATCTGCTCCTCGTCCTCGCGCTCGGGCTCCTCGTCTGCGCGCATCTGCTGCAGCGGATCGATGTCGGCCTGTGAATGGGAGCCACCAATGTCCGAACGAGTGGTGATACTTGGTGGGGGGATCTCAGGGCTTGCCGCCGGGTACCAACTCCTGCGGCGGGACCCCGAGGCCGAATTCTTCATATTCGAGCGCTCACCGCACGTCGGGGGGTTGTGCCGGTCAGTGGCCGGGGACGGGTTCACCTTCGACCATACCGGACACCTCCTCCATCTCCGCACGAAACAGGGACGCAGGTTCTTCCTGGAGCTGCTCGGAGACGAGCTCACCGAACACGAGCGCAACGCCTGGATCTACTCGAAGGGGGCGTTCACGCGCTATCCCTTCCAGTGCCACACATACGGCCTCCCGGCGGATGTCGTGACTGAATGTCTGGTTGGCTTCCTCCGGGCCCGTGGCGAACCGGCCGGAGAGGATGAGAGCTTCTATGATTGGATCAATCGCCAGTTCGGCTCGGGCATCGCCCGGCACTTCATGATCCCGTATAACCAGAAGCTGTGGAAGACCCATCCGCGCGATATGACAACCGAGTGGCTCGATCGGTTCATTCCCCGGCCCAGCCTGGAGGAGGTGATCAGGGGAGCGGTCAGCAACGATCCGACGACTCTGGGGTATAACGCGACGTTCTTCTACCCGCGCTCAGGGGGGATCGCTATCCTGCCGCGGACTCTGGCACGCGCGCTCTCCGGAAGGATCGAGCTCGAGAAGCAGGCCAGCGCGGTTCGGTGCCGGAGCCGGGAGGTCGAGTTCGCGGACGGATCGCGGGTGGGGTACGACCGGCTGATCTCGACGATCCCTCTCCCGGAGCTGGTGGAGATGATCGAGGACGTCCCGAAAAATCTCCTCGCGGCCGCGCGTGAGCTCCGGTGGGTCTCTGTCCTCAACATCAACTTCGGAATCGCCAGACCCCATCTCTCCGACCGCCACTGGATCTATGTTCCCGAAGATAGATTCTCCTTCTATCGCGTGGGGTTTCCCGGCTCCTTCTCCTCATCGATGGCCCCGGAAGGGACGAGTTCCATCTATACTGAGATATCGTATCTGCCCGATGATCCCCCCGACGAGGGTGCGGCTGTACACAAGGCCCGGGAGGATCTGGTGGCGATGGGGATCCTCCGTCCGGACGACCAGATCCTGACGACGGTGGTGCTGCGGCTTCCCTATGCGTATGTCGTCTTCGATCGTCGACGCCGGCCCGCGGTGGAGGCGATCAGGCGGTTTACCTCCGGGCATTCGATCGACCTCCTCGGACGGTTCGGGGCGTGGACATACGCCTCGATGGAAGACTGCTCCAACGACGCGGAGCGATTGGTCGAACGCCTCTTCTCGCCAGCGGGGTGAAGACCGTGCGTGTCTGCGAGGTCGTCACAAAGCTCGAACTCGGGGGCGCACAGCAAGTGGTCCTCTTTCTCTGCCGGGAACTCCCGCGGCCCAGGTTCGAGGTGACCCTCATCGCCGGGTGCGGGGGCTTGCTCGATGAAGAGGCAAAGCGTCTCGATGGTGTTGAGGTCATCTTCCTTCCGACACTCGTGCGCGAGATCAGCCCGTTGCGTGACCTGCGAGCTCTGATCGGGCTCCGGCGCCTGTTCCGGGCCGGAGGGTTCGATCTCGTCCACACACACAGCTCCAAGGCGGGTGTGCTCGGAAGGATCGCGGCTCGCCTCGCCGGTGTCCGTGCCATCGTCCACACCTACTATGGATTCGGGTTTACCGACAGCCAGCCGACTCTCGTGAACCGCCTGCTGGTGGCGGCGGAGCGGGTGGCCGCGAGCTGCGCGGACTTCCTCGTTCCCGTGTCGCAGGCGAATCGGAGGCGCGCGCTCGCAGAGCGGATCGGACGGCCCGAGCAGCATCGGGTCATCGTGAATGGCATACCTCTGGATGAATTCTGTGATGTGCACGTCGACGCGGAGTCTGTGAAGCGCGAACTCGGCATTCCGCCCGAAGCTCCTACGGTCGGCACAATCTCCTGCCTCAAGCCCCAGAAGGCTCCGTTCGACTTCGTGCGCGTAGCGCACCGCGTGATCATACATTGCCCGGACGCACATTTCGTCCTTGTCGGCGATGGCGAGCTGAGAAGGGAGATGGAGTGGCTGATCGACGACCTCGGGATCCGTTCGAACATCCATCTGCTCGGGTGGCGCCGGGATGTGGCGAGGATACTCTCGTGTTTCGATGTCTTCCTTCTCACCTCTCTGTGGGAGGGACTGCCCATGGTCTGCCCGCAGGCGATGTGCCTGTCGAAGCCGATCGTGGCGACGAGAGTCGACGGGACGCCGGAGGCGGTGCTCGACGGACGCAACGGCTTTCTCGCCGATCCAGGGGATGTAGGTGCATTGGCCCGGCGGGTTCTCATCCTGCTCGAAGATCGGGAACTTGCCCGGAAGATGGGTGAGGAGGGGAGGGGGATGGTCGACGAATTCTCGGACGCACTGATGCTGCGTCGGTTCGAGGCGCTCTATGCTGAGGCAGAGGAGGGAGCAGGGCGTCGTCGGTGAGGAGGGTTCTGGTGGGGAAGACCGGTT
>Ga0111224_1011_pt1 | contig 49564 bp, 41 predicted proteins | sample DeeMarSWOR152_54_FD_80388 | JGI IMG/M metagenome (GOLD analysis project Ga0111224, IMG submission 80388) | candidate division TA06 bacterium DG_24
ATAGCGGCGAGGATCATTCCCAACGTGATGGATTTCGAGAATCCACCTCCGCCTCTCGATGACTATGCGCTCGATGTGCGGCAAGCATTCGGCATTGCTGACGATGAGACATTCGTGCTCCAGCCGACGAGGGTCGTCAAGCGGAAGGGGATCGAGCACGCTATCGAGCTCGTGAGGCGTCTGGGGACGAAGGCGAAGCTGGTGATATCGTACGCCTCCGACGACGAGGGGCACGATTATGAGCAAAGAGTCCGTCAGTACTCGCAGCTCATGGGTGTCGACACCCTTTTCGAATCGGCCCTGATAGCAGATCGCCGGAGTACCACCGAGACGGGACAGAAAGTGTATACGATCTGGGATGTCTATCCCCACGCCGATCTCGTGACCTATCCCTCGACCTTTGAGGGCTTCGGCAACGCGTTCCTGGAGGCGATCTACTACCGGAGCCCGATCGTCGTCAATAACTACTCGATCTTCGCCACGGATCTGAAGCCGAAGGGATTCAGGGTGATCGAGCTGGATGACTATGTGACGGACGAGGCGGTCGAGTTCACCAGGAGAGTGCTGTCGGATCCGGATCTGGCCCGGGAGATGGCAGACCACAACTACGAGCTCGGGCGGCGGTACTATTCGTTTTCTTCTCTGGCCAGGCGGCTCGAGTCGCTCCTCTGTGACCTGTTCGGAGTCTAGGCTCAGGATCGATATGGTGTTTTTCGGTTGCTGATACTGAAGAGATTCTCGCACACGCCGACCACGGAGAAGGGAGAGGCGCCAACCACTGAGAAGGGAGACGCGATGCCTGTGAAGTGGGCGCGGTCCGTGTTGTTGTGTACCGCTCTGGCGTCCATCGCTTCGGGCGGCTGCCGGGGGATCTATTCCCGCCTGGTCCATCAGGCGATGCCGCCGGAGACGCGTCCCGCCGAGATCGTCTTCCCGGTGCGGCCGCTGGCCGATGGGGAATTCGAGGCGCTGGCGGATTCTCTCCTCGCTCAGGCGGCGCCTCACCCGGACCTCCGGCCGTTCCTCGCTCATATCGACCGGTTTCGGGAAGCAGAGATCAGAGCGTACGAAGGTCCTGCAACATGTATCAGGTGCCACGCCGAGATCGAGGTGGAAGATGAGCAGGGCAGATCGCATCAGGTAAGTCTTCTCGATGACGTCACGGGATCGGCTCACTATCGGCTCTTCACTGACCGCCACCCCAATGTGTACGGGTTCAACGGACAGGTCGCGGACAACTTCCCGATGGGCAAGATCGATCGCCCCTGTCCGAAACCGGGGTCGTTCGTCATGACATCCTGGGCGGAACTGGTCGTGAGCCAGCAGGGAGATACGTTCTCGACGGGATGCGGGCAGTGCCATATCGGCGGGCAGTACGCCGCCCCGCTTGGCGAGATCATGCCGGGGTACCGGACGTTGCCGGAGGAGAAGCATGCGCTCGATTGCCTCATCTGCCATTCCGTCGCCTACGATCTGAACCAGAAGGTCGTGGTGGTCGACGACGACGGACGTACGAGATGGGGACAGGACCGATCTCTTCGTGCCGCACTGACGGTGGGCATCCCCATCAGTCAGAACTGTCTGCGTTGCCATCAGCACAATTTCGGCGGGGACGTGTACGTAGACGAGACCGATCCCAGCTTCATGCAGAACATCGTCGACAGGGGTGAGCCGTATCCCCGGGTGCTTCATCCAGGATCGAAACGGGGGACGCCATTCTCACCATCATGGGATGTGCACGCGAGAGCCGGTGTCGGCTGCCTCGATTGCCACGAGAGTAGAGGTCACCGTATCGCAAAGGGCACGCACACCACGACGTTGATGGCCAACGACCTCCCCGACGTACAGGTCTCGTGCGAGAACTGCCATGCGCGCGCTCCCCATAGGTCAGATCGATACACATCGCCGTACCTGAACATGCATGTTGACATCATCGCCTGCCAGACCTGTCACATCCCCTCCCTCCATCCAGACAATGTCACGCTCTGCGACTTCTCCCGCAGTGTCTACGATGCTGATGACGGGCTGTATGGATTTGCCGACATCCTGAAAGATAATGAGCCGGGCAAAGGGATCATCTATCGCTGGTGGAACGGTTCAGCGACCTTCTTCGGTAATCCCATTGGCGACCGGCCGGACGGTGAGGGCTCTTACCGGTTCTACGACCCAACGCACGTCTGGCCTGAGTTCGCGGGATTCGACTACGCGGGCTGGTACGAGAGCGTGATGAAGCCGATCGCCCGTCAGGGCCGGTCGAAGCTCTATGCCATGAAGCTGTACAACGGGAGGCAGCACATCGATCTCGGCAACATCGGCCCGTTCGGGGGCATGCTGGTACCGTATAATCTTCCCGTGTACCACTCGACCGGAGATCCCCTGGCTGCCGCCGCGGCCGAGATGGAGAAGGGGATGATGAAGAAGATGTACAGCTGGATGTTCAAGAAGTATCTGCTGGATCGGTTTCTGTCGTTCCTCGACGTCGATGAATGGAACATAGCATCCTATGCGGATGTCGCCGCCGGCAGGAATATCGAAGCCCGCTGGATCCCGCACGATGCCTGCCTGGAGATCGATCATGCGATACGCCGCGAGGGAGCTCTCGGCTGTGCGGATTGTCACTCTCCGTGGAGTGTGCTCGACTTCAGATCTCTGGGATACTCCGAGGAAGAGATCGCTGCACTGTCCGAGCAGAGGGTGCTGCGATAGGGTGACGTGGCAGGGAATGGATCCGGGAGGATGACCGGAACGGATGGAGAAGGATGCCGGGAATACATGGAGAACGATGACGGGAATAGATGGAGAAGGATGTCAGGAACAGATGGAGGAGGATGGCGATAATGGAGACGATGGTGGGCAACACCAGGCTCTCACTGATTCGCGGTGACATCACGCAACAGGAGACCGAGGCGATCGTCAACGCAGCCAACTCGAGCCTGCTCGGGGGAGGTGGGGTCGATGGTGCGATCCACCGGGCCGGCGGCCCGCAGATTCTGGAAGAGTGCACGGCGATCCGTGCAAGGCAGGGAGGGTGCCCTACGGGAGAGGCGGTCATTACCACCGGGGGGAACCTCAGAGCGCAGCACGTAATTCATACCGTCGGCCCGATCTGGGCGGGAGGCGACAAGGATGAAGATCGCCTGCTCCGCAATGCCTACCACAGCAGCCTGGCGCTGGCGAAGGACCGCGGGATCCGTTCGCTTTCCTTTCCCTCGGTCAGTACTGGCGCGTACCGGTTTCCTATCTCGCGTGCGGCGAGAATCGCGCTCTCGACGGTTCGAGAATTCCTGCGCGAGCACGAATTCGAGGAGGTGCGGTTCGTGCTCTTCTCGGAGAGCGATCTCGGGTCCTATGAGAAGGCATGGGATCAGCTGGCGGCTGCGGGAGAGAAGTGACCCGGCGCGCCTGCGACCGGCGGCTCGAGGCCGGTGAGCATGAGGAGGGAGTAGTGAAGTGACGAGCGACGCGACGGGTTCTGCCCGGGAGTTCCTGTCGGAGCCCGCGGTGTACGACTTCTTCGTAGACGAGGAGTCGCGGCTGAAGCGCGAGGAAGATCTCCTGCGAAAGGTTGCGGCCGCCTCCTCTGCCGACAGGTCCGGCGTACTCGACGTCGCATGCGGTACTGGCATTCACGCCGCGTTCTTCGCCCGTCTCGGGTACCGGGTCGTGGCCCGCGATGCCGATCCCGAGATGATCGCCTATGCCCGGGCCAAATGGGAAGGCTCCGGGGGCGTGAGATGGGCGATCCATGACATGGCCGAGACGTCTCGCGAGAAATTCGGCCTGTCGCTCTGTCTCGGGAACTCCCTCTCGATGCTCCCCGACGAGGATGCGCTCTCCCGCACGATGAAGGCGGTGGCGGAACAGCTCGACGACGGTGGACGATTCCTTTTTCAGATACTCGATTACGCGTCGCTGCGCGCGGATAGCCATCGCCTCGTGTACAAGCCCGGCGAGGTCAATGGGAGGAGAATCGGGGTCGTCAAGCTGCTGGCAGCGTCGGGCGATGAGATCATCGCCTCCTTTCTCACGCTCGAGCGACAGGATGAGGAAAACGGCGAAGTCTGGGCATGCCGATCCACGGTGTCGCGGCTCTCGGCGTGGGAGCCGGATGATATGAGGAAGTCTATCGCCGCGGCAGGGCTGAGAATAGAAGAAGAGTATTCGGCCTTCTCAGGGAAGCCGTTTGCTCCCGGAGAAGGCCGTGACTATATCGCAGTTGCAGGTAGATGATCGCCTGCGATGCAGTCGTGGTCGATGGTCTCGTGTGCCCCTAATCCACCCAGTCGGCGAACGTGATGTGCAGGGAGCCGCTGGCCTTCAGCTCTGCGCCCGTCGCCACATCCTCTCCTGTGATCTCCACGTCAGCGATCACATCGAGCGGTATCCCCGTTCCCGCATAGTAGCTGTGCCCGCCCAATTCCTGAAGTGAGGCGATCGAAGAGAGCGGCTCTGCGATCTTGGCCTGACTTGCCACTGCCATGATGTTGATCACTCCCGCACACTCTTCTCCCGCAGTCACCTCGGCCGAAAGATAGCCCTGCACGACCTCCGGCACCACAGGTTCCTGGTCGATCCGGCGATATGTAATGCGGTACTCGGTGACGCGGGCAGCCTGCACGGAGAAGGTCCCCAGGCCGGCACCCGGGGAATAGCAGAGGGTGACCGGAACTATGTCGTCAGAGATGGAGTCGTCCCAGCCGTACGCCTCCATATCGTCCCCATCACTATCGAAGTCATCGGTGTCGATCTCGATCTCGCCGTGATCGATGATGTCACTGTGCAGAGGATCTCCCAAGTTGATGCTCACTACTCGGAGCAGTCGGTTGTCGTTTTCACTGCACCCCCCCGCCAGCACCAGAAAGACGATGGAGACCGCCAGCGCGATCGTCCGGATTGAAGCCAGTCTCGGCCAGCTCAGAGGTTTCATTGTGGTCCTCCTCTTGCGGAAACAACCCAGTTGCACTATCTTTAGATGAGCAGTCCAAGTGAGTCTCGCGTTGTCCGGTTACTAAATCTACCCGGCAAGGCGGCGAATGTCAAGACAAAAACGAGGGGAGAATCCCGGCCGTCGTTCCAGCGAAATGAGGGCGTATTTTTGTACTTGACAATAAGTGAGCACAAGGGTATATTTTTTTGGCTACTTGTCGTCGCTTATGGTATCCGCCTATTGAGGTTCTCCTGATGCCCCTTGCCCCAGAGAGTATCGATCCGAGAAAGCTCTATACCGTGTTTGAGACAGCCGAAATACTGCAACTCAGCGAGCAGACAGTCAGAAAACATCTCAGGGATGCTAAGCTGCGGGGCAGAAAGATCGGCAAGCGGTGGCATATCAGGGGAGCGGAGATACGCAGGTACATCGGCGAACTGGACTAGCGAGACGACCGGGGACGAGGCGTCATGGGCACCCACCACGGCTCACGGGGCTCAGTCGGGCGTCCTGCCTTGTAGGAGTGCCCTGGAAGTAGGGGGGCGATCCAACATGGGGTTCTTACCGAAGAAGAAGCGCCGGAACGTCGGCCTCGACATCGGGTCCAGCTTGATCAAGGTCGTCGATCTGGAGACCGGAGGCAAGGGCGCAATGCTCCATAACTACGGCATTGGTGCTCTCCCTCCGGATGTTATTGTTGACGGCGAGGTGATGGACCGCGAGGTAGTAGTTGATACTATCAAGGGGCTGTTTGCGTCGAAGGGGATCACCAAGACTGCAGTGGCAACGGCTCTCTCCGGGCGTGGGGTGATCGTCAAGAAGATCACCATGGAAAAGATGAGGGAGGCCGAGGCTCGCGAGCAGATCCGATGGGAAGCAGAGCAGCACGTGCCGTTCGACATCAGCGACGTCTCGCTCGATTTCCAGATCGTCGACACTGAGAGCGCCCCCGATCAGATGGACGTACTGCTCGTTGCCGCGAAGCGAGAGAACGTCACGGCTCGAGTCAATCTGCTTCAGGAAGCAGGGCTCGACACGGTGCTGGTCGATGTTGCTGCGTTCGCGATCCAGAATGTGTACGAGGCGAACTACGGATTCGAGCCTGGACAGTTGATCGCCCTCGTCAATGTGGGAGCAGAGACGAGCGGCATCAACTTCGTCAAGGATGGCATTTCGTTCTTCACCCGGGATCTATCGACAGCCGGGGGGGATTGCAGTCAGAGGCTCCAGAAGGAGCTGGGGGTAGGATACGAGCAGGCAACGGAAATCCTCAAGGGAGAGTCGCTCGAGGCGGTTGGGATGGACCAACTCCAGCCGATCCTGCGATCCTTCGGCGAGGATCTGGCGGTAGGAATAGAGCGGACGCTTCCCTATCTTCCGTCCTCCGACGAAACAAGAAAAATGAACCGGATCGTGATGAGCGGAGGGGGAGCGATGATCCCCGGACTGGCCGACTTTCTCCAGGAGCGATTCGAGATCCCCGTTGAAATCATTGATCCTTTCCAGCGAATTGAATACGCGCCCGATCTGTTCGGTCCTCAGGGGCCGAAGTCGACAGGGCCCATCATCGCCCAGGCCATCGGGCTTGCCATGAGGGAGTAGTCGCAGTGATTCGCATTGACCTTCTGCCCAAGGAAGAACGGAAAGTCAAGAAGAGAGGTGCGCCTGCGATCAGGTTGCCCGGCGGGGTCGAGGCAGCATTTCCGATCGTGGTCATCGGCTCGGTGATCGTCCTCTGCATTATTCTCTTCTTCCTCCAGCAGACGCGGATGCGGTCGCTCCAGGCTGCGATCACTGCAGCCGACCTCGAGCTTGACCGTCTTCGCCGGGAGCTCGCCCTCGTCGACGAGCTGGCGCATCGGCAGCAAGAGGTGCGGTATCGCACAGACATGATACGGGACTTGAATCGGCACCGATTCCTCCGGGTGCACCTGCTCGATGAGGTCAGCGGGCTACTGCCCGACTATCTCTGGCTCACAGGATTCAGGGAGCAGGATCTGCACGTCTACCTCGAGGGGGCGGCGTACTCGAATCTCATCGTTGCCGACCTGATGAACAGACTGGAGTCGTCCGCCTATCTGAGCGATGTCGATTTGAGTGTGCTGCAGAAGGGCGAGGCCGAAGGGCGTGAGGTGATGAATTTCCAGGTCTCTCTCAGGGTATCCCCCGTAGAGGGCGCTGAGAGGCCGCCGGGCCACGAATCCGAACTGTGGTAGACAAGATTTCCAGGCAACCCGACACGAGGGGATTGCAGTGGATTTAAGAGATCCGAAGGTCCAGAAGAATCTTCTGGTGATCATAGCCGCGGTCCTCATCCTGGTTCTCTTCTACTTCTTCTCCTATTCGAGGAACCGGGCCAAAATCGTGACTATGAGAGATGAATTGGCCTCCCGCAATGCTCAGATAGAGCAGGCCAGGGTGGCGGCGATGCGTATTGACGAGATGCGGGCAGAACTCGACCAGCTCCTCCGGCAATGGGAGCGGGTCAAGCAGATGCTTCCGTCGGACCGAGAGATCCCGGATCTCATTAAATCGATTACGAACGTCGGCAACCGGGCCGGTACTGGGTTTCTATTGTTCCGGCCGCTTCCCGTTGTGCCCGTGGAGTTCTATTCTGAGCTGCCCATCGAGATACGGGTGAGGGGTGGGTATCATGAGATCGCATCGTTCCTCAGTGCGATCGCGAATCTTCCGCGCATCGTCAATGTTCGGAATATGACGATGAGCCGTGCTGAGGAGGAGATCGAGATCGGCTTCCAGGCCGTGACGTACCTACTGACCGAGCAGGGGGGACCCGGTGCACTTCCAGAACCGTAGCCTGTTCTCCCCGAAAGGGAGACGAACCGGCGCGCTGCTGATCGTGCTGATGCTGGTGGTATTGGCCGTCGCCGGATGTGATCGGATTGGCGGCAATCCCGTCGGCCGCGTCGTGAACAGGGTATTGAGCCTCTTACGTCGGGCTCCGGAAGAAGAAGAGCCGGTCGTCGAGTACGTGATGACCGAGGATGATACCCTCTGGGCTGAGGAGGACTCGATCTGGGCCGAGGAGGAGATGCCGGCCGGCGAGGCGGAGGAGGAGGTTGTGGTCGCCCAGGTGACCGAGGAAGAGCCCGCCGCCGAACAGCCGGTGGAGGAGGTTGAGGCGCCGGAGGGGGCCGTCGAAGAGGTCTCAGAGGAAATTTCGGAAGAGATAGTCGAGGAGATTGCCGGGGAGATAGATGAGGAAGCACTGGGAGAGCTGATGGAGGAGGAGCCAGAGGTCCTGCCCGAAGAGCTGCCTCCCGAGAAATTGGCGAAGGCCTTTGGGCAGGAGGAGTACTACTACGAGCGAAAGGGAAGACGCGATCCGTTTCATGCTGTGAGTCCAACAGAGGGAGGTGTGCTGGCTCTCGATGTCAACAACCTCTCGCTGATAGGGACCATGCGCGGTTCCAAAGTCCAGCTCGGGCTGTTCAAGGATCGGTTGGGTATGGGATATGTGTTGCGGCAGGGAGACAAGGTGGCAGGTGGTCGAGTTGCCGCGATCACCGAGGATTCGGTGGTCTTCGAGCTAACGCAGTTTGGAGCCGTCAGCAGAGTGACCATCTCTCTGGGCGTAGAAACGTACTGATATCCCGTCGATAGCGAGGTGAAGCATGAGCAGAAGGTGTAGAAAACTGCCACGGTGGGTGCTGGTAGCGGGAGTGGCCCTAGTGCCTCTGTCGGCCATGTCGATGGAGATTAGCGACGTCGTCATACGACAGGCGGCAAATATGACAGAGGTCATCGTCGAGGCAGATCACCCGCTCAGCTACACGCATTTCACGCTCTCTTCTCCCGACCGCATCGTGGTCGACATACCCCAGGCGGGGGGCGGATTGGGAGCCAAGGTGTACCCGATGGTAGCAAGAGGTGATGTTACCAGCATCAATATCGGACGTTTTTCTCAGGCTCCCGATCTGTTCAGGCTCGTCATTGGGCTGAAACGCCCGGTTCGCTACGGAGTGGCGGCGCTAGAGAACGCGCTCGTCGTATCGTTCCCTATGGCCGAGCCCGTTGCGTTTCCCGAGTGGCATGCGTCGGGTTCGGCCACGGGGTCGGTGATCCGGTGGGGATCCACTAATCGGGCGGTTGCCAAGGAGCCGCCCCGACAGATGGCGAAGTCTCAGGAGAAACCATCGCACAATCCGCCTCCCGAGCCCCAGCCTCCTGTGGACGAAATCGGCCCCATGTCCATGGACCTCGAGGATGCCGACATCCGGACGGTTCTGCGTGCGCTCGCCGAATATGCCGGGCGCAACATCGTCGCCGGCAATGACGTGCAGGGGACCATCACGGTTCGTCTGAGAGAGGTCCGGTGGGACCAGGCGCTCGACATCGTGCTCCGCACCGCGGGCATGGCGTACGTGGAGGAAGATGGGATCATTCGGGTGGCGCCGCCCTCGCGGCTGGAGTCGGAGAAGATGGAGCGAGAGGCAGCTGCCCGCCAGCTCGAGATGGTTCAGCCCCTGGAGACGAGGGTATACGCGATCGAGTTCGCTACTGCGGCAGAGCTGATGTCGCCGCTTGCTCGCATGCTCTCTGACCGCGGAACTATCGAAGTGGACTCGCGCACGAATTCTCTGCTCGTCTCGGACATTGTGCAGCGGCAGGAGCGGGTCAGCGATCTGATCCGCGTGCTCGACTCGCCGACTCCTCAGGTGGAGATCGTGGCACGCATAGTCGATATCGACCGAAGCTTGTCGCAGGAGCTGGGCATCGACTGGTCGGTGACCGACCTGACGAGTCAGGATGCGAGTACTACGGGAGAGGTGACTCTCACGGGCGGCGTGGCCGCGCCTTCGATCTCTGCAAGCATAGGGACCGTGCAATCGTACGCCACGCTCCTCGCTCGCCTCGATGCATTCGAGCAGGATCGGAGAGTCCGGACGATATCGAATCCGCGGATCAGCGCGGTCAACAACCGCGAGGCATCGATTCTCGCCGGGAAGAAGATCCCCCTGACGGTGATGGACGAGGCGGGGAACCCGATCACGGAGCTGACGACGATCGGGATCAAGCTCAGCGTAACGCCCCACATCAACTCGCTCGATGAGATCACGATGGATGTCCATACTGAAGTGAGCGACCTCGACCCGTCGGCTACCATCGCCGGTGGCATCGTTATCATAACCAACGAGGCCGACACCAGGGTGTTGCTGCGTGACGGTCAGACCGCTGTCATCGGCGGGATGGTGCGCACGCAGGGTGCAACGACGGAAGAGGGTGTCCCGATCCTGCGGAGTATTCCGCTGTTGGGACACTTGTTCAAGACGACGGCGGTGAGCAGTGCAGACCGCGAGATCTTGATCTTCCTCACACCGCACGTGATCGGCAAGGCCGTACCCGGACAGCAGTTCAGTGCAATTCGGGACGTAGAGGAGATCTCGGACGCAGAGTAGAGTTGCAGTTACTTCTCCCTGTTTGACGGTGAGGTGCGCGCACCTCCCGCGAACAGCAGAACGACACCGCTTCATCAGGGAGCCGCCGGGAAGACCGGCGGCTCGACTGTCAGAGTCCTTCGAAGACCCGGGTCGGCGAAGGAGTACCCCACGAAGTATCTACGCCCCACCGCTCAGCGGAGACCGCTTACAGGAGACCGCTCAGAGAAGTCCGTTTGCGGGGGACTGCTCACAGGGGACCGCTTGCGGGAGACCGCTCGCAGGAAACCGCTCACAGGAGTCCGCTTGCGGGAGTCCGCTTGGAGGAGTCCGCCGACACGAGTCCGTCAACAGCAGACCGGTGACAGAAGTCCGCTTGCAGGAGTTCGACAGCGCCGTAGCCGCGGTCCTGGCCAGAGTCGAGGAGTACCTGCCCTGGGCGACGAAGAGCCCCGCCCTTCCTGAAGGGCGGGGGGCGGTGATCAGGCAGGGGTTGACAGCCGGGAAGAGCGGTGGTATCTTCAGCTTCCCGCCTCGAGCCAGGGAGAGGTGATCCCATGATACGGATTACCGGGGGGGGTGCGCGAGGGAGGTCGATCGCTACGCTCCGCGGGCTCACCATGAGGCCCACAGCCTCCAAGGTGAGGCAGGCCATATTCGATGTGCTGGCGGGGGCCGTAGCCGAGTCGAGCGTTCTCGACCTATTTGCGGGCGGCGGCACGCTCGGCCTTGAGGCCCTGTCGCGGGGCGCGGCGGCCGCTCTGTTCGTCGATTCGCACAGAGCGGCGGAGGCGCTGCTGTGGCGGAATATCCGGCATCTCGGCTTCGAAGATAAGTGCAGCGTCGTCCGGGGCGATGTCCGTGTGGTGATCAGGCGCCTGGCGGCCTCGAGGAGGCAGTTCGACCTCATTTTCCTCGATCCCCCGTACGACCGTAGTCTGGTAGCTCCGACGATTATGGCGATCGAGAAGCAGGGGATCCTCGCGCCCGGGGGGATCGTAGTGGCCGAGCATTCGGCGCGTGAGGATGCGGCGTCGTTGTTCCTGCGAACGCTTTCGGAGCGGCACTACGGTGATACGGTCGTGTCGTATCTCTCGCAGGAGGGCGAAGAGGCGCGGACAGAGGGCGCGGCGTCTGATAGCAGTGCGGCATCAGGAAACAGTATAGCATCAGGAAACAGTATAGCATCAGGAAACACTACGGCATCGGAAAACAGTACGGCATCAAAGAAGAGTACGCCATCTGATAGCGAGACCTGATAATCGATCTGACAGTGCGGATCAGAGTTTGTGCGTCTCTCGCTCGCAGCATCGCATCGTGCATACAACCGCTGAAAGGGAGGTCTTGAGCGATGAAGGTTGCCATCTATCCGGGCGCCTTCGATCCGGTCACGAATGGACACCTCGATGTGATCGAACGGAGTGCCAGGCTGTTCGAGCGGCTGATCGTCGCAGTGGCTATCAACCAAGAGAAGACGAGTCTCTTCTCTCTCGACGAGAGAGTCGAGATGCTTCGCGAGGTGACGGGTCAGTGGCCCAACGTCGAGATCGATAGCTTCGAAGGCCTGCTGACAGAGTATGCTCGGGCGAAGGGCGCGGTCGCGGTGATACGCGGGCTGCGCGCGATCTCCGATTTCGAAATCGAGTTCCAGATGGCGCTCATGAACCGCCACCTTGAACCGTCTGTCGAGACACTCTTCCTCATGGCGAGCGAGCAGCACTCTTTTCTCAGTTCGAGGATCGTCAAGGAGGTCATGTCACTGGGAGGGGATGGCAGCGAATTCGTCCCCGCCGTGGTGGAGCGGCGACTGCGCGAGAAGCTGGGCGCGGGCGGGGGTGCCGGGGCATAGGATTGAAACGGTGGCGTATGGCATTGGCGTGGTGGCGCGTAGTGTTGCCGTGCCGGCGCCGGGCATTGACACGGCGGCACATGGCAGTTGCCAGGTGACTCAAGGCATTGACACGGTGGCGTGTAGGGTTGGTGTGGCGGCGCATAGGATTGGCAGGGTGGCATGTGGGGTTGCCGTGCCGGCGCATTGCATTGACACGGTGGCACATGACACTGGCATGGTGGTCCAAGGCATTGACACGGTGGCGCGTTGCATTCGCATAATGGCGCATAGCATTGGCGTTTTGGCGGCAGTGCGCACCATTCATACCGGGACGGCGGCAGAACAGACGTCCCCGGTCCGGTGAACTGAAGCAGCGAGAGATGATGGAGCGTGAAGCGATTTGTCGATCGTGTCGAGATCTTCGTCCAGGGCGGAAAGGGGGGAGATGGCTGCGTCAGCTTCCGGCGTGAGAAGTACGTACCGCGTGGAGGACCGGACGGCGGCGACGGCGGGGATGGTGGTGACGTGGTACTCCAGGCGAACGAACATCTCATGACGCTTCTTGATCTCACCCGTCGCGAGCGTCTCAGGGCGGGGAACGGCAGGCACGGGGAGGGCAACAAACGGCACGGGAAGCGCGGCGATGATCTCGCCGTACAGGTGCCCCCCGGGACGATCGTCGTGGAAAAGGATGACGATGGAGCGATCCTCTGCGAGTTGACAGAGCACGGGCAGCAGGAGATGGTGGCAAAAGGGGGAAGGGGCGGAAAGGGGAATGCACGGTTTGCGACATCGGTCAACCGTGCCCCGAGGCGGCGCCAGCGTGGGAGGGCCGGCGAGGAGCGCCATCTCGTCCTCGAACTGAAGCTGCTCGCCGATGTCGGAATCGTCGGATTCGCCAACGTCGGGAAATCGACTTTGCTCGGACGGATATCGGGCGCGCACCCGAAGGTGGGCAACTACCCGTTCACGACGCGGTCTCCCAACCTCGGTGTCGCTCCTCTGAGCGAATATCGGAGGGCAGTGATAGCAGATATCCCCGGCCTCGTGGAGGGGGCGCACCGTGGCAAGGGGCTGGGGCACGAGTTCCTCCGCCACATCGAGCGGACGAATCTCCTCCTGGTGGTCCTCGACGCCACGGGTGATCCCGGCTCCGAGTACGATCTGTTGATGAATGAGCTCCGGGCCTACAGTGATTCCTTGTTGGCAAAGCCACAGCTCGTGGCGGTCAACAAGATCGATCTTGTCGATTCGCCATCGGTGCCCGGAGATCTCTACCCTGTTCCTGGCGCGGACGTCTTCTCCATATCAGCGCTCACCGGGGAGGGCATCGACGTGCTCCTCTCTGCGCTGCGCGGGCGTCTGGGCGAAGGATGAGGCGACCTTGATTGCGAGGGTCTGATGTTAGAGAATCATTCAGAGAATCATGATGAACGCGATATCATCGCTGAAGCGATTGAAGACCTGAAGTCTTCCGATATCAAGAAGAGGCTGGCTGCCGTCGACAAGCTCGCCACGCTCGGCAGCCATGAGGCCATCGGCCTTCTCGAGAAGGCGCTGTACGAGGAAAGCTGGCACCTGAGGCTCTGCGCCGCGAACGGCATGGCGAAGATCGGCAAGAAGGCGATCCCTTCCCTTCTCAAGACGCTGACCGATGGCCTCTGGTACACCAGGTCGAGTGCCGCCTACGCGCTCGGGGTGATCGGCGACGAGCTGATCGCCGAGCCTCTGTTCGAGCTCCTTGAAGACAGGAACGAGACGGTGAAGATGGAGGCGATTCTGGCCCTGTCGAAGATCGCGGCGCGGTACCCCGTCGGCTTCGTTCGCAACTGTCTGCTCGAGAAGGAGAGAGATGCCCAACTTGCATTCCTCCGGGCGCTGGCGCGCGTGGCCCCCGATGTCCACAGGGAACTCGTAGCGATCCTCGCCGAAGAGACCTCTGAGCCGATCTCCAGCTTCGAGTTCGTCTCACGCGAATGGCACAAGACACGTCCCCCGAAAAAGACGAAAGATGAATGAGACCCCCGCCTGGATAGATCTCGTTCACACGCCCGGCATGCGCGGGACAGGTGTGTACGAGTTGATTGAACGGTTCGGGACGCCGGCGCGCGTCCTCGAGGCCTCCCTGCGGGAGCTATCGGATATCCCGTGGATGACTCCTGAACTGGCCCGGGGGATCGCGAGGCGGCGCCGGGAACAGAAGGGGGTCGTCGCGGCCCGTCGGCTGAGCGAGCTCGGTGCGCGCGCCGTCCCGTTCACCAGCAGTGAGTATCCCGCGTCGCTTGGTGAGCTCTCGGGGATGCCGCCCCTGCTCTATGTGATGGGTGAGCTCCTCCCCGAGGACTCGCTGGGGATCGCCCTCGTCGGGTCGAGGAAGTCGAGTCCGTACGGAAGGCTCGTCGCCGAGCGTCTCGCAGCGGATCTGGCGAGGAGCGGCATCACCGTGGTGAGCGGGCTCGCCAGGGGCATCGACACCGCGGCTCACCGCGCGGCGCTCGATGCGGGCGGCCGGACGATCGCGGTCCTGGGGTGCGGGATCGATCGCATCTACCCCCGCGAGAACCGCGCACTCCGCGAGAGAATCCGGGCGCAGGGCGCGGTCGTGACCGAGTTCCCGCTGGGAGCTCCACCGCTCGCCCGACACTTCCCTGCGAGGAACCGGATCATCAGCGGCCTCTCCCTGGGAGTTGTGGCGGTGGAGGCCCGTCTCAGGAGCGGCGTGATGAGCACGGTCCGTTGGGCGCTCGACCAGGGGAGAGAGGTATTCGCCGTCCCGGGGAACATCGACTCCCCGGGGGCCGAGGGAACCAACCGCCTCATCCAGCAGGGTGCGAAGCTGGTCCTCGGTGTCGAGGATATACTCGAGGAATTCGGCCTTTCTCGCATGGGTGCGTCGGCGATCGTCGGCGCGGAGGGCGAGCGCGCCGGGGCAGGCAGTGATTCGGTCCGGATGGATAGCGACGCCGTGGGCACGGATAGCGAGCCTGCCTGCGCGGGGAGCGAGCCCGTCGGCATGGGGAGCGGGCCCGGCGGCACGGGGAGCGAGCCCGTTCTCACAGAGGTGGAGATGAGGCTGCTGGAGCAACTCTCCTCGACGCCAAAGCACATCGACTCGATCGTGAGGGAGACGAGCGTGAGCGTGTCGGAGGCGCTCACCTACCTGCTCGCGCTCGAGATGAGAGGGATGGTGCGGCAGATCGCCGGGAAGTCCTTTGTCAGAGCTATGTGAGCGCGATCTGGGACGCAGTGACGGCACGGGTGAGGCTGGTGAGGCGCGCGGCCGAGTGCGATGGGAATCATGGTCGGCTGGCGGCGAAGGTGATGAAGGGCCCGGGCGAGTGCGATGAAAGGCGCGGTGAGGGCCCGGCGGGCGTGAGAAAGGGCACGGTGGGCTGGCGGGGAAGGTGATGAAGGGCGCGGTGAGGGCACGGGGAGCGTGAAAATGGCCATGGTGGGTTGGCGGCGAGGGTGATGAAGGGCGTGGTGCGGGCCCGGGCGAGCGTCAGGAAGGGCACGCTGGGCCGCGGACGAGGACAGCCCGCCTGGAGACGTTGCTCGCAACCGTCTGCACGTGAGATCATCGAGCAGGGCAGCACGTCGACATTCAGGAGCAGCAGCATGGGCCTTGTTGTTGTCGGATCGGTGGCGCTCGATACAGTTGAGACGCCGTTCGGAAAGTGCACGGACGCGCTCGGCGGATCAGCAACATACTGTTCGGTGGCCGCGAGTCACTTCACCTCGCCGACGCTCGTCGGCGTCGTGGGAGAGGACTTCTCCGACGAGCACGTTGCGCTGCTTGCCGATCACAACATCGATCTCTCCGGTCTGGAGCGGAGAGAGGGCCGGACATTCCGGTGGTCCGGCCGGTACGGATACGACCTCAACGAGCGCGAAACGCTCTCCACGTGCTTGAACGTCTTCGAGGACTTCGATCCCGTGGTGCCCGAGCAAGCAAGGGGAGAGGGGTACCTCTTCCTCGGCAACATCCACCCCGAAGTGCAGCTCGCGGTACTCGATCAGATGGTGTCACCGAAGTTCGTCGCCTGCGACACGATGAACCTGTGGATCGAGACTGAACGCGAGCTCCTCTTGGAGGTTATTTCCCGGGTGGATGCGGTCATGGTGAATGACGGTGAGGTCCGCCAGCTGACCGGGGAGCCGAACCTGATCATGGCGACGAGTGAGCTGCGCGCCATGGGGGCGAAGATGGTTGTCGTGAAGAAGGGAGAGCACGGGTGTCTCTGCGACGCCGGCGGATCCCGCTTTTTCGCTCCCGCCTATCCTCTTGAGTTCGTCTTCGATCCCACAGGGGCAGGGGACAGCTTTGCCGGGGGGTTCATGGGATATCTGGCCAGGACCGACGATCTGAGCGAGCCGGCCGTCCGGCGGGCGGTCGTGTACGGGAGCGTCCTCGCCTCGTTCTGCGTGGAGGAGTTCGGCCTCCGCCGACTCGCGCACATCGATGAGAAGGCAATCGAGCGGCGGTACCGCGAATTCGGAGAGCTGACCGCGTTCTGAGCATGCGGGGCGGCGCGGCCAGTGAGGAGGCTCGCACGCCTGCCGGGAGTGTCAGGAGACGACTTCAAATAAAGTCTGAGCATAGGCGGTTATTATACACCACAGCAATAACTTCCGCCTTGTCCGTAATCCCTGAAGGCGGAAGTTTGTGTTGGAATGGTCGGCGTGAGTTATGTCGTATGGAAGGAGGAGGGCACGAGGGTGGCACAAATCCGGGGGGCGGCTTCCTTGACAAACATAGCGAATCTGTGGCCTGGCCGAAGGGTATGGGACGGTCTTTTTTCTTGACGCGATCCAGTCGGCCTGATATAGTTCGCATCAAGGCCAGGTGGGCCTTGACCCGGCGCGAACCCGGCGGCGGGCCATCGATGCACCGACTCAGGTTGCAGGCGGAGCCTCGTACCGAACGCGAGAGGGGGCGATGAGAGGTGGAGGATGGGGTGGCGGTTGTTGGGAGGAAGGGGGGCCTGCGGAGAGCGGGGCTGAGGGTCGGGTTGTAACACAAAGAATATCGCAAGTGCAAACGGCTACATGCCTCGAGCTCAATGACGGGAGCTTCGGGCAGGTAGCCGTATGCATTTGGCGATAAGGGTGAGCAGCGGAAGGGAGGTGGTGACTGAGCATGGAAAAGGGGAGAGGACGCGTGTAGTCACAGTGCACTCTGGCGACAGGAGGATGGCATCATGAAGAACCAGATGAGTGTAGTAATCGCAGCCTTGTGTCTTGGGCTGAGCGCAAGCGTATGCGGAACGATCCTGTATGTGCCGAGCCAATACGCAACCATCCAGGCGGGCATAGGCGCTGCCGCGGAGGGTGACACGGTTCTTGTGGCCGACGGCACCTACACCGGCGACGGGAACTGCGACCTCGATTTCGGCGGCGTGAACATGGTTGTGATGTCGGAGAACGGACCGGAGAAGACCACTATCGATTGCGAGGGGACCGCATCCGAGCCCCACCGCGGGTTCTACTTCCACAGCGGCGAGGACTTGAGCTCGGTGGTACAAGGATTCACGATCACCAACGGATGGGTCGGCTGGGGCGCTGGGTTCTATTGCGGCGTGTCCTCTTCACCAACCATCGTTGGCAACATCATCGCGCAGAATACTTCGTACGGTTACTATGGCAGCGCCGGGATCTTCTGTAGCCAGTCTTCTCCCACGATCGAAAGGAACACGATCACTGGGAACGCGGCTACCACCGGCTTCGCTGGGGGTATCGGGGCCATCGAGTTCTCTTCTCCGATGATCGTAGAGAACACAATCACGGGGAATATGGCGGGACTAGACGCCGGTGGCATTGGTTGTGCCTCGTCTTCCCCAACTATTGAGGGCAACACGATCGTGGGAAATACGGCGGAGGTGAACTCCGGCGGGATCGGTTGCGGTTGGGGCGCTTCTCCCGCGATTGTGGGTAACATGATCGCGGGAAATTGGACAGTCCATGGTTTCGCCGGAGGAATCGGCGTTGGCTACTCGTCTTCCCCAACTATCGCTGGCAATACGATAACCGGGAATGCGGCAGGCACGCAAGGAGGCGGCATGGGCTTTACCGGGAACTGCTCGCCGATCATCGCCGGCAATACTATGACGGGGAACGTAGCCGAACGGGGTGGCGGCATCTGGTGTGACTCCCTCTGCTCTCCGATGGTCATCAACTCTATCCTGTGGGGAGATAGTGCAGGCACGGCCCTGGAGATCTACTTGGACAACACGTTTGGCGTCGGGAGTTCGATCACTGTCAGTTACTCCGATGTCGCAGGTGGTTCATTGGGCGTGTACGTCGCTGCAGGCTGCACGTTGAACTGGGGTGAAGGGAACATCGATGAGGATCCGATGTTCGTGCTGGGGGAGAAGAGTGACTACCGGCTCCTGTGGGGTTCGCCGTGCATCGACGCAGGGCATCCTGACTCGCTCGACCCGGACGGGACGCGATGCGACATGGGTGCGTACTTCTTCGACCAGGACGACTACATGACGCTGTACCTGACGCCTGATGAGACCGAGGTGTCGCCCGGAGGAGTCCTCGGAGTAACCTACACCGCGATCAATCGGTGGGCGCAGCCGGAGACCTTCTGGGTGCTCACCGAGGCGACGCTGCCGAACGGCAATCCCAGGACCGTCATGGGGCCGGACCAGTACACCCTGCCGGCGAATACCACGAGGCAGCAGCACCTCACGCACAATGTGCCTGGTGTGGCACCCCTCGGTCTGTATGGGTATCGCTCCCGGATCGGCGTGCCGCCCTCAACACTGTACGATGAAGACAGCTTCGCGTTCTGGGTGGTGGCGCCGTAGTGCAAATGCGAATTGCGCCTGCTGATAGGCGCGAGAGCTAAGTCGTCCGTTTCGCCGCTCTTCCCCGTTCTGGGGAAGGGCGGGCCTCTTTCGGTGCCATAGTAACTAGTACTTGCGATTGCGATCGGTGGAGAAGACCGAGTGATGGTTTCACAGTTGGAGTCGGAGGCAACTCGCATTCAAGGTAGGCCTGGAGTACCAGGAACGGAGGTATGGCCGGGAACGTGAAAGGATTTTCACCGAGGAGATTGTCGAGAAGGCGGAGGGCCAGTTGAAGCATGGAGATGACGGGAGAAGCAGGTCTTCCTGGTGTGCGTGGTTGATCCGTAGAAGGCCAGAATGTGATGGGTGATGAGCGCGGGACCTGAGGACCTCGATCAGTGTCGGGGTCTGCTGAGATAATCGAGTTCGAGTAGAGGGGCTCGGTCGGAAGCAAGGCGAGGGGGTGGAGGATCCAGTCAAGACTCCCGTCGGTCTAGGTAACCGTCACATTGAGCGCGAGGAATTCCGGGAGCAGGTACCCGTGTGGCAGTTCTGCGACTAGAAAAGGCATGAGAGAACGGCACGAGAGCTGGGCGAACTCAGCGTCAAGGCAATGAATCCATCTAACAATACGGGCCATGGAGCCGCGTCAAAAGATATGAATTGATAGGTCTTGCGATGTTGGGTGGCGATTGTCCTCAGATGCGCCGCGCATAATGAAGAAGAAGCTCAGGGAGTCCTGGTCTGCGCACTCGACGGGACAAGTGAAGCTGGCCTTGCATAGCGGTGTGGGCGAATCACAGCCAAAACGTGTTGACAATCGGAAATACCTCCTCTAGAATCGCAAGCGCCACGGTGGAGCATTTCTCGGCTCAGTGGAGAACGCTAACAGCCCGAATCCAGCTGTTGACGTTCAGTCTGGCAAAGACGTAGGCCGGCAACTCGCGGGCACCGAGGTGGTGTCCCTCATCAGGGAGCCGGTGGTCATGGCGAGGGTCAGAGTGGGAGCGACAGACTATACCGCTGAAGGAGTGTCGCTTCTTGGTTCTCGACGTTTTTCATCACCGGCATTCGACTACGCGTTGCCCGGACGGCTCGTTCTGGGAATTCGGCCTCAAGGGTCATACGCAGATACCATACAACACCTCCGCAAGAAGCGTGGGGCGTCGTATGATGGCAGGTCCGAGATAGACATTTGATTGGGCACAACTATCGGCAGAGATTCCGATCTGGTTGCACAGCCGGGTACAAGGCTCTGATGCGGAAACCATACTTACCACAGTGAGGCGGGAACATGGTGTCACTGGATCTTTGTCGGTTTACAAGCAAAGGAGGAATGACTAATGAAGCAAGCAATGCTATCTGGAATTCTACTCCTATCAGCAATGTTGGTGGTTTCCTGTAGTGAATCACCGCAAAAAAAGATTGTGGGGGTATGGTATCCTGTTGGGGGCAATGAAGGAGAAACCGTAACCTTCAACTCCGATGGTACTGTTATGTCCTGGGAGGGAAGAGCAGAATGGCAACTGAGTGATGAAGAACCCTTAGTTCTAAGCATATTGGAAGATGGCTCTTTAGAAGCTGAATATCTCGTCACTTTCATTAGTGATGATGAAATGGAGTTTGAACTCAAAGGATATCAAGGGGAAAAACAGACTCTGAAAAGAAAAAGTAGCGAATAGAGCAACTTGCGCCACCAAAACAGCAACCAACCTGACGTGAAAACCTTTGGCGTCGTTGCAGGCTCTTGGGTGGCTTCATGAAAGTGGGTTCGGTGAGACAGAATGCTTGCGGTGAGAATTTTCGCGCAGCCCATATCATTCGCCAGGCGACAAGAGCCAATTACAATCAGGAACTCAGCATGGAAGGTACAGAAAGACACCTTGGGCAGTTGATGTGCTGGCTTGCCATTGCTTGTATAATGGCGTCGTTGGCCTCATGTTCATCAAAGCCAGAGGATGCCATTGTAGGCAAATGGAGCGAGATTGATGGCACAGAGACATTGGAGTTTTTCAAGGATGGCACAGTGAGCGTGGTTGACAAAGGGACAACTAGGACAGGTGACTACAGATTCATCGAGAAGGATAGAATGAGGTTGCAATTGGGTGGGTTGGGCATTCTGGCAGGCCCAATAGATGTGGTCGCAAAGGTCTCAATTTCAAAAGACGAATTGACTCTGACATTGGCCGGCGGCGATGTTGGAAAATACCGGAAGGTAAAGTGAGGTTTCGGGTCGCCCATCAAAACGCTGCACCTCCCGGTCGCATGCGGCTCGCGATCACGCGTGGCTAACGATCACGTGGGGCTGCAGATGACATGCGGGTGCCGATCACCTGCGGCTGTGGGTCACGAGGGTGCGTGACAATCGATCAACGCAGCGACGGCCTTCGGGGTCCCTCCGAATTACCGCAAGAATCTGCTGGACAAACTCGGGGGAATTCGTTATGGTGGGCACGGAGTACGGCAGGAGCCCCCATGATGAGGGGCAAGGCGAGCCTCTCTGCTGAAGGGTAACATGAGCCCGCGCGACGCGGAGCGACATGAGTTCGCATGACGACGGGCGAACACGGCCCGCACATGGATGCCCAACACGGGGGCAGGCGGGCCGAAAGGCCGCGGCACAGCGTGAGGACTCACACTCACGCGGAATGCGAGCTCACAACACGGCGCGCAACGCAAGGCGTGCAAAGCCACGTCTCGCACGAGCGGGCGCGCTGGGGAGCGGGCGCGCTGACGCCGGAGCCCAGCGCACGCGGCAGCGCCTGAGGGGCTTGTGCCCGGTCACCCGAAAAGCGTGGGCGGGTAGTTCAGCTGGTTAGAACGCCGGTCTCACATACCGGAGGTCAGAGGTTCGAGTCCTCTTCCGCCCACCATCGTCATATGTATCGTCATCTCCATACGCCCTTCAATGGACAACTCTCCGCATCAGATGACACAACACAGATCAATGGCACATAGAGTGGAGCGGCCACAGGCCTCCTCAAGCCTGGGTGCATCGCTACCGGATGCACCCCTTTTTTATACTATCCTCCTTGCGCATAACAGCATCTCCGTGCATACTATCCTCCCCCTGAAGGAGGGCTGAATGGAACGTCAACTCCTGTTACTTCTCGACCTTCAGGAAGTTGATACACGGCAGGCGGAGCTTGTCAAACGGAAGGAGGAGCTGCCGAAGGAGATCGCCCGGCTCACCTCGGAGCTAGCGGAGCGGGAAGAGGCTCTTCGTCGCGAGGAATCTGAGTACGAAGACCTCCAGCGGCGCCGGCGTATGCAGGAACGCGAGTTGGAAGGTGCCAACGAGACACTCAAGAGGTACAAGCGTCAGCTCCTCGACGTGAAGACGAACAAGGAATATACCGCGATGCTCCACGAGATCGAGAACCAGAACAAGAAAATATCTGACTTCGAAGAAGAGATCATAACGATGCTCGAGGAGGGGGATACAAGGTCAGCCGCTCTCGAAGAGCACCGCTCTGACCTGGAAAAGGAGCGAGTCCGCATCGAGTCCACCAAGAACGAACGGGAAGAGGAGCTCGGCTCGATCGACGGGCAGGTGGAGGACCTGGAGAGAGCGCGGGCCGAACTCGTCAAGGGGATCGATGAGAGGATCCTCGAGAAGTATGAGCGGATTAGGCTGGGGAAGAAAGGGCTCGCTGTCGTGGCCATTGACAAGGCACTCTGCACGGGCTGTTTCAGCACACTGCCTCCTCAGTTCTTCAACGAGATCAGGCTCGGTGCCGAGATCCACACGTGCGAGAGCTGCGGCAGGATTCTCGTCTGGCGGAAGGACGAGCAGACGAGGGGGGGTGGGTCATCGTGACCGGATCCAAAGGCCGTGCAGAGTTCCCCGACCTCCTCGATCGGCTCGCAGACGGGAAGGAGGTTGCTCAGGCGGCAGTCGATCTGGGGATGAGCCCCGACAAGGCCGAGGAACTCCTCCGCCTCATCGCCACGCGCCTGCGCCAAAAAGGGAGGCGGGAGCTCTTCGTCTTCGTGGACGGCGCATCGCGGGGCAATCCGGGTCCCGCGGGGATCGGTGTCGTCATCCAGGATCCCTCCGGGGCGATCATCAAGGAGGTGAGCCGGGCGATCGGTGAGTCGACGAGCAATGTTGCCGAGTATGAGGCGCTCATCCTCGGACTGCAGGAGGCGAAATCACTCGGTGCCGAATCTGTCTCGATACGGACGGACAGTCAGCTCCTCCATCACCAGCTGAGGGGACAGTATCGGGTCAGGGACGAGAAGCTCCGCGAACGGTTCCGTCGGGTGCACGAGCTTCTCGAGGGATTCTCGAGCTGGGGTGTTACGCATCTGCCCCGGAAGGAGAACCGGCTGGCGGACAGGCTCGCCAATATGGCCATTGACAAAGGAATCAAAAGCGAGTAGGATTGAGTGGGCGGAGGTGACCAGGGGATCGCTCGAGGCGGGAGACCGCCTCGGGAGGAAAGTCCGAGCTCCACAGGGCATGATGCTGGATAACGTCCAGGGGGAGCGATCCTACGGAAAGTGCCACAGAGAGTAGACCGCCAGCCACAGGATCATCTCCTGCGAGCTGGTAAGGGTGAAACGGTGCGGTAAGAGCGCACCAGTTCCGGCGGTGACGTCGGAAGCTAGGCAAACCCCATCCGGAGCAAGACCAAATAGGAGAGAAGTTCCAGAGACTGGAGGCGGAGTTGCCCGCTCCGTTGGAGAAGTATCTCCTCGACTCTCGGGTAGGTCGCTGGACCTTGCCGGTAACGGCAAGGCAAGATAGATGATCCCACCTGTGCCTGGTTCGGCTTCGCCGTTCCTGGCGAGCGGATCGACGCCGAGTCAGGATACAGGAACAGAACTCGGCTTATGGTCACCTCTGTCCCAGTACGTTTTTCGTTATCGAGGATGCGCCGCTCCTGACGGGAGCAGGCGCACCTTGATCCTTATGGGCCCTCGCACCGGCCCCGAAAGACTTGTTCCCCGCGGAAGGAGAGCCGGGCGCGAGAGGGCGGGGATGAAATGATTCTATGACTTCGGATCGCATGTAGGACCGTGGATCGCAGCTTGTAGGAGCATGGATCGGAGCAGGTAGGACCGTGGATCGGAGCAGGTAGGAGCATGCATCGCATTCAGCACTATGGGTTGTAGCAGCTAGCAGCCGGGTCGCAGCACGTAGGAGCATGGGTCGCATGTAGGACCCTCGATAGCAGCAGCTAGAACCATAGACCGCATGTAGGGGCGTGGGCCTCAGCAGGTAGAACCGTGGGCCGCAGCAGGGTAGGACCGTAGATCGCACCAGATAGGTGCATGGTCCGCAGCAGGTAGTACGACGAACCGCATCAGGTAATATCATGGATCGCAGGTGGATCGTTCGGACACAGAGAGAGCCTGATCTGGAGCGTGCACTCGAGCGAGAGCTCGATATGGCGCGTCCTCTGGCCGGGGCGCTGGCGCGTCGCGGGTGTCGCAGCGTTGCCGAGGGTGAAGCGTTCCTCCATCCCAGTCTCAATCAGTTACACGATCCATTCGAGCTGCGCGGAATGGAGCGCGCTACCGATCGGCTCGTAGCGGCGCTGCGGGCCGATGAGCAGCTCCTCGTACATGGCGACTGTGACGTCGACGGGCTCACCGGAACCGCTCTGCTCTGCCTCGCGCTGGGCGATGTGGGGGCGAGAACAGACTACTTCATTCCTGATCGTTTCAGGGAAGGATATGGGCTGAGGCGGACCGGGCTCGAGGTGGCGTCGGCGAGGAGGGCGACGCTCCTCATCACTGTCGACTGCGGGATCGCCGCTGTCGACGCCGTGGACGCGGCGCGGGACCGCGGCATCGATGTCATCGTCGTCGACCATCATGCGCCGCAGGAGATCCTCCCCTCGGCCGTGGCTGTCCTCGACCCCGAAATCCCGGGTTCGGGGTATCCGTTCACGGGCCTGGCGGCGGTAGGTGTGGCGTTCAAGCTGGCGCAGGCGCTGTACCGGAAGCTGGCACATCATGAAGATGAACTCCTGCAGCACCTCGATCTCGTCGCCCTGGGGACGATCGCTGACGTGGTGCCGCTCACGGATGAGAATCGCGTTCTCGTGAGCGTGGGGCTCCAGATATTGAGCGCGACGCGGAAGAGCGGGCTGGTCGCCCTTCTCGAGACTGCGGGCCAGTCACAGCCGACACTGACGAGCCGCGACGTGCGGACTGCCATCGCTCCCCGGATCAATGCGGCCGCGCGGCTCTCCGAGCCCTGTCTCGCCGTGGAGTTGTTCGTCACTAGGGATGACGCGAGGGCGTTCGAGATCGCAGAGCGACTCGATCAAGAGAACGAGCGGCGGCGGGTGATGGCCTACGCCCTGCTCACTGAAGTGATGGAGAAGATCAAGCAGGACGTGGATCTCTCCTCAGAGAAGGTCATAGTCCTCGCCGGGGAGGACTGGCACACGGGTCTGTTGGGATACGTCGCGGCGCGCGTGACCGAACGTTTCCACCGTCCCGTCGTCCTCATCGGAATCGAAGAGGGCATCGGGAGAGGTTCGGCGCGGAGCATCGCCGGGTACGACATCTCCAGGGCGCTCGAATCGTCGAGGCGACACCTCCTCGCGTTCGGGGGCCACACGCGGGCGGCCGGCCTGACGATCGACGCGGCCGAGATCGATACGTTACGTGAGCAGCTCAACGAGATGGCCTCTGTCGTCCTGAGCGAAGACGATCTCATTCCCAGCCTGGAGATCGACGATGAAGTAGCGCTCGGGGAGGTCGACCTCGAGCTTGTCAGGCAGATCGACCTGTTCGCTCCGTTCGGGTACCAGAACCCGCGCCCCCGGTTCGTTGCACGCGGGCTCAAGCTTGTGGGATCGCCCCGCACCTTCGGAAAATCTCATCTCAGATTCAAAGTCCGCTCAGGGAATCGGGTGGTGCAGTCCGTAGGGTTCGGCCTGGGCGACATGGCGGGGGCGATGGGACAGGGTGAACCGGTGCTCGATCTCGTATTCGTGCCCTGCGAGACCGGGCGCGGCGGGAAGAAGCGACTGGAGCTCAGGGCAGAGGACATGAGATTTCGTGGAAAGAGCATCTAGCGGCCGTCCCCATTTCGCCGTATTATGTACATGTATCGGCGGCGGGGGCGCTTCTCATTTAGCACAACTCGCCCGGAGTGGGCCGTAGCGAGCCATTCCCGGGGGCCGGAGCGGTTCTGGAGCGGTCGTCAAATTAGCGCGCTGCCGGCATCGGTCCTGCTCGGATGGATTCTGGCAGAGACTGTACGCGGCCGCTGTATGGGTGGGGAGATATATCCGCGAGCAGATCGTAAGCAGGTCGAGTCCGCGGCAGGATAGATATTCGGGAGTAGAGCCCAAGCAGGTTGGGTTCTTGGGAGGAGAGACGTTCGGAGAGACCGTATTCGGCCCTCTCTGCTGTCGTAGACAGTGTGGACTGGAGCACAATGTGACCCCTGCCCGCGGTGGGATGTCTGTCTGTGTAGATGGTACCAGGCATCTGACCGTGGTCGCACAGATCGTCGACTAGACCGTCCAAACCGGCCCTGACGGCCGAGCACGGTCTGAGATCGCCATTCGTGTGAATCCTGCCGATAATCGGTGGAATTCCGGAGCAGATCGAGTGCAGTCCGTATCCGCAGTCGAAGAGATACTGAGTGAGCATCCGCGCCTCGATGGAGCGCTGGTCGAGAGGGCGTATCGGTTCAGCGAACAGGCACACCGGGGCCAGTTGCGGAGGTCGGGGGACGAGTTCGTCATCCATGTCCTCGAGGTAGCGAGGATCCTCGCTGACCTCAACATGGATTCGGTGACGGTCGCCGCAGGGCTGCTCCACGACGTTGTCGAGGATACGGAGACCTCCGTCGCAGAGATCGGGCAGGAGTTCGGCGAGGAGATCGCCCGGCTCGTGGAGATGGTGACGCGTGTCGCCTCGCTCCGCGTCGCCACTCGCGAAGAACAGCAGATGGAGGATTTCCGGCGGATGTTCCTCTCGATGGCCGAGGACATCCGCGTGGTGCTGATCAAGTTCGCAGACCGCCTCCACAACATGCGCACCGCACTCTATCTGGAGCCCGAGCGCGCTGTGGAGGTGGCGACGGAGACGCTCGATGTCTATGCACCGTTGGCCCACCGGCTGGGGATCTCCCGGGTCGAATGGGAACTGGAGGATCTGGCGCTCAAGGTCCTCGACCACGAGGCCTACGAAGAGGTAGCCCAGAAGCTGGGGGAGACGAGACGGGAGCGCGAGGCGTACATCGCATCGGTCCGCGAGCCGCTCCTCGACTCCCTCCAGGAGGCCGGGATCGCAGCCACCATCACCGGGAGGCCGAAGCACATCTTCAGTGTCTGGCGCAAGATGCGGACCCGCGGGAAACCATTCGAGGAGATCTATGATCTATTCGCCATACGTGTCATCGTCGAGACGATACGGGATTGCTACCATACTCTCGGCATCGTCCACTCACTCTGGCTCCCCGTCCCCGAGCGGATAAAGGACTATATCGCCACCCCCAAGTCGAACATGTACCAGGCCCTCCACACTACCGTTGCCGGGCCCGGCGGCAGGCTCGTCGAGATACAGATACGCACGAAGGCGATGCAGGAACGGGCAGACGTGGGGATCGCGGCCCACTGGCAGTACAAAGAGCCGGGCAGACGCCGCGAAGGAGTGCTGGAACAGTTCGCGTGGTTGAAGGGGACGATCGACTGGCTCCAGGATCAGATCGATTCCCGCGAATTCATGGAGATGCTCAAGATCGATCTGTTCCGGGATGAGGTCTTCTGTTTCACACCCAAGGGAGATCTGAAGCGTCTTCCCCTGGGCGCGACGCCCATCGACTTCGCGTTCGCCGTCCACACCGATGTCGGGTTTGGATGCATCGGCGCGAAAGTGAACGGCAAGATGATGCCCCTCTCCGCGGAGCTCAAGAGCGGGGACACGGTCGAGATCATCACTGCACCCGCCGTCCGGGCGAGCAGGGACTGGCTCGGCATCGTGCGGACCTCCAAGGCACGGAGCAAGCTGCGGGCCCACTTCCGCGAGCTCGAGGCGGAGGAACATTCGCGGCGCGGCCGGGCGTTACTCGAGGAGGAGGCGGAGAGGCTCGGGCACCGCCTCCAGATGAAGGACCTCCGCCAGGCTGCTGCGGAGCTCGAGTATGCGGCGGTGGATCAGCTTCTCGCCGACGTGGGGAGCGGGGTGCTCTCGCCCGGGCGGGTATTGCGGCAGCTGGGAGTGATGCCTCGCGCCCCCGAGCCGAGACTCCTGATCGGAGACCACCTGCCGGGCGAGGCCGCTGTCGCCGGCGTGAAGGTGGATGGGATATCGGGTGTCGTCATCCATCTCGCACGGTGCTGTCAGCCCGTGCCGGGAGATGACATCATCGGGTACATCACCCGCGGGCGCGGCATATCGGTTCATCGCCGGGGCTGCCCGCGGTCGAAAAACCTGCCCGACCGGCGGGTGGTGCGAGCCGCCTGGGAAGGCGACGAGCGTCTCCGGTTTCTCGTGCTGCTCGAACTGGTCGCTACCGACCGGGCCAACCTGCTGGCTGAGGTATCGAAGGTCGTGACCGAACAGGGCACGCCCCTGCGGGGGATCGATCTCCGGTCGGAGGGTGGATTGGTGCGGGGGTCGCTACAAGTCGAGGTGCGGGACCGATGGCAGCTGGAGCGGACTCTGAGCAATATCGGAAGTATCGAGGGAGTGATTCGCCTGGATCGCAGGCGGGGGGAGGCCGGGCGGACAGAACAGCGGGTGAAGAGGAAAGATGCAGCCAACTAGTTGGGTACTCCACGCACGCGACGGGCAGAAGTGGTTCGCCCTGCCGGAGGAGGCAGTGGCGGAGGGTCTCATTGGCGTGCAGAGCACACGGTTCGGCGGGGTGAGTGGTCCGCCGTACGACACTCTCAACCTCGGCCAGTCGGTCGGAGACGCCGAGGAGATCGTGCGCACGAACCGCGAGCGGTTCTTCCGGGCAGTGGGCGTCGATCCGTCCCGGATCGCATTTCTGGAGCAGGTACACGGCGCGAAGATCGTGGTGGCGTCAGAGCCGGGGCCCCAGGGAGAGGGCGACGGGCTCCTCACGGCAGAGCGGGGTCTGTTCCTTTCGCTCTCGGTGGCGGATTGTCCCGCGGTCTTCCTCATCGATCGCAGGCAAGGTCTGCTTGGCCTCGTCCACGCCGGATGGAGAGGTACGTGCGCGCGGATCGTGCGGCAGGCGATCGACCTGATGGGCCGCGAGTTCGGGGCCAATCCCTCCGACTTCGCGGTCGGGTTCGGGGCCGCGATCTGGCCGTGTTGCTATGCGGTCGATGAGTCGGTCCGCGACGCCTTCGCCCGGGAGGGATGGCGGTGGGAGACCATAGCCCGCCAACGGTGGGACGGAGAGTGGGATCTCGATCTGGAGTTGGCGAACCGGCTGCTCCTGGAGGAGGCGGGCGTGGAGGCGCGGTCGATCGTTCCCTCTCCTGCGTGCACCGGGTGCCGGGATGACCTCCTCTTCTCGCACCGCCGGAGCGGCGGGAAGACGGGGAGGATGCTGGCCGTCCTCGGGTGGCGGGACGAATGATTCGTCCGCCCTCCGGGACAAGTTTCCGGAGCGTATGTCGCAGGAGAATCGCGGGTTGACACCGCAGTCTTGTCTGTGTTACGTTGTTGATGGCAACACGTTCCGGTCTGGAGGGAAGAAGCGCAGACATTCACCGATAGTGGACAACCAACAGGAGGCGGGCCAAGACCATGCAAGAGGGAAGTGTCGGCAAGCCGTTCGAGAAGGTGCTCAAGCCAGGTGAGGTCCTGTTCAAGGAGAACGATCCTGCAACCGATATCTTCCTGATTCGATCGGGCAAGATCAAGATATCGACGACAGGAGGAGGGATCGAGAAGACCCTGGCGACATTGAAAGACGGAGACTTCTTCGGTGAGATGGCCGTGATCGACGGTAGCCCCCGCTCGGCCACGGCAACTGCCGTGGAGCAGACAACGCTCTTGATCATGGACCGCGATGGGTTCACCGCCCAGATCGACAAAAACCCGTTCATCAAGTACGTTCTCGAGACCCTCGCCAAGAGGCTCCGTGAGACGAACAGGCAGATCGAGTTTCTCCTCATCAGAAATGAGGAACGGCGTCTCGTCGCCCTCCTGCTCTCCAGGGCGCAGAAGGAGGGAACGAAGTCCAACGGCGGCGTTCGCATACCGTTTCCCCATTCGGCGGCAGACCTCGCCGACATGGCCGGTATGGAGGCCGGGAAAGCGCAGGAACTGTTCGACAAGCTGCTCGCGTCGAAACTCATGTCGCTGGACGGAGACACTCTCATCATCCCGAGCATACCCGATCTGGAGGAGTACCTCCGCTACATCACCCTCAAGGAGCGGTTCGAGGAAGGGCGTTAGTACATGAGGGGTGATGAGAAGATCAAGGTCGGCGGACAGGCCGTCATCGAGGGCGTCATGATGCGAGCCCCCGGCGGCTATGCGGTGGCCGTGAGAAAGCAGTCGGGCGAGATCGTCTTCAGGCGGAACCAGTTTCGTTCCCTGTCCGAGCGGCTGCGGCTGTTCAGGATGCCGATCCTGCGTGGTTTCGTTGTGCTGTACGAAACGCTGGGGCTGGGGATCTCCGCTCTCAACTTCTCGGCCGATGTCGCCATGGAGGAGGAGGCCGAGAGGCAGCAGGCTGACAAGACAGCTGACAAGACGGCCGACAAGGCAGCAGCCGGCCCGAAGTCTCGGCCCAGATTCCTCATGCCGCTCGTCATCCTCTTCGCCCTCGCTCTCGGCATTCTGCTCTTCTTCTACCTTCCCCTCCTGTTGACGAGCCTCATCACCGGAGACCGAGGGAGCCTGACGTTCAACATCGTCGACGGACTGATTCGCATTCTCTTCTTCTTTCTGTATCTTGTCGGGATCACCTTGCTGCCCGATGTGAAGCGGCTTTTCCAGTATCACGGCGCGGAACATAAATCGATCTATTGCTATGAAGTCGAGGGGTCGCTCTCCGTGGAGCGGGCTTCCCGGTACTCCCGGCTCCACGGGCGCTGCGGCACGAGCTTTCTCCTCATCGTATTGGTGGTAGCGATCGTTATCTTTTCCGTCCTCGATAGCTTCATGTTCGACGTGGTCGGGCTGCCGCCGTCGCGGCTGATACGGTTCGCTATTCACCTCGCCCTTCTCCCGCTCGTGGCCGGGCTTGCGTATGAGTTCACCAGGTGGGCGGGAAAGGCGTCGGATAGCCGGTTCCGGCGAGCCCTGATCTGGCCGGGTCTCCTGCTCCAGCGCCTCACGACGCGGGAGCCGGACCGGTCGCAGCTCGAGGTTGCTCTGGTCGCGCTCCGCGAGGCGCTAAGCGACCCGGCGCTGACGATCCAGGAGGCAACCTCCACACAGATTGTACACCGCGGAGCTGATTCCGGGTCTGCCACCACTCTTACTGGTCAGTAGGCCCAGCGCGCGAGAGGAGTGACGTGAGGCGGTGAAGGAGAATCAGAAAAAAGAGAAGATACGCCTGCGCGTCGAGGCTGCGCGCGGCCGGCACCGCGAGCTGGACAAGAAGCTCGCCGATCCTGGCGCGTTCGCCGATCAGCGGAGATATCGCCAGCTGTCGAAGGAATATAACCGCATCGCGCAGCTGATGGCGGCGTTCGAGGAGTACGAGAAGCTCGAGCAGACGATCGCCGACGACGAGGAGATCGTGGCCGGTTCCGGGGAAGAGGAACTCGTCGAGTTGGCGAGGAATGAACTCGAGGAACTGAAGACCAGGCGGCAGCGCCTCGAGGAGAAGCTGATCGGCATGCTGGTGCCGCCGGATCCGAATGACGACCGGAATACCATCGTAGAGATCCGGGCCGGCGTGGGCGGCGATGAGGCAGGGCTCTTCTGCGGCGATCTATACCGGATGTATTCGAAGTATGCCGAACGGCGGAATTGGCAGACAGAGACCCTGAGCTCCCATCCGACCACGGTGGGGGGATTCAAGGAGATCATCTTCCTCGTCGAGGGCGACGGCGCGTACCGCGCGTTCAAGTATGAGAGCGGCGTCCACCGCGTGCAGCGCGTGCCTGTGACCGAATCGGGCGGGCGGATCCACACGTCATCCGCTACGGTTGCGGTGCTGCCGGAGGTGGAGGAGATCGATATCGACATCGATCCGAAGGAGCTTCGCATACAGGTATACCGTTCCACAGGTCCTGGCGGGCAGGGCGTGAATACCACCGACTCCGCGGTGAGGATCACTCACGTCCCGAGCGGCATCGTCGTCACGTGCCAGGATGAGCGCTCGCAACACAAGAATCGCGCCAAGGCGATGAAGGTCCTCCGCGCCCGGCTGTTCGACCAGAAGAAAGAGCAGCAGGATCAGACGATCGCACACACGCGGCGATCGCAGGTGGGCACCGGGGACCGGAGCGAACGCATCCGCACGTACAATTTCCCCCAGGGGAGAGTCACCGACCACCGCATCGGCCTCACGCTGTATAAGCTCGATTCGGTGCTCGAAGGGGACCTCGATGAGATCATCGGCAATCTTGCCGCGAGCGACCAGCGGCAGATGCTCGAGGCGGAGATGGCGAGCTGAGAGGTCTTTGATGGCACATGGCGGATCCGGCGAGGAGATCGGGAGGCGCGCCCTGGTGCTCGAGGCCGAGAGCCGCCTTCGTTTGTGCGGGGTGGAATCCCCGCGCAGAGAGGCGGAGCTCCTGCTCTGCCACCGACTCGGCGTCTCGCGGAGCGAGCTCTACCTCGAGGGGGATCTCGCAGTCGGTCCCGAGGATCGCGTCTGGCTCTATCAGGGGATCGAGCAGCGGTGTGAGGGCGTTCCGCTTCAATACATAGTAGGCGACGTCGAGTTCATGGGACTCGTCCTCAAGGTGGACCGGCGTGTCTTCATTCCACGGTCGGAGACGGAGGTGCTTGTCGATGCCGTCGTCGCGGAGCTTGCCGACGCTGCCTCCCCGCTCGTACTCGACGTGGGCACCGGATGCGGGAACATCGCCGTGGCCCTCGCTGTGCTCGTTCCCGGTGCACGCCTCCTCGCATCGGATATATCATCCGATGCCCTCGACTGCGCTCGCGAGAATGCGCACCTTCATCAGGTGGGAGATCGCATCACGTTCGCACAGGGCGATCTGTACGCGCCGTTCGACCTTCCGGTGTACCGGAGTCGGCTCGATGCGATCGTCTCCAATCCACCATACGTCCCGATCCATGAAATCGGCCAGCTTCCCAGAGAGGTCCGTGACCACGAGCCCCGCGTGGCGCTCGACGGCGGTGACGATGGCCTCGCCGTGCTCGGGAGACTTGTGCGCGAGGGTCGCCACCTCCTGATGCCGGGCGGGCTTCTCGCGTTCGAGGTGGGCGAGGCGCAGGCCGACGCAGTATCCGAACTGATCGGCTCATTGGGGCCCTATGGATACCCGAAGACGATACACGACTACGCTCACAAGGAGCGTATAATACTGGCACGAACAAGGTCCCACCGGCAGACGCCGAGAGGCGAACGATGAAGCCAGTGAACAGGGTCGCCATCCTGCCTAATCTAAGGAAGAGCGGGGTTGTCCGTCTGCTCCAGGAGGCGGTATCCTGGCTCGAGTCGCGAGGCATGGAGGTGGTGACGACGGGAGAGGCCGCCGGGCAGATCTCCCGCCCCGACCTCGAGGTTGACCCGGGCGAGTGGTGGCGGCATGCCGACATGGTGCTCTCCCTGGGGGGAGATGGCACAGTTCTGTCGGCGGCAGGCCTGGTTTCGAAGCACCCCATACCGGTTCTCGGCGTCAACCTGGGGAGCCTCGGATTCCTCACCGATGTGGGGGAAGCTGAGCTGTACTCCACTCTCGAGCGCCTGATGAAGGGCGAGTACGAAATAGAACGCCGGATGGCGCTTCAGGCGGCAGTGATGCGGGAGGGGAAGGAGGTGGGCAGATCCTACGCGCTCAACGATGTTGTGGTCGCGACCGGCGCCTTCTCCCGCGTCATCACGCTGACGACCTGGGTCAGCGGCCACGAGGTTTCGGAATACCAGGCGGACGGCATCATCATCGCCACCCCTACGGGCTCGACGGCCTACTCCCTCGCATCGGGCGGGCCTGTCGTGCACCCGGGTGTGGAGACGATCCTGATCGCTCCCATCTGTGCCCACACGCTCGGGGTGCGGCCGGTCATCGTGAGCGCCCAGGAGACGGTCACGATCGAGTTCTCTTCCGATGTCGGTAATGTCATGCTCACCGCCGACGGGCAGCGCGGGTTCGACCTGAAGCCGGGAGACAGGATCGTCGTGCACAAGGCGGCGCGGGGCGCACGGCTGGTCCGGACATCGAAGGCATCTTTCTATAATCGGTTGCGCACGAAGCTTCGCTGGGTGTAGGGAGCGGCGACACGACAGGTGAGCCGGGCGGGGAGTGTGTGCGGGAAGTTCTGCATTCGGGATGTCACGCGGGGTGGAACATGGGCGCGATGGGCACGGGCGCGATGGGCACGGGAGCGACGGCGTGATGCCCGATGAGGACGCGAAGCGTGATCCGTGAATGGCATGATCCCGCGGGATGGAACGTGATCCGTCATGGGCACGATTCGACTCTAGAGGGGGCGCACAGCTGGTCGGGACATCGAAGGCATCATTCTATAATCAGTTGGCGCAGAAGGCTTCGCTGGGTATAGGGAGCGGCGATACGGGAGGCAAGCCGGGCAAGATTGAGTGTGGGGGCATGCTGAGGTGAGGTGTGGGCGATGTTGTGTGAGCTGCACATTCGTGACTATGCATTGATGGATGAGCTCGACATCACGTTCGGGAAGGGTATGACTGTCCTCACAGGGGAGACCGGCGGCGGCAAGTCGATCATCGTCGGGGCCGTCGGCCTGGTTCTGGGAGAGCGCGCCGATCAGGACGTCATCCGCGCGGGCGCCGACGGAACTTCTGTTGAGGGAGTCTTCGACCTGTCGGGATTCCCGCAGATCAGAGAGCGCCTCCAATCGCTGGAGGTCCATCTCGACGACTCGATGCTGTACCTCCGGCGGACGCTCAATCGCGGGGGGAGGAGTCGCTGCTTCGTGAACGGCCACTCGGTCCCGATCGTCTTTCTCAAGCAGATCGGCGACGAGATCGTTGACCTCCACGGGCAGCACTCACATCAGTCGCTCCTCAAGACCGAGCGACACCTCGATCTTCTGGACAGCTTCGCGGGGCTCGGCGAGGCGAGGGCAGAGGTGGCCGATCTGTTCGGACGTCTCGAGTCGCTGCGGCGGGAACGCGACGAGGCAGCGCGGCGGCTCGCCCAGCTCGAGGAGAAGCGCGAGCTGTACCAGTTCCAGGTCGACGAAATCGACCGCGCCCGGCTCCGGAAGGGAGAGCGAGAGGAGCTGGAGGCAGAGCACAAGGTGCTCCGCCACGCCGAACGCCTGGCGCTCACCTCTGATCAAGTATGCAATCTGTTATCGGATGACGAGCCCAGTGCTTCCAGCATCCTGTCTCAGGCGCTCCGGCTCCTGTCGGATGCGGCGGAGATCGATGACCGCCTCCGCGAGACAGCGGAGATGCTCCGCACCACCTCCGTCGATGTAGAGGAGGCTGCGCGCCTGGTTGCTGACTACCGATCGCGCATCGCCTGGGATCCAGGTCGGCTCGAGGAGATCGACGACCGGCTCCAGCTCCTCAAGAGCCTGGAGCGGAAGTACGGAGGCTCCATCGAGGCGGTCCTCCAGTATGGGGAACGGATTGCCGCCGAGCTCCAGTCGCTCGATCGGGGAGAGGAGGACCGGGAGGAACTCGAGGCCACCATTGCTGAGCTGGAGCGCCAGTACGGGGAGCGGGCAGAGGCCCTGTCCAGGGCGCGCTCCCGGGCGGCGCGGGACCTGGCAAAGCGGGTGGAGCGCGAACTCGACGCGCTCGGCATGTCTCGGGCTCGATTCGGCGTGCAGCTCGAAAAGCCTGTCCAGGGCGCGTTTACGGTCGCCGTGGGCGCGGACCGGTACGGGGCCACAGAGCGCGGGATCGACCAGGCGGAATTCGTCCTGTCCGCCAATCCTGGCGAGCCCTTGCGGCCCCTCCACAAGATCGCGTCGGGCGGAGAAATCTCGCGAATTATGCTTGCGCTTAAGACGATTTTGGCCAATGTAGATAGTGTACCCACGTTGGTCTTCGATGAGATCGACGTAGGGATCGGGGGGAGGACCGCCGAGAGGGTGGGCACGCGGCTCCGGGCCATAGCAAACGAGCGGCAGGTTATTTGTATCACGCACCTCCCGCAGATAGCGAGCCTGGGCGACCACCACTTCGAGGTGAAGAAGGTGGAGGCGGGAGGGCGGACGGTGACGACTGTCCACGTCCTCTCCGACGATGAGCGTGTGGCGGAGATCGCCAGGATGCTGGGAGGATCGAAGATCACGGAAACCGTTCTCAAGCACGCGCGCGAGATGGTGAGCGCGAGGAGCTCAGGAGGGGCCGATGCCTGCTGATGAAGATCGCGCCCTGAAATCGCCGTACGTGGGAGTGGCGCAGACCGGGTTAGCCGGGATCGAATGGGGGCAGATCCGGACGCTCCCGAATGCCCTGAGCATTCTTCGCATCCTGCTCCTCCCGTGCATTCTCTTCTGCCTCATCCAGCAGACGCGGATATACGATGTGCTCGCCCTGATGTTCATGTCCGTCGCCGTCCTGACGGATGCCCTCGACGGATATTTCGCCCGCCGGTTCGGCCAGATCTCGAATCTGGGCAAAGTGCTCGATCCGGTTGCAGACAAGATCACCGTGGGAGCAATCGTCATCTTCCTCATTCAGCTCCGCGGGTTCCCGGTCTGGCCGGCACTGCTCATCGTGGGTCGGGACCTGATCATCCTGGGCGCCAGCCTCTATATCATCGAACACAGGAAGCTTATCGTCAGTTCGAACATCATCGGCAAGCTGACCGGTGTCGTCTTCGCGCTCATGATCATTGCCTATACGATTCACTACTACACGATTGGTACGTACCTTGTCTGGCTAGCTGTCGCTTGTGTCTTCATATCGGGCGTCAGCTACCTGCGCGTCTTTCGTGCGCTCATGCGCAACGCGAGTCAAGATGCCTGAGCAGAACACTGCGTGGTGAGCAGGAGAGGACTATCACTGCCATGTCGGAAGAAGAACGCGATGCTGATCTGGCGCAGGTGGCAGGTGAGAAGGATGAGGGAGCGAAGGACAGCACAATTCCGGGCGAGAGTAAGCCCCCGGGGAGCCTGGGGGGCCTCGGCGATGTGTACCAGGCCCTGTACCGGGAGCTGGAAGACCGGATCGGCCAGCTGGAGTCGATGATCGAGGCGAGCGCGGTCTTCAGCTCCAGCCTCGACCTCAACGAGGTACTCGATCATGTGATGACCGAGGGGCAGCGGGCGCTCGATGCCGAGGCGAGTTCCGTCTTCCAGATAGACGAGGCGACGAAAGAGCTGTACTTCGTGCTCGCGCTGGGCGAAAAGGGCGAGGCCGCGAAGAAGATCCGGGTGCCCTGGGGTGAAGGCGTCGTCGGGTGGGTGGCGAAGTACGGCAAATCGGTGCTCGTGCCGGACGTGAGGAAAGACCCGCGGTTCTACCAGAAGGTAGATGAGAAGTCGAAATTCATAACTCGTTCTATCCTCGCCGTTCCCCTTATCGTGAAGGGCAAGGTGATCGGCGTCGCGGAAGTGCTCAACAAACGTTCCGGCACCTTCAGCGAGAGAGACCTGGAGATGTTCCAGGGTCTGGCCCGGCAGGCGGCGATCGCCATCGAGAATGCGACGCTGTACAAGGAACAGGCAGAACTGGCGCTCGGTGCGGTCACGTCTCTCGCTACCGCCATCGATGCGAAGGATCCGTATACGATCGGCCACTCCAAGCGCGTTACCGAATACAGCCGGCTCATCGGGTACGAGCTGCAGCTCGGTGAGGGGCTGCGCCGAAATCTCGAATGGTCTGCCATTCTCCACGACGTCGGCAAGATCGGGATTCCCGACTCTATTCTCCAGAAGCCGGGAGATCTGACCCCCGAGGAATGGGACGCCATCAGGAAGCACCCGCTCAAGGGCGCTGATATCATGGCGCCGATCAGGCTGCTGCGCGATGTGATACCGGGAATGCGCCACCACCACGAGCGGTACGACGGGACCGGGTACCCCGACGGCCTGGCCGACGGCGACATCCCGCGGCTGGCGCGGATCATCTGCGTGGCGGACTCGTTCGATGCGATGATGAGTGATCGACCCTACCGGGCGGCAATGAAGGAGCCTGACGCGCTCAGGCGCCTGCGTGAGCTCTCCGGTACGCAGTTCGACGGACAGGTGGTCGAAGCGTTCGTGAGGGTATACAAGAGGGAGCGCATAAGAGGAGGGTAAGGAGAGGAGGGTAAGGACGGTGGCCATGGCGCGTGGAATCAGTGGCCGTGTCCTTCGCTGCGTGCTCGTCGGCACGTTCGTAGGCACGGCCATCTTTCTTATCGTCTCGTTGTTCGATGCTCTGTACGTCGATTTCGAACGGAAGGCCTATGATCTCAGATACTGGTGGAAGCCGGCCCTTCGCGGGCGGGAGGGGCGGCTCGACGATGTGGTCATCGTCGACATCGACGAGCGGAGCCTCGCCACGCTCGGGAGATTCCAGGACTGGCCGCGATATTACCACGCCCAGATAGCCAACTATGTGAACCAGGGCGGCGCGGCGGCGGTCGGGTTCGATATCTTCTTCATCGAATCAGATGGCCTCACCCCCGACCAGGTCGATGTCTTCCACCGGCTGCGGGCGGACCGCCTGGCCGAGGATCTGAGGAGGGAGGCAGGACTCGATCCCGGGCGGGCGAAGGCGGTCATCGATCGGGTTCTCGGCGGAATCGGGTACGATGCGGAGCTCGCCGAGGTGACCGAGCGGTGGGGGAACGTGTATCATGCGATGTATCTCGGCGTGGGTGAAGAGGGGACTCCACTCCCCGCGTGGACGCGCCGTTTCACCTACGACATGGGGCCGGAGGGGAACGCATTCTTCCTCGAGCAGCGGGGGATCTCCCTGCCCCACCCGACCCTCGGCAGCGTGGCGAAAGGGATCGGGTACGCCAATGTCTGGCCTGACCCCGATGGAACCGTGCGTGCGGTCCCGCTCTTCCACTCGTATCAGGGGGAACTTTTCCCCGCGTTCGGCGTGAAGATCGCGTTCGACGCTCTCGGCATCGAGAACGAGGACCTTGCCCTCACATCGGAGCGGAGCGTCGCCGCGGGGCCGCTCTCGATCCCTGTCGGGAGCTTCGGGCGGATGCTCATTGACTATCAGGGGTACGAGCGGACGTTCCGCACGGTCTCCTATTCTGACGTCCTCCTCGGGCAGATCCCCGCCGACTATTTCAGAGACAAGATCGTGCTCATCGGGGCCTCGGCCCGGGGCCTGGCAGACCTCCGCCCGATTCCGTTCGCACCACTCTTCCCCGGTGTGGAGATCCACGCCACCATCGTCCACAACATCATCCATGGCGATTTCATTCATCGGATCGGGTTCGTGCCGGCCTTCCTCATCGTGCTCGGCCTCGTGTTGGCGACCGCGCTCCTCTCCGGCGCGCTCCGCCCGCTCCGCGGCGCATTTGCCATCATCGGAGTGTGGATCCTCTATCTCATCGTGAGCCAGGTCCTGTTCGAGTCCATGGCACTCTGGCTCGAGGTCGTGCGTCCCTTCTACTGCGGACTCGGCGGATACATCAGCGTGCTCGCATTCCGGTACGTGGCCGAGGAGCGGCGCGCCCGGTTCACCAAGCGCGCGTTCCAGCACTATGTCACCGCGGCGGTCGTCGATCGCATGCTCGCCAACCCGGAACTCCTGCGGCTGGGCGGAGAGAAGAAGGAGCTCACGGTTCTCTTCTCTGACATCAGGGACTTCACCACCATCTCGGAGAAGCTCCAGCCCGAGGAGCTCGTCCACCACCTGAGCGAATATCTGTCGGTGATGACCGACCTCATCTTCGAGCACGAAGGAATGCTCGATAAGTATGTGGGCGACGAGATCATGGCCGTGTACGGCGCCACCCCTCCGCCCGACCAGCACGCATACCGCGCCTGCATCACCGCGGTCAGGATGATGCAGAAACTGGGAGAGCTCCAGAGGAAGTGGGAGTCGCAGAGGAAGCCGGTCTTCAATATCGGGATCGGCGTCAATACCGGGGATATGATCGTGGGGAACATGGGCTCGCGGGCGCGCTTCGACTACACTGTCACCGGCGACAACGTCAACCTCGGTTCGCGGCTCGAGGGGATCAACAAGCTGTACGGCACGAATATCATCATCAGCGAGTTCACACGCAAGGAGCTCGACGGACGGCTCGTCTTACGCGAGCTCGACAAGGTGCGCGTGAAGGGAAAGCTGGAGCCAGTCATCATCTATGAGTTGATCGGCGAGGGCAAGCAGCCTCCTGAGATGTTAGAGCTGATACGTCTCCACGGTATGGGGATGGAGGCATACAAGGAACGGGATTGGGTGAAGGCGAGGGAGTACTTCAGCAAGGTACTCGAGCTGCGGCCGGGAGACGGCCCGTCGCGGGAGTTCACCAGCCGGTGCGACTGGTACCGCACCACGCCGCCTCCTGAGAGCTGGGACGGAGCGTTCAATATCGAGACGAAGTAGGAGTTGGTACTCAGTCAATAGTGCTCAGTCAATAGCGGGGGCGCCGGGCGCCGGCGCCGGTTCGACCGCGTCAACCGCGAATCCTAGAACCGCGCGGAAGGATTGGAGTCGCGCGTCCCGGCGCTATCAGCGACGGGCGCTGCCCGCTTCGGAACGGGTCGCGCAGCGCCAGTGCAGTTCGGACAGTCCGTTCGAAATCGCGACGACGACGTGAGCCGGGGCGAAACGGAGTTCCTGTCGAGGCTGGAGGGTCTAATCGGGATTGAGTCCGAGGTTTCAATTGGTATCGAGTCCGAGGATCCGATTGGACCGAGTCCGAGGATCCAAACGGGATTGAGTCCGAGGGTCCGATTGTGATCGAGCCCGAGGATCCGATTGGACCGAGTCCGAGGATCTCGTTCGGATTGGGTCCCGTGAAGTGTACGTGACTATCGCACTCAACCGGTGAATTGTAACGAGGAAACGATGTACGATCGAGAGCAGGACCACGCGATGCACGATGAAGAGAGTCTGATGACCGTTGGCGAAGAGCCGACGCCGGCCGATGTAAAGGGCGATGTGAATACCGCATCGGCACAAACACTATACACCGCCATCCACATGGGCTCTGAGCGACTGCCTCCGGTGAAGCTCGAGATTTTCGAGGGGCCGCTCGATCTACTCCTCCACCTCGTGCGGAAGAATGAGATCGATATCTTCGACATCCCCATCGCCACGATCGCCCAGCAATATCTGGAATACCTCCAGCTGCTGGCGATGCTCGATCTCACGATCGCCGGCGACTTTCTTGTGATGGCCGCGACCCTGATGCGGATCAAGGTCCGTATGCTCCTCCCGCCCTCCGTAGATGAAGAGGAAGAGGAGCCCGAGGATCCGCGCGCCGAACTGGTCCAGCAGCTGCTCGAGTACCGCAAGTTCAAGGAGGCGGCAGGACACCTGGCGGGAAGGGAGGAGGAGACCCGAGAACTGTTTCCGCGACGGGCGACCGGGGTGGAGGGTGTTCCGCTCGGTGAGGAGCGTGAACCCGTCGGCCTATTCGATCTGCTGGGCGCGCTCCAGGAGGTTATCAAGCGCCTGGCCGCAGAGGATAGGTACCAGGTCGGAGGCGAGGACGTCTCGGTGGAGGAATGCATCGAGGTTATCGTGGACAGGCTCCGCACCGCCGGCGAGATCGCCTTCACCGCGCTCTTCGACGCGGCGACGACGAGACGCCAGATCATCGCCATGTTCCTCGCGCTCCTCGAGCTCGTCAGGTCGCGGAAGGTAGTGGCGGTCCAGGCCCGGTCATTCGACGCGATCGTTCTGCAGCTGGTATCGTAGCGCAGGCTCAGGGCAACGTTCTTGACACAGGTGTGCAGTTGCTGGCGTCGTCGCGCAGACTTGGCGCAGCGTTATTGATACAGGTGTCAAGTTACTGGCGTCGTGGTGCAGACTCATGGCAACGTTCTTGACACACGTGGCCAGTTGCTTGCCTGGTGGCGTAGATACATGCCAATGTCCTTGGCAGATATGCCCAGTTGCTTGCCCAGTAGTCGTAACTCACGTCAACGTCGTTGGCACCTACATCCTGTTACGGGCGCGTAACGATCGTTTACACAGACGGAAATGGCGTATCGCTCGTCCGGGGCCCAGGGACATCGGCCCGGTACCCGCTTTGCGTGCACGCCACAGTTCATACAGGGAGGGTTTCCCATAATGCTAAGAGATGGGAGGGTGGAAGTAGGGCGTAGACCATTCATCGTCAGTCCACTCGCCATGGCGCCCGGGATGAAGCTCGGCCGGGCGGTGAGTATCGGTACCGTGACTGCGGTACTCCTCGCGTCTCTCTTTCTCACCACCAGCTGCACGCGCGCCCCCACATACCAACCGGTTCGGGACCAGGCAGAGATCGTTGCCGAACTGGCCGAACAGATCGCGGCGGCTGAGCACACCGTCCAGACCCTCAAAGGAGTCGGCCGGGTCACCTTCGAGCAGCGCGGTCGCTCCAATAGTTCCTCGTTCACTCTCCGGTACCGAGCCCCTGATCGTCTTCGCATCGATCTCTTCGGGCCGCTGGGAATACCGACGCTCCTCGTCGCCATCACGGGGGACGAGGCAGCGGTGGCCCTCCCCGAAGCGAGGGTCCAGTGGATCGTCGATCTGGCGCAGACATCGATCCCCATGGCGAAGGAGATCGCCTGGACTGTTGTGCGAGACGCACTGCTCGGCGGGGCGCACATGCCGCCGCCCGAGCTCTTCGGAGAGACGGAGCTCGGTGAGAGCGATGGGACATACATGATGCGGTGGCAGGAGGGCAGGCACCAGTATGCCGCCTCGATCGACAAGTCCACCCGTACACTCACCAGGCTGGAGGTCTTCGATGCAGACGGGCGCCTCGAGCAGCGCTATCGGTACCGACGATACCGTGAGGTGGGCGGGTTCATGCGGCCCTCGGTGATTGCTCTCGATGTGCCGAGGGAGGGAGCGTCCGTGGTTGTCACGTACGACTCGCTCCGGATGAATCTGGACATCGGGGAGGAGGAGCTCGAGCTCCCGGCCGGGCTCGAAAGGCAGGAGCTGCCGCCGGAGTTCGAGGGCCCTGGGCTGGGGGAGGAGTTGTTCGAGGGACAGGACCTGTACGAGCCGGAATAAGTCGTCTCTGATTCGCCTTGAGCCGAATGCATCGGACCGGCCCCTGGGGGCGGCGGTCGACACGCTCGTTCGGACACGGACTCGAGGCCCATGCCCGCCCCGGGCATGGGCCGACCAGGGGCGCGCGTTTCAGACATGGGCTGGCAGATGGTAAGAGCTTTGGTCCGGGGCTGACGGGGGACGTCCGTATCAGACATGGTTGGGAGACGGTGCCCGCCTCGGTCAGGGGCCGACCGGGGACGTCCACTTCGGATACGGATTGAGCGGTGATGCGCGCTTTGAGGGAGGGCGTATGAGAGAGGTCTGGACACTGTGGGAAAACACGAGGATGGTCGTCCTCGTCGCGCTCTCCGCCGCGCTGTACGCGGCGCTCTTGATTCCGTTCAAGGTGGTCGTCCCGATCATCCCCGGATTCACTGAACTCCGCCCGGGAAACGCCATCCCCATCATCTGCTCGCTGGCATTCGGACCTGCCGCAGCGTGGGGGTCGGCGTTCGGCAACCTGATCGGGGACTTCTTCGGCACCCTGGGCCCGGGCAGCATCCCCGGCTTCCTCGGGAACTTCCTGTACGGGTACGTCCCGTACAAAGTCTGGGGACGCATGGGTCTTCTCTCGTCAGGCAAATCGCCCGGTGTCGGCTCCCCGCGGCGCCTTGTCGAATTCCTCCTCGCCGCCCTCCTCGCCAGCATGGTCTGCGGTGTCGTGATCGGATGGGGACTCGACACCCTCCGGCTCGTACCGTTCGCAGCCCTGGGCAACATCATCTTCCTCAACAATTTCATCGTTAGCGCCATTCTCGGCCCGATCCTTATGGGGCTCATCTATCCGCGTCTGGAACGATGGGGCATCACCTGGGGGAAGATCCTGGGGCCGAGAGCAGCGACTCCGTCGCGGTTCTCATGGCTGGGTGTTTCCCTCCTCTGGCTCGGCGCGGTGAGCGGCCTCGTCCTCGGCAACATGATCTCGATGGGCCTGTATGAGACGGGCTTTCTTGCCAGGGGGTTCGGCACCGGCGCGGTCGGCGAGATGGGCATCGCCGTTGGCCTCCTTCCCTCGATCGTCATTATTCTTCTCGGTGCTGCGCTCCTGTAGAGCTGATCCTCCTGTGGCTGGTCCGTGGGTTCAGTGGTTCACCCGTGGGTGCAGGAGAGTGGCCCGCCTCTTTCAAGTCAGCCAGCTTCGTCTTCAGTGGTTCACCCGTGGGTGCAGGAGAGTGGCTCTTCGGGTGTACGAGAGCGCCTCGGCGATCGGGTCTTGAGAAGTGCGGCCCTCCCGGCATGCTATTGTCCTCGCTGCAATTGTCCTCGCTACTGTTGTGCTCGTTGCTATTGTCCGCGATAGCGCTAATCGCGGTCGCCACGCCACTGCCGTACGCTTGGCCCCGGAGCTGCACCGCGGGACTTGGAGGCACATGTGGATGCCGTTGAAGCGCGCGATCTGACGTTTTCCTATGAGGTGTCCGACGGTGCCGAGAGCAGGCCCGCCCTCGACTCCGTAACCTTCACCATCCCTGAAGGCCAGTACTGTTTCATCATGGGACGGAGCGGGGCCGGCAAATCGACCCTGTGCTTCGCCCTCAATGGCCTTGTCCCCCATTTCCACAAAGGAGAGTACAGCGGTTCAGTCACCGTCTTCGGACGGCCGCTCGCCGATCTGCGCGTGGCGGACGCGGCAGAGACAGTCGGCCTCGTCTTCCAGGATTTCGAGGCCCAGCTCTTCTCCAGCCGTGCCGAGCTCGAAGTCGCATTCGCACCGGAGAACCTCGGGGCCGAGCGAACTGAGATCGAGAAGCGGGTACGACGTGCTCTGGAGCAGACCGGCCTCACCGGGTTCGAGCGTCGCCATCCCTCGAACCTCTCGGGTGGGGAGAAACAGCGCCTGGCCATCGCATCGGTCCTCTCCGCGGAGCCGCGCCTTCTAGTGCTCGACGAACCGACAACCGATCTCGATCCCCTCGGGAAACACGAGGTGCTCGCCTCCGTCCGGGCTCAGCGTGAAGAGGGGAGGACGATCGTCATCGTCGACCACGAGACCGAGGAGGCCGTGGACGCCGATCGCCTCGTCATAATGGCGGAGGGACGAATCGTCTTCGACGGACCTCCCCGAGATGTGCTCGGCGATCCGGACTTCCTCCGACAACACGGCATCATGCCGCTTCCCGTGACCGAGCTCTGTCGGTCCCTCGGTATCAGAGAGATGCCGCTCACGGTCGACGAGTGTGTGGATCTTCTCCGGTCTGAGGGATGGAAGATAGACAGAACCTCGGGCGGGCAGGGTGGGCCGGATGCATCTGAGGATGTCTCTGCCGCCTCGGAAGGCACTCCTCCTTTCGGCGATGAAGCGGCACGATCCTCCAACGGTGAGGCGGCGCGTCCGGGCGCCAGTGAAGCGGCGCGTCCATCCAGCGAGCAACGGGCTCGTTCCGCCGACAATGAAGGAGCGCCTCCCACCAACGACGAAGCGACACCTCGTGCCCGCGGCGCGAGCGATGCAGCCTGTGAACGCGGCGCGGCAGGCGGCCGCGAAATGGCAAGTGGCCCCGACGTAGGGCCACAGACAGACGCTCGAGCTGGCCGTGATGCCGGACCGCTGATCGACGTGCGCTCCGTGGAATACCGGTACGATGGCGGTCAGGAGGCACTGCGCGGCGTCGACCTCGCCATCATGCCCGGGGAGTTCCTCGCACTCGTCGGCCACAATGGATCGGGAAAGACCACGCTCGTCCAGCAGTTCAACGGGCTGCTCACGCCGACCCGCGGCCGGGTCGTAGTGAAGGGGCGGCGCACCGAAGAGTGGCGCCGATCAGAGCTCGCTGCTGTCGTGGGATATGTCTTTCAGAACCCTGACCACCAGCTCTTCGCGTCGACGATCGAGGAAGAGGTGAGCTTCGGCCCGCGCAACTTCGGCATCGATGAAGCGGAGATCCGCACCAGAGTGGGAGAGGCCCTGGAGGCGGTCGGCCTTTCCGGCAGGGAACAGGAGGATCCGTTTTCCCTCACCAAGGGGGAACGCCAGCGGGTGGCCGTCGCCTCGGTCCTCGCCTCGCGCCCTGAGGCCCTGATCCTGGATGAGCCGACAACAGGGCTCGATTTCACGGAGACCGAGCGGATGATGGACATGGTCGCCGGGCTGAACCGGCAGGGCTACACGGTCATCGTCGTCACCCACTCTATGTGGGTCGCGTCGCGCTATGCGAAACGCATGGTGGTGATGGAGAAGGGATCGATCCTCCTTGACGGACCGACCAGATCCGTCCTCGAGCGGGAGGAGATCTTGCGCGAGGCACGCCTCCGCCGCCCGCAGATTGTCGAGCTCTCAGCCAGATTGGGCCGGGTGGCCTGCACGGTTGAGGAGCTCAGATCATACTTGAAGAAATCGGTATAACCTTTTATGGTTATGCAACTAAACGAAAAGGCCAGATGACCGAGATCTCTCGCGCACACCGGTCAAGGCGCCAGAGCACGACACGCTTGACAGGAAGGCCGTGATGGCCTAGAGTCGAACTCGGATAGGGGCTCAGGCTCAACGCGACCACATAGGGGCCTAGGCTCAACGCGAGGTGGGAATCGGCCGGCCCCGTCTCTCAGCTACGGGTTTGAAGAGCCACGTCGGCCTTCGCCCAGGCCTCTGGAAAGGGGAAGAAAAGCCTGTACCGTGATTCCTTTCCCCAGCCAGCGCGGTTCATCATGAAGTGAATGCTGGCTTGGCCGATGCCCAGCCGTTGTAGGGCAGCGTGTGGACCTTGAGCAGTCACTGCATCATTCATGAACCACTCTGTGGTTCACAAGGGAGGTGCACTATGGCAACCTATATCATCCTCAGCCAGGTTTCCCCTGCGGCATTCAGGGCCCCCGGGGAATTCAAGGATCTAGCTGAAGAGGTATCCTCCAGGATCAAGACCGAGTGTCCTGGGGTCACCTGGAAGGACAGCTACGCCACCACCGGTCGGTTCGACGTGGTGGATATCGTGGAAGCTGACGACACCGAGCAGGTGGAAAAGGCCGCCATGATCATCAGAGCATATGGTCATGCCACGACCGAAACCTTGCTGGCGACGCCGTGGAAAGAGTTCCTGGCTATGCTGTAGTCCATTTTTCACAACTGCGTTGACTCTCTGTTCGTGCCGGGACTTCCACGACCATTCGTTTCGCATAGCGCGAGGCGACCCACATAGAGTGGGTGACTTCGCGCCTAGAGGAGTACCCATATGGCGAAGGAAGCATCATTTCTCAGTCGCCTCTGTAAGACGTGTGAGAATGTCACTGTCACCCTGGACTTCGACGAGGCCCTTAGTAGCGTGGTGAAAAATGCTGCTCAATGCCTGGAGGCCAAGGCCGGTTCGATACGGCTCCTCGATAAAACAGGCACCATTCTGGAGATCGCCGCCACGTTCGGGCTCTCCGAGACATATCTGCAAAAGGGGCCGGTGAAGATCGCCGAAAATCCGGTGGACCAGATGGCGCTGAAAGGGGAGACCGTTCAGGTCAGGGATGTCACCAAAGATCCCCGGATCCGATATCCGGAAGAGGCGAAACGAGAGGGCCTCAGATCTGTCCTCTGTGTTCCTCTCCGATGTGTGAGGAGGAACCTGGGGGTGTTGAGAATCTACTCTGGCGAAGAGCGGGAATTCACTCCACAAGAGATATCCTTCATCCAGGTTCTGGCCACTCAATCGGCCGTGGTCATCAAGAATGCCCTCAGGTACAGGAGGATGAAGAGCCTGAACTCGATCGGAAGAACCATCGCCTCCCATTTGGACATACAGAGCATCCTCAGTTTGATCAGCGAGAGTGCAACTCATGATATGTCAGGCACTGGATCTTCGATCCTTCTCGTGAACAGGGAGACGGGCGAGCTCGAAGTTGTGGCCACCCACGGTCTGAGTGAGCGCTTTGTCCGGGAAGGGCCGGTCGATATGGATGAATCGATACGCGAGTGCATGCAGGGAAAGGACGTGATCGTCGAAGATGTCAGCGAAGATCCCCGGCTGGAGCGTGCCGAGGAAGCCCGGAGAGAGGGAATACACTCCGTCGTGTGCGTCCCCCTCAAGTTGAACGAGGGTGTAATAGGAGGCCTGCTCGTCTACACAGCGTACAGATACGAAATCGACGAAGAAGACCTGGAATTCCTCCACACTCTGGCGGGCTTCGGAGTGGTGGCCCTGGAAAATGCGCGGCTCTATCGTCATGTCAAGAGAGACTACGACGATCTGGCCAAAGACGTCTGGAAGTGGTACGACTGGGGAGAGAGGGAACCTCGTATCTGAATCTTCTCATAGGTGAGGACATTGAGCACAGGTTACATCCTAGCCAATGATGCATTCAGAGACTGGCTGAACATCTTGAGAAACGAGTTCACCGTAATTGGCCCGGTCCTCAAGAAGAGGGGGCCGATTGTTTTTGAGGAGATTCAGGATGCAGGCGACCTGCACCTCGATTACTGTTCCACTATGCTGGGCCCGCGCAAGTTCATCTACCCTCCAACCCAGCGTCTTTTCAGGATCGATAACCAGAATCATCGGGTGACAACGATCGAACCTGCCGATGCCGGCAACGCGGTCATCTTCGCGGTCCGTCCGTGCGATATGCAGGCTATATCGGTATTGGATCGGACCTTCCTCGGTGATATCGAGGATTTCTACTACCGGAAACTTCGGGAAGAAACACTGACTGTGGTGCTGAACTGCAACCGGGCCTGCGATGCGGGCTTCTGCGAGTCCATGGGCGCGGGACCCTTCTTGCGGTTAGAGGATGGGTACGATCTGGAGATGACCTCGATGGGGGAGAACTACCTCATCGAGATCGGCTCGAGACGGGGAGAAGGTCTGATAGAGAAGGCCGTCCATCGGAAAGAAGCCGCGTCCGGAGATTACGAAACGAAAGATGATCTGCAAAGAAAGGCCATCGCCTCGTTCACCAAGCATCTGGAGACAGCGGGGCTGCCTGAGCTCCTGATGAGAAACCTCGACCATCCTGTGTACAGAGAGACCGCTGAGGCGAGGTGCCTCGGGTGCACCAACTGCACCATGGTCTGCCCCACCTGTTACTGCTATGACATCGAAGATGATATGTCCTTCGACCTGACCGTCACAGAGAGACGCAGGCACTGGGATTCGTGCCAGGAGCTTCATTTCGCCCGGGTCCACGGGGGGAACTTCCGTTCGTCGAGAGAGGCGCGTCTCCGGCAATTCGTCACCCACAAGCTGGCAACATGGGTGGAGCAATACGGATGCTTCGGGTGCGTGGGCTGCGGACGATGCATGACCTGGTGTCCTACCGGCATCGACCTCACCGAGATGGCCAAGAGAATCCAGCAGGATTTCGAAACAGGCAGAGCCAGATGGTGGGCCTATTCATGAATCCCCTGGAACCGAGAAGAGCGCTGGTGCGAGAGAAGATCCAGGAGAACAGGGAGACCTATTCTCTGACCCT
>Ga0111224_1013_pt1 | contig 42335 bp, 31 predicted proteins | sample DeeMarSWOR152_54_FD_80388 | JGI IMG/M metagenome (GOLD analysis project Ga0111224, IMG submission 80388) | candidate division TA06 bacterium DG_24
TCGTCGTCTGTGTCGCGAGTCTCTTTCTCGCCACGAGTGGCTTTGCTCAGGCCTGTGTCGAATGCCACGAGGAAGTCACGCCCAACATCGTATCCGATTGGCAGCTGAGCAAGCACGGACAGAACGAGATCGGCTGTTCGGTCTGCCATGGCGATGAGCACACGTCGCACAAGGACGTACAGAAGGTCGAAATCCCCACTCCCCAATCATGCGCGGCATGCCACAAGGAGCAGGTCCAACAGTTCACGGCGGGCAAGCATGCGTTCGGATGGGTCGCGATGAATGCTATGCCGACTGCACACTGGCAACCGATGGCCATGATGGAGGGGATGAAGGGGTGCGGGGGGTGCCACAAGATCGGGCTGAAGACCGAGGAGGAGATCACTGAGCTGAGGCGGGACGGCGCAGGGTTCGGCATAGCCTCATGCGATGCCTGTCATACACGCCACCTCTTCTCCGTCACGGAGGCCAGACAGCCGCAGGCCTGCCAGACCTGCCACATGGGATTTGACCATCCCCAGTGGGAGATGTATTCGACGTCCAAGCACGGTGTTCGATATCTGTTGAAGCAGAACGGGACGCTCCCCAAGACCGCCGCCGCGCCGACGTGTCAAACCTGCCATATGCAGGATGGCAACCATGCGGTGAGAACAGCCTGGGGATTCCTCGCTGTCCGGCTCCCGATGCCCGAGGACGATCAGTGGGCTGCTGATCGTGCCGCGATTCTCCAGGCGCTCGGTGTGCTCGACCCCGAGGGCAATCCCACGGCCAGACTCGAGGTTGTGAAGGCCGCTGATGTCGCCCGACTGACGGAGGATGATTGGCAGGCGGAGCGCAAGAAGATGATGACGGCCTGCAACCAGTGTCACTCCTCCAACTTCGCGAAAGGAGAGCTGGCCAAGGGCGATCAAATGATCAGGGAAGCAGATCATCTAATGGCTGAGGCGATTCGCCTTGTAGCCGGCCTGTACAAGGACGGCATCATCAAGAAACCCGAGAGCTATGCATATCCATTTCCCGATCTGCTGGCATTCAATGATGCCCCTACGTCGATAGAGCAGAGGCTATTCGTGATGTTTCTCAAGCACCGGATGAGGACATTCCAGGGCACATTCCACGCCAATCCGGACTACGCGTGGTGGTATGGCTTCAGTGAAATGAAGGAAGATCTGACCGAGATCAGGACGATGGCCGCTGAACTGCGGGCGGTCCGTGCGGCGAAAAAGAAATGAGCGTCTCCTACATCCACGATGTGTGAGGTAGAGCAGAGGAGAATAGATTATGGGCCCGTTGCATGACGACGCCAAATCGAAGAAGGAGGGTCTCAAAGCACTGATCAGGAGATTGCACCAGGGTGAGAAACCTGAAGATCTCAAAGAAGAGTTCAGGCAGGTAATAGGCGATGCATCCTCGGCTGAAATACCCCAAATAGAGGAAGAACTCATAAAGGAAGGTATGCCGCGCGAGCAGATACTGAAGCTGTGTGATCTGCACCTCGCTCTGTTCAAGGAGACGTTGCAGGAGGGCGGAACACTCGCGCCCCCGGGGCACCCCATCCACACGCTCATGGAAGAACACAATGCTCTTCTCGGATTTGCCGATCAGTTGAAATGCGTTACTGATGCGCTGCAGAGTGCGAGCGATCTCACATCCAGTGCAGAGGAGATAGAAGAGCTGAGGCGCATCGAGGAGGGCCTGAAGGATTCGGCCAGTCACTATGTGAGGGAAGAGAACGTGCTCTTTCCCTATCTCGAGAGGCACGGCATCACGCAGCCGCCGGCGATCATGTGGACTGAGCACGACAAGATACGGGGGATTGAGAAAGGTCTGTACGATCTCATCGCCGGCAGGGAGAAGATGGCATTCGATGCCTTCAGAGAGCAGCTGAAGACCGCAGCGATCTCCCTGGCAGAGATACTCTCGAACCATTTCTACAAAGAGAACAATATCCTCTTTCCAACTGGATTGAAGGTCATCGCCGGTGATGAATGGAATGAGATAGGGAGGCAGTTCGACGAACTTGGGTACACGTCCTTCACGCCCGAGTCCGCCGTGGTTTCTTCTCGGGTAGCTGAATCGCATGCTCCCGCGCGAGTGAAGGAGGGAAAGATGCTATTCGGGACGGGCGAGGTCTCCGAGGAGGAGCTTGAGTCGATGCTCGACAGTCTTCCCGTCGACATCACCTTTGTGGACAAGGAAGACAAAGTCCGATACTTCAGCCAGACTAAGGACAGGATCTTCCCGAGGACTAAGGCGATCATCGGGCGAGAGGTCCAGCAATGCCATCCCCAGAAGAGCATCCATGTCGTAAACCAGATCGTAGACGACTTCAAGAGAGGTCGCAGGGAGGTGGCGGAGTTCTGGATCAACATGGAGGGACGGCTGATCTACATACGCTACTTCCCGGTGCGGAACAAGAAGGGAGAGTACCTGGGTGTGATAGAGGTGACGCAGGACATCACCGATGTACAGAAAATCGAAGGTGAGAAGAGACTTCTGTAACCCTCACGTTGTCCGTCAGGTAATGAGTGAGCCTTACAACCGCGGGACCGCACGATCTGCTGCACGATCGACTGCGGTCCCGCTCTTCTTGGTGCTATTGGCAATCTCTACGGACTATTCAGGGGCGGCACACAATTCGTCTCTCATCATCTGCAGTTTCCCGAAACAGATCAGCCTGTCGCCCTTGTAGATCCGATCGGCCGCCGAAGGGTTGGGGATCGTCTTCTCACCCCTCTCGATAGCCAGAACGGTGATGTCGCGGCCTCGCAGATCGGTTTCGATAATCGTTTTGCCCAGAACAGGGCTGTCGTCACAGATCTCGATGCTCGACACCCCGTAGCCCCCCGTTGCCACCACGAGTTCCTCAAACGTGACAGGCTTGACCATCCTCCTCTTGATGATGCGCGCCCGTAATGCATTCGTCATCTTCCTGGCAATAGTCGTCTGCGTGAAGATACGGTAAACAACATATACAATGACCACAAGAACCAATAGGTTCATCAACGGGAGAAGGCTCGGAGGAAAGACCATGTCCAGGAACGGAAGCGTGACCTGAGTCACGATGGCTGATGGTCTGAGGGAGTTGGCGAAGGTAGCTATCAGGGTGACGAGCCCGGCGTTACCAAAGACCATGAGCCACGAGGCGATTCGCCGCCGTTGAGGGTGACTTGCGATCAGCTCGGACTCTTTCGTGGTGAATCCTGTTCCCGTGAAACACGAGAGGGCCTGGAACTTAGCGAGCGACCATTCGACACCCGTTAACTGAAAACCGATGGCTCCGATTCGAACCGCGATGAATGAGACGACAAGTGCAAAGACGAAGAGGAACGAGTTCATACACACCCCCCTTCTCTATCTAGAACCACTTTCTCTTTTTGAAGAAGATCAGCATTGCGAGATCGACAAAGCCCGTCATGCCGGGCGCAACGCCGTATCCCCATCGCTATTGGAATTCATTCATCTTTTCGATCTTTTTCCTATGGCCTCCAGAATCTCGATGCAATCGTCGACTGTGGCGCCGATCAGGGCGTAGGCGCCGCTCGATCATTGTCATCATAGTAGAGCATCTCCGGGGCAGCGAAAAGGCAATCGTCGCATTCGTCGAGCTTCGGACCCCGCTCGGCACTGACTATGTCCTCCAGAATGAGACGACGCACCTCCGGGGGATTCCGGCAGCAATCCATCGTCTGTCCGAGCTTCCCGACTGGCAGTCTAGGGCCTTTCGTCCGTTTGTCAAGAGAAACGTTGAGGAGAAGAGATGGGATACTTCTTGACCGGCAGGTGAGAATGGGGTAGAGGGAACGGAGCCCCTGCAAGGTCTGGATCGGATGCCGGGACTTCTAGTCGTCGCCTCGGTGTGGCTGCCGTGGTCGAAGCCCGCAGGACACCGTAGTTATGCGGTCATGACGTCCATCGTGAGGGGAATCGCCCCGGAGGCATGTATGGATTCGCCCCTCCAGCTGGCAGGCAGAGCTGTGAAGAAGGTGAGAGAGGCCGGCGCCCGCGAGGCCGGCCGAGCTCTGGTGCGGAAGATGATCCTGGCAGTACGCCCTCCTTTTGTCCCGCTACCACCCCCGCAATTGACCCTCGAGGTGACCGGTAGATGCAGCCACTCCTGCATCATGTGCCGTCGATTCCACGACAGATACCTTGACCGGTCGCACTACCAGGACATGTCGGAAGAGCTATTTCACGACATACTCGACGCGTTGCCCGATCTGAGGGATCTCTGGATCGGGGGCATCGGCGAGCCCACTCTCCATCCCCAACTACCCCAGTTTATCTCGTATGCAGCCCGGCGGGTCCCGATGGTGCACTGCTTCACGAACGGCTCCAAACTCGGCCGTCGCCTTGAGAGGCAGCTTGTCGAATCGGGCCTGTTCGAACTGCTGATCTCTCTCGAAAGCCACGACGCAAAGATACACGAGTCGATAAGGATTGGATCGAAGTTCGAGACCGTGGTGGGAGCGATCGCCCAGTTCGCCGAGCTCAAGCGCGATCTCGATCGAGAGCTTCCCATTCTCACGGTGACCACCTTGGCGATGAGGCAGAATGTTCGTCAGTTTCCATCGCTCATGAGGTTTGTCAAGGACCTGGGAGCTGACAAGCTCCAGATCATGCGGCTCGCCCCTGCTCCCGACCCGGCACTGATCGCCGAGTGCCTGATACCGGAAGAGGAGCGGAACATGCAGAATCTCGGAAGGCTGGCCCAGGAGATCGGCATCGATCTCAATCTCCCGCCTCCGTATCAGGACAAGCCGGTCAGCGGCTGCAATCAGCTCTGGTTCGCGCCCTTCGTGTCAGTGAATGGCGATGTCTCCGCCTGCCCTCTCAACTATTATGTGCATGGCATCAAATTCGGCAATCTCAGGGACGCGTCCTCACGCGGATCTGGAACAACCCCGGGTACCGACATGCGCGTCGGCTCGTCAAGCATGGCAGGAGCCGAATGTGTACAGGATGTAATTTCGCATCTCCCATATGGAGACCTACGCCCGCCTCTGGTGACGCTCAGGACTGATGTGATCGCTGGCCCGGGCCGGCCCGCCTCCACTTCCTGGCCGATGGTCCTTCCGCACCCCCGCTCTCTCCTTGGCGCCTCCTCCGCACTCTCCGAATCTATCCGCGACCCTCTAGACCCCGTATAGACGTGGGCTTCTCTGCCCCCGGGCTGATGCCCGCTCGAGAACCCGGGACGCGTATTGAGGCTATGGCCCGCTGAAACGGGGTTCGAATCGCCAGCAAGGGGCGACAGGGCAGACGTGTAGCTGCAGGTGCGCCGGACGGCGGACAGATTTTGCTTGTCTCGTCGCTCGGTGGTGGGTTATCTTTAGCTGTAACCAAAGCGCACCTATTACTCCGTCCTGCGGAGCTTCTGGGCGGTCTATCCGGCCCGCACCATCGAATGTGAACCGAGTCCGCGAATGGCCGAAGGCATTCTCAACATCTTCATACACATCAGGGACACCTTCAACCACCACGTCATCTTCAGCATGGGGATCCTCCTGATCTCCGGCTACGTTCTGGGCAAGCTGGCGGAGAGAGTGAAGCTTCCCCCGATCACCGGCTATCTCGTGGCCGGTCTCTTTCTCGGCGAATCCCTGACCGGTATCATCCACGCTCATATGGCGGAGTCCCTGCAGACAGTCACAGAAGTTGCCCTGGGAATCGTGGCCATCACGATCGGCGGCGAGTTCGCACTGGGAAAGCTGAGGAGAGTAGGTAAGGGTGTGATCATCATCACGCTCTTCCAGTTGTTATTGACGTTCGCGGTAGTGAGTTTCTGCCTGACCGTCTTTAGACTGCCGCTCGTCTACTCATTGCTGCTCGGGGCTATCGCCTCGGCTACCGCTCCGGCGGCCACCGTCGCCATCGTGCAGAGCTTGCGGGTGAGAGGAGAGTTCATCGACTATCTGTACGGTGTGGTCGCCCTCGACGATGCCGGATGTGTCCTCCTGTTCGCCGTCATTCTGGCGTTTGCCGGGTCGATGTTGGGCGGCGAGGTCTCCCATGGCGCATGGCTCGTTATCGGTCATGCCCTGCGCGAAGTGCTCCTATCGCTCGTTCTCGGGCTTGTCGCGGGCATCATTACCCACGTCGCAACCGTGCGGAAGTTCAAGGTAAACGAGATCCTCATCATCTCGCTCGGAATGATCTTTCTGACGACAGCGATGTCGATCTCCCTCAACCTCTCGCCACTGATCACGAACATGATGATGGGAGCGGTCCTCATCAACCTCTCCCGGAAGAACTACCGTATCTTCGGAATAATCGAGCCCATCACGCCTCCGCTGTACGCCTCCTTCTTCGCTATTGCGGGGACGGAATTGCAGCTCGGCCTGCTGGCGAACACAGCGATCCTCACCCTGGGGGGTGTCTATGTCATCTCCCGGCTCATCGGGAAGTACGCGGGGGTCTATCTGGGAGCGGTGACGGCGGGATCGACGGCCAAGGTGAGGCGATTTCTCGGGCTCTGCATGTTTCCTCAGGCAGGAGTTGCGATCGGACTCGTGCTCTTCCTTCAGGCGTCTCCCGTCCTCAACGGGGCTTCTGGCGATGCTCAGGTCATGATGGCTCGGATAGCCAATATCGTGCTCTTCTCGGTATTCATCAATGAGCTCATCGGGCCGCCGCTCTCCAAAATCGGCATCGTGAGAGGGCTTGAGCTGTAGAGCCGTTGTGCGCTTGAGTGAGTGAGGCTGCAATGGAGATATACGAATTGTTAACGGTCGAATGCTGTAAGGCGTCGCTGAAGGCCAGAGCGAAAGACAGGGCCCTGGAAGAACTCGCCGCGCTGATGAAACAATCAGCCGCATTGCAGGAAACGCCGGTGCAGGAGATCGTCCACGCGCTGAAGGAACGGGAGGAGCTCGGATCGACCGGGTTCGGAGGTGGTTTGGCCATCCCTCACTGCAAGCTCAAAGGGATCACTGATTTCGTGCTGGGCCTTGCCGTCTCTCCAAAGGGCGTGGACTTCGAGGCGCTCGATAACCGGAAGGTCAACCTGTTTGTCATCATCGTCGGCCCCGAGGATAAACCGGGAGGTCATGTCCAGCTTCTGGCACAGGTCTCCAGGGTGCTGCGCGATGAACGGGTGAGGAGAGAGCTCGTCAAGTCGCCTTCGAATCTCGCCCTCTGCGAGACCTTTCTCCGCCATACCAGACCCGCCCCGGTGTCGCCGGCGAAGAGAAAATCGGCGAAGCTGCTCATCCTGGTTCTTCAGGAGGAACGGTGGGTGGCCGACGTCTTCGAGCTCTTTCTGGAGATGGGGATCAGAGGCGCCACTGTCTTCGAATCCCAGGGTATTCGGGACATCCTCTCTACCGTGCCCCTGTTCGTCGATTTCATCAATTTCCTCGGCGAACACAAGACCTACAGCAAGACGATCCTGGCCACACTGGCAGAGGATCAGGTCGACGATGTGGTCCGCGGCATCGAGGAGATCACCGGCGACCTCGACAAGCACACCGGCGCGCTGATCGCACTCGTCGACCTCCATCTCGTGCGGGGCTCGATGGAGATGATCTAGCGGGGGTCTCGTCGGGCAGAATCCAGCAGGGGGCTCGCTGGACAAGATCTCGCGTGGGCTTCGATCGGAATGATCTGACACTGGCTCGATGGAGATGATCTGGCGGGGGTCTCGTCGGCGAAGATCTAGCAGAGGTTTCGTCCGTGAAGATCTGGCGCGGGGCTCGTCAGAGAAGAGACGGGGGATCGGGATCCCCGATGGACTGTGGTCAAGTCGGGAGGGGAGTGCGGAGGAATCGAGCGGCATGAGGGCAGCAGTCATCAACTGTAGTTCGGACTATAACCTGGGAACGGAGAAGCTCGCACACTGGCTCAGAGCGTCGGGCTATGAGGTCATCAAGGCCAAGCCCGGCTTTTCCTCATGGGAGGGAGTTGGTAAGGCTTTCTTCGGCGCCCTGTACACGTGGGACATCCCCGAGCTCGTGCGTGCTGCGTCCGGGGCATCAAAATTCTCGGAGATAGAGATCGGAGGGCCGGCGGCTGCGCTCATGGCCGCGTACATCCGGGCACATCTGGGTATCGATCCCACGCTCGGCCTCGATCCGCGCTTCGATCAGATGCCCGGTCGATACCGGGCTACCTACACCTCGCGCGGCTGCACGCTCCGCTGCCCATGGTGTTCGGTCCCTCTGGTGGAGGGTGCGCTTCGCGAGCTTCCGGACTTCGTCCCGGCGCCTTCCGTACTCGATAACAACTTTCTTGCGTGCTCGCGAGCCCACGTCACCAAGACTGTAGAACGGCTGGCGAGCCAGCCATACGTCGACTTCCTCCATGGCCTCGATGCTCGGCTGCTCGAGCCCTGGCATGTCGAGCTCCTGCTGAGCCGACTGAGGATGCCGTGCTGGCGGTTCACCTTCGATAGCCTCAAGCACGAGTCGAGGTTGCGGGGCATAATCGACATGCTCGCCGACTATGGCGTGAGGGCGGACGAGAGTGTCGTTGTCTATTGTCTCTATGGATACGACGACACGCCGGTCGACGCGTATCGCCGCCGGGACGTAGTCCTCTCCCTCGGTGCCCATCCCTACGCCATGAGACACCAGCCGCTCGACGCCCTGTCCAAAGACGGGTTCGCGCCGGAGGGCTGGTCGCCGCGCGAGCTCAGGGAATTCTGGAACCTCTGCAACATTCCCACGAGTGCCTGGATACTGAAAGCGATGGCCCGGGTCGCCAAGTCCTAGGAACGGTAGCACCTTCCACCCACTATGTCGTATTCCACGGATGAATAGAGGTACCGCTCCTTGCGTGAGGGATCGACCGCCAGGTCGGGAACCTGGCTGAGTGTGACCTCCATGTCTTCGCCCACGAGGGCACGGATGCGCTGGATGAGGGATTCGCCATGCTGCGATGTCCAGGATGGCCGTGTGACGATCTGCACGTCGAGTCGATCGATCCTTTCCTGCACGATGCGAAACGCCCTCACGTCTTCCATCTCTTGGAGGATGGTGGCGAACCGGCGAGCGAGGAGGAGCCGGCCTCCTGGCGCGACGACAACCTCGCTTGTCCTCCCTTCGATCATGTCGATGAGCGGGAAGCTGCGCCCGCATGAACAGCGCCTGTCCGTCGCCCTCGCGGCATCTCCTATTCTGTACCGTATGAACGGCATGACGCGGTTGTCGAGGTCGGTGATGACTACCTCGCCGGTCTCACCGGGCGATGCATCTCTCCCGTCGGAGATAATCTCCACGACATAGCTATCGGAGAGGACGTGGAGGCCGTTGTGAACTTCACATTCGCAGGCTATCGCCGGGAATTCCGTCGCGCCGTACAGGTCGAAGACCTCGGCGCCGAAGATCGTCTCCAGGCGGCGCCGTGCGGGATCGGTGAGGATCTCGGCGGAGGAGACTACTGCCCGGGGACGGATCCCGGTGAAGCCGGTATGTTCGATATACGCGGCGAGGGCGAGGAGGTCCGTGACGTATCCGTAGATGAGGCCGGGCCTCTGGGCGGCGATCGATCGGCAGTAGCGCCCCGCCCGGTCGAGGTCGATCTGGTCGGGGACTGAGGTGTCCGCCGGACAGCAGAGTGGAGTGGAACTGGTGGTGAGCGCGAGGGTATCGAGGACGAGTCTCTGAGTCATATGGGCGAAGAGGCGGTGCTGGAGCCCGCGTCGCTCTCTGATCGGCCCGAGCTGCACCATTCTGTCTCCCAGCGTCGATCCGGCCCAATCGAGGACGCGAAGCGCGCGTGCGACGCCGAGATCGAACATCTCCGTGTCGATGACGAACCGAAGCGGAGCATCAGTGGTGCCAGTGGTCACTCGCTCGATGAGTCTCGTATGGAGTCGATCGGAGGCCACCACCTCGTGAGGGTAGGCGGCCTTGATGTCACGCTTTGACGTAAGGGGGAGTCTTCGGAAATCTTCCCATCCTCTCACATCGTCAGGCCTGATTCCGGCTTCTTCGAACCGGCGACGATAGAAGGGTACGGAACTATAGACATCTTCCAGGAGCGCCTTGAGCTTATGCCACTGGAGCGCACGGATCTCATCCGCTCCCAGGGTGTCGTGTGCGAGCAGGGCTCGGTAGGTGGCCTCTATCCTTCTGCCCGTGAGGCGTTCGGCTGCCCTGTACATAGTACGCCGGAACGAGCGCGATTGAGGGTCCGGATCCATTCTTCTCTTCCCTGTTGCTGGTCGGCACGGTCTCGCACACAGGCGCGATAGAGCGGTCACTCATCGAGATGCAGAGCCACCGCCTCCCGGTACGTCCCGATCGGCCGCCAGCACGTGTCCATCGACTCCTGGCACGCGCCGATCAACCCCTGGTTCGTGCCGATCGAGTTCCAGCACGTGCCGGTAGATCTGCTCCAGTCTTTTCACCATCGACTCGATACCGAACGATTCCGCGATGCGTCTCCGTCCTGCCTCGCCCATTCTCCTGGCCAACGCGGGATCTCGAAGAAGACGGAGTATGGCATCCGCCAGAGCATGGTCATCTCCGGGCCTGACGAGGAGGCCTGTTATCCCATCCTCCACGAGTTCGGGGATGCCCCCGACCTGTGTGGCGATTACAGGTTTGCCCACGGCCATCGCCTCGATGATCGATACTGGAAGTCCCTCTGTCTCTGTAGCGAGGACGAAGAGATCGAGCTGGCGGAGCAGAGGTCCGATGTCTGCGAGGGCGCCGGCGAATACGAATGCCGACCGGCCCTCGGTTTCCTGCGCCAGACGCTCGATCCGGCCCCGCGTCTCCCCGTCCCCTGCGAGGACGAATTTCACCGCGGGTATGGATCGCAGAACCATATCCCCGACCCGGATTAACTGGTGGAATAACTTCCCCCGCCGGAAGTGTGCGATCATGCCGACAACAGCATCATGTTCGCCGATCTTCTCCGCTCCGGGGAAGGATCTATCGCGGTGTCCGGGCCTGTCTCCTGCACCCAGGTCCCGGCCCCATTGAGGGTCGATACCGCTACGGACGGTGATCGCTCTTGCCGCGGGGATACCGTCTCTCTCGATGAGGAGTCGGCGGCCTGCCTCTGAGTTGGAGACATAGAGGTCAACCCACCGCGAGGTCAGCCGGTTGAGGAGAGAGTGCATTCGCGGGCGGCGGCTGTCGGCTGTCCTCTGCCCTGCGACAACTCTGGCTCCGGCCGATCGGGCGACGGCTCTTCCGATGATGCCGGTGTGCAGCCCATAGGTATGGACGAGCGCGACCCTCTCCTGCCTCATAAATCGATGGAGCCTGGGCACTGCACGGAGGATGCCCAGCAGATCCCGCTCAGATCTCATTCCCAGGAGGAGCGTCCGGCACCCCCGCCTCGCCGCCTCCTGGAGGAGCGGCCCTCGGTGTGCAAAGGCGGCCACGGAGTAGCGGAACGAACCGGTGTCAGCGTGGTCGAGATAGTGGAGGATCATCGTCTCCGTGCCTCCGAGCTCGGTGCCGAAGTTGAGGTGGAGTATGTGCGGCCGCTGCTGTGGGGCGGTCATCGGCTCACCTCGTGTTCGTCCGGCCCGACCCGTTCTCGTCGGGTTCATCCCGTGCATTGCGCCCCGAGAGAGCGAAATGGCGTCGGGCATCCTCTAAGTCGCCGGCCTCCAGATATAACAATCCCAGTTCGTAGTGAGCACCGGCGAACTCCGGCCACAGTTCCACCACCCTCACGAGCTCACGGATCGCGCTGTCAATCTGGCCCGCTTCCTTATGCGCGAGTGCGAGGTTGTAGCGAAACTTGGGCACCTGTGGCGCGATAGCGGCGGCCACGGAGAACTGAGCTACGGCGTCCAGAGAGCGGCCTGCCTCCCCGTACGCCGCTCCGAGATTGTTGTGCGGCTCGGCCAGGTCGGGCCGCAGCGCGACTGCCTGCTCGAGATGATAGATCGCCTCATGGTAGTTCTTTCTGGCCATCTCCGCAAGGCCCAGGTTTGTACGTGCGGGAGCGGAGAGCGGGTTCTCGCGCAAGGTGGCCCGCCATAGCACGAGATCATCGCGCCACTCCCTGTTGCGCGAGATCGTGAGCCAGGAGAAAGAGAGGGTGACGACGGCGAGCAGGGCAGTGGCTCCCCACTGGAACCTCATGGCGCTTGGAGCTCCTGCTCGGCGAAGACGATCGAGGGCAACGGCACCGATGAGGCAGAATCCTCCTGACGGGATGTACAGGTATCGTTCAGCCACGAAAAATGCACCGGGGACGATGTTCGACACCGGAAGCATGAACAGGATGAACCAGAGCAGGCCAATGGACACCGTGGCAGCACGTCGGAGCATGAGGCATGCGATGGTGATCAGGCCCGCCACGAACACGAGGCCGAGCCAGGCATCCATTCCGTGGAGCGGTGCATCCGATGGGAAGTAGTAGTCGGCGCGGAGACCCGATGGTGCGACGAGGAGCCGCAGATAGACCGGCACGGCACCCAGCTCGGTGATGAGAATCTCTCCATAGCTCCTCCCGCCCGAGAGGCTGTGACCCATCGATCCCCAAGTCTGACCGAACGTGCCCCAGGTGATGAAGAGCTTGCACCCGGCATATCCCAAGGCGATGGCTGAGAGTACGAGTAGAGGACTGACCAGCTTCAGGTCCGTCGATAGGGGAGTCCGTTCCCTTCCCTGACCTGCAGGAAGGAGACGTCGCTGTGCCAGGAGCAGGACAGGGAAGACTGCCGTCGTCTCCTTCGACAGGAGGGCAAGGAGGAAGAGCCCGCAGGCCCCTGCAGTTGTCCACCTTGCGGGACGTTCAGTTGTCATGAGTGCCCAGGCAGAGAAGACGAGCACGGCCGCCAGAACGTCGCCGCGGTTGGCGACAGAAGCCACCGATTCCGTATGAACAGGATGGGCGAGGAAGATTATCGACGCGGCCCACGCACTCCAGTGCCTCCTGAGAAGCCGCCAGACAAAGGAGTACAGAGCGATCGAAGCAAGGATATGCAGGATCAGATTCGTGAGGTGGTACCCGAGGGGATTGAGCCCCCACAGGTGATAATCCGCGAACCACGTTAACTTGGTGAGCGGCCGGTACAGCGAAGTGCGGTGAACGAACTGCGACCACGTACGGAGCGCCTCATTCTGCTCGATCTGAAAGTGATCGTCATACGTGAAGCCATTGGGGAGCGTGTTTCCGTAGATCACGATCCCCAGGAGGATAATCGAAAGCACGGAAAAGGTGTGAAGATGAGTAGAAGTCATACCTCCCGGATTCTATTCCCGCACGACCACCGCGTCAACCCCAATCCCTCCCGGGGACGTTGGTAGGTTCAAAAGGTTACGGCCGGGGACGTGCTCGGGAGTTTTGGGTTGACGGGGGGAGGTGGTCGTAATAGGATATGTGGGCCTTTCTGTGCGCCCATCAGGTCGGCCTGCCTCCGGAGGTGTTCTCCGTTGGATGGTGTGTCTTCTCCTGCGATCAATCCGGTGAGCGTATTGCTCATCAACCCCCCTGTCTTCTTGCTCGCGCGTGATATGCGTTCAGGTGCCGGGATTCCGTCCGGCCTTCTCTCGATCGCGGCCGTGCTCAATGCCCACGGGTACCGGGCTCTGGTGTACAACGCCGATTTCGAGGGTTCAGTGAGAGCGAGGTCCGGACGGCGAGGGCATGCGAGCAGGGGGTTGGGTGCACAGGAGATATGGAGCTCCGTGCGGGAAGTGATGAGGGAGCATCGTCCCGGGGCTGTGGGGATATCGTTCGCCACGGGCGGGCTAGCACCTGCAATCGAGCTAGCCAGGCTCGTCAAGGAGATCGATCCGGGGGTATGGGTGATCGCGGGGGGCATCCATCCCACGGCCCGGCCTGAGGAGGTACTCTCCTCCCCCGGATTCGATGTGGCGGTGTGCGGTGAGGGGGAATACACCACCCTCGAGGTGATCCGGGCGCGGGAACAGGGACGGCCGCTCGGGGATGTCCCGGGGATCGCGTACCGTGATGAAGGGAGGGTGGTAGGGACGGGGCGAAGATCCCGTATCGACGACCTCGATCAGATTCCCGTCGACTATCGAGACTTGCTGATCGATGTCGATCTCTATCCCCGGGAGGCGCTGGGATATATCTGGACGTCTCGGGGATGTCCATTCAGCTGCGCGTATTGCTCATCTGCGATTATCTGGGGTGGGGAGGTCCGATTCCGCAGCCCCGAGCACGTAGTTGAGGAGCTCGGTCACGTCTTCGGGCGGTACGGGGTCCGTGACTTTCGCTTCATTGACGACAACTTCACCTACCATCCCCGACGCGTGACCCGGATCTGTGAGGGCATCCTCGACCGAGGACTGAGGATATCGTGGTCCTGCTGTTCGCGGGCCGATCTGGCGATGAAGTTTTCCCCTGACCTGCTACGACTCATGCGTCGATCGGGATGTCGGCGTATCTGCATCGGATTCGAATCAGGGTCTCAACAGATCCTGGACTCGGTGGGCCGCGGGGTCTCTCTTTCCGATATGGCGGTCACCCTGGGAGCGATGAAGCGGGCTGGTATCGGCATCCATGCGGACTTCATTATCGGGATGCCCGGGGAGAGCAGCACCAGTCTGGCGGCCACGTTCGATCTGGTGCGCCGGGTAGGTGAGGGTGCTGGAGCGACTCTGAGTATTGCTCGCTTTCGCCCGTACCCGGGGACGCCGCTGTCGGAGGATCAGGCTTCCCGCGATCCCGGCGCCCGGACGGTTGCGGCTCCGGGCCGGGATCAACCGGTCACGGACGGGGAGATCGACCGCTGGGTGGAGATGGCGAGACAATACGCCGAGGTACACAATGTGCGCGTGCTGGCGCGCAGCCCGACGTTCGTCCTTGGCCGGCTCAGGGAGAATCTCCGATCTCCGCGGGGGATGGCGGGACTCGTCTCACGAGTAGTGCGTTCCTATCTTGCCCGCTCCAGGCCGCCGGCCGGGCCCTGTTGTCGGCAATAATCTAGAGAATTCTATTGACAGGACGGGCATCGGTGGGGTACAATCCCTGGGCGAGGAGAAGCGGCTCGATTGCCTGATACGAGCCTTTGGGTCTCGAGGTGGGGTATCAGCATCGTTCGAGGGGGCGCACAATGAAGAAGATCATGAATGAGAAGAGACGGCTCATAGGGGTTCTTGCACTGATCGCTCTGACGGCGGGCATGCTTGCCTGGCAGGTGCAGGCGTCGAACATAGAGAAAGAGGATGCGCGGAGGGAGTTCGGGGAGGCGTACGTGGAGATCGACCAGGTCTTCACAGACTACCAGTACTACTATCCCGGCGACCCGGTCCTGGTGACGGTGATCTGGACCTACGTCAATACCATCATACCGGGAATGCCGTTCGATTTCGATGTCACCCTGGGGATCGCGCGCAATAATCCGCCGTACTACGGCGGCCTGCAGACGGCCGAGGTCAACTGCGACAACTACATCCCGGGAACCTACTATACCTCACACTGCCTCACGATTCCGTGGACCGCGCCGTCCGGCATCGAGGGTATCTGTGGGGCCAAGGTGACGCCTGAACCACCGTACCAGAGCCACGGCACTGGCACGGTGCAAGGAAACGTCTTCCATATTATGGAGTGGGAGTAGCCCGGCCGCCGACTCGCAGGATTCGAGACACCCACCTCGCGGATGATACGTCTGCATGGAACGTAATCTGCGAGGTGTTCCTTTTCCGGAGATGACACGTGAGTGGCGCGGGCCGGCGCTCGTCCTGTGGTATGGAGAGTGCGCGGACTGAGCAGGTTCTGGAGGATTTCGTGATCCGCCCGGTACGATCATTCAGTCTCGTTAGGTCTGCCCTCGGTGTCCTGCACCTGGTCGCCCTCCTCGCGTGCGTTGGCGCTGCAGACGCACGGATAGAGGGAGAGTTCCAGCTCAACACCTGGGTCGCGGGGGATCAGGAGCGGCCGGCGGTCGCCTCGCATCCGGCCGAGGGGTGGGTCGCGGTCTGGCAATCTGGTGAACAGGATGGCGACTGCTACGGCGTGTACGGAAGGCTCTTTGCCCCGGAGGGAGAGCCGGACGGAGAGGAATTCCGTGTCAATGTCGACACGATCGGATGCCAGATGTTTCCCCGCATTGATTCCGACCCGACAGGCAGGTTTGTCGTCGTCTGGCAATCGTGGGGGCAGGATGGTTCTGGATACGGGATATTCGGGCGTCGCTTCGATGATGAGGGCACCCCTCTCGGGCCGCCGTTTCAGATCAACATCTGGACTGCCGGCAACCAGGAGCGACCGGCGGTTGCGACACAGAGTGATGGCTCGTTCCTCGTAGTCTGGCAGTCTTCCGCACAGGATGGATCGAGCTATGGGGTGTACGGGCAGGAATTCGATGAGGAGGGCAACCCGACGGGCGAGGAGTTCGGTGTCAATGTGGAGACCGAGGGGTGGCAGGGCAATCCCGATCTGGCCATCGGGCCTGCGGGGACATGGGTTGTTGTCTGGGAATCGGAGAACGGCGACGGCAATGGGTTCGGTATCCTGGCCAGGCGCTTCGGAGCCGCGGGCATTCCGCTCGGCCCTGAGATCGCAGTCAACGAGCACCTCATCAATGATCAGATCCTCCCCGCTGCGGGCGTCGATAGCCAGGGCAACCTCATCGTCGTCTGGTCGTCGGAGGATCAGGATGGCCATCGGTTCGGCGTCTATGCGAGGCGGTTCTCGTCCGAGTTGGTGCCCCTGGGCGAAGAATTCCAAGTGAATACCTACACCTACAAGGATCAGATGGGCCCGAGCGTGGCCGTGACCCCTGATGGGCAGTTCGCAGTCCTCTGGATGTCATCGTTTCAGGACGGGAGCGGTCTGGGAGTATTCGGTCAGGTCTATCTGGCCAACGGGCAGCCGTTGGGAAGCGAGTTCCAGGTGAACGAGTATACCGATCTCTATCAGTCATTCCCCCGGGCGGCGTGCGATACAGGATGTCTGGTCATCGTCTGGCAGTCCGATGTTCAGGACGGGGACGGGTACGGTATCTGGGCTCGTGCTTACCAGATGGCCGAGCTGGGTGGGGACAGCGAGAGGATCGCGCGGCCGCACGGAGCGCAACATGCCGGGACGGGATCGAATCTGCCCGCGAAGGAATAGATGTGAGGAGAGCGATGCTAAGATTGGTCCTTATCCTGCTCACCTGCTTGCTGACAGCCCCTGCCGTCTGCTGCGCACAGTCGGTCTTCATCTGGAAGATGGAGACCGAGTCAATCGTCGATCCGGACGGCGGCGGGTCGGTGCAGCAAGATTATGCTGTGAAGCGTGCACTCGACGAGCTGGAGCTCGTCTATGAGGTGGGTAGAGATCTCCCGGAAGATCTGTCGCCGTACCGGGTCATCTTCGTCCTCATGGGATGGTGGTGCTGAGGCGGGGGCGGAGCTACGATTGCTCCGGAGGAGCAATTGCGATTGACCTCGTTCCTCGACGATGGCTGCGGCCTGTACATCGAGGGGAATGACTTCGGCATGCACCATCACGCGTGTTCGCTGTACGGGTACTTCGGCTGCGCATATCTCGGCGATGGCAACAACTACTACAACGTCGCCCGCCTCGACGGTCAGGCCGGGAGCCTGGCAGAGGGTATGGTCTTTCACATGCTCTATGGTCAGGAGCCCGACATATTTCCCGACGAAATAGGCAATGCCGGCGGCGCTCTGTTGTTCTTGTCTCAGGACGGCATCGGCCGCGGCGTGCAGCACAGTCCTCTGGGGTATGAGTATCGGGCGATCCACCTCACCGTGCCCTTCGGCGCCCTTATCGACGAGGAGTCCACCAAGTCTCAGCTCATGGCTCGATATGTCGACTTCCTCTGGAGCACAATCCACGTCGGGGTGGACCCGGATACGACGCTCATCCCCCAGGGCGGGATTCTCGAGTACGACTGGTCTCTGGTGAACAACTCCGGTGTGCCTCAGTCGGTCTGGGCACGATCCCGCGTGAGGCTCCCCGGGGGGACGGTCCTTCCCCTCCTCGGGCCGGTTCCGGTCACCCTCGGGCCCGGGCAGCAGGTGAGCGGACACCGGGTGCACGGGGTCCCGGCAAACGCGCCGATCGGTGAGTATGTGTACATCGTCGAAGTCGGTGTGCCGCCCGACAGCCTCATCGACCAGGCCAGATTCGCGTTCAGCGTGGAGAGCGGGATGAGAGTGGATGGCGCTTCTGGTTCCGACTGATCGAGCGCGAGGGCGCGTTACAGACGTCGCATTTGATAGTACGCGATGCAGCTTCCCGGCATCGCCTTGTCGGGGGCGGGGCGTGCGAGCTCGGGGGAGTTGACCAGTACACGGACCTCCTGGAGGGGAGGGTATGCTCCTCCCACGCGGAGGAGCGACAGCGGAAGGGAGGCGGAACATGAAGTGGGCAGTGGCGATAGCGTGTGCGGCTCTGATCCTTGCGCAGGCCGCATCCGGAACCATCATCCGCGTTCCGGAAGACTACTCGACGATTCAGGCCGGGATCAACGCGGCCTCGTTCGGGGATACGGTCCTGGTCGGGCCAGGGCTGTATGAGGAGACGATAACTCTTGCCTACGGGGTGTACGTGACGAGCGAATACGGACCTGCCTACACGGAGATCACCGCACACGGTCATATCATAACCGGAGCGGACAGCAGCGTGTTCGAGGGTTTCCGCGTCACCAACGACGGCCTGGGGACCAGCTGGGGGTACGGGTGGTCTGAGTCGACTACGATCATCCGCCGCAATGTCTTCATCGGCCACTACGTGGGCCTTCACTGCGGGCAGACGGGAAGTGCGGAGACGATCGTCAACAATGTGATAACCGATAATGCGCATAGCGGTATCACGTTCGGATGGGATGCGGCGCCGATTATCGAGAACAACATCGTCTACGACAACAATGCTGGCCTACATCACTACGGTACGGGATACGCGCCGACGATCGACTACAACGACGTCTGGAACAACGTCACTAACTACAGCAACGTGACGCCCGGCCCCAACGACATCAGCGCCGATCCGAATTTCCTCAACACGGCCAAGCGAGACTGGAGGCTCCTCTGGCCTTCTCCCTGCATCGATGCGGGCAATCCGGCTACACACTATAACGATCCGGATGGGACGAGGAATGACATCGGCGCGTACTACTTTCATCAGGGAGGGCCGGCCGCGATCTACCTCACTCCGGATACGACGACCGTCGCGAGGGGGGGCTCACTGGGGGTGACCTACACTGCGATCAACCCAAGTCCGACGCAGCCCCTGTCGTTCTACGCGAAGACAGAGGCGACGCTCCCGAACGGTAATCCCTTCCCGGTCTTCCTGAAACAGGCGGGTCTCGGTCCGGGGGAGACGAAGCAGGTGTACATAACGCACACGGTCCCCATGGCGGCTCCGCTCGGGCTCTATCTGTACACCACCTATATCGGGGTGCCGCCCAACACGCTGTGGGACACGGATGTCTTCCCATTCAGCGTAGAGCCGTAGGGGGACGCTCTCCAGGGACCCGGGGGGAATCCCATCGATGCCGCCTGCAGCGTCGTTGAGCCGATGGAAAAGGAGCCGGGGCGAACGGTATGTTCGCCCCGGCTCTCAATCGTTAGCCGCCCCCTGCGACGATGCGCTGCACAAGGGGCGGTAGCCCGGGCCTGGGGGCAGACAAGATGCTCGTTGACACGACGTCGATGCTGTGTTATGTGAGACATTGATGCGAGCCCATCTCAGAGGCTGAGTGTGGGGGAATGCAGCGAACTCGCGAAGGCTGGCTGCGGCACGTGAGCCGGCTTTTCCCCGGCGGCCACGGCGGGCAGGTGCCCCGGTGGACTGAGGAGTCCGATCCGGATGCCCGCACGCCAACCTGAAGGAGCAGATGTAGCATGAAATACCCTGTGAGGGCTGCCTGGTTCGGCGGCATCGCGCTCATCATTTCAGGCTCCTGGGCCATCACGACGCCGCTCGCCCAGCATGCAGCGGCCGGGAGCTCTGCGACGCAGAATGAGTCGGCAGGTGCGGAACGTGCGTACGATGGTCCTGCATATGCGGATGAGTCGGCAGGTGAGGAACGTGCGTACGAGGGTCCTGCGTATGCGGATGAGTCGGCAGGTGAGGAACGTGTGGACAAGGGTCCTGCGTATGCGGATGAGTCGATAGGTGAGGAGCGTGTGGACGAGGGTCCTGCGTATGCGGATGAGTCGGTGGGTGAGGAACCGGGGCATGAAGAGCCGGCATATACGATTGAAGGGATCGAGGTCATCGCCTCTCCCATCATCGAGGCGAACTCGGTAACCCTGTACGGGAGCCAGATCACCACGCTCACCGAGAAGCAGCTCGCCGCGCTCAGTGCGCAGGATTTACCATCTGCCCTGCGCAGGGCCCCGGGGGTCAACATCTCCCGACACAATTTCGTCGGCAGCTTCGGTGGGGGAGAGGGTGGGAGCATCTCCATCCGGGGGATGGGAAGTGCCCGGCCTGGTTCAGAGATCCAGACGCTCGTCAATGGAGTGCCTCGCTATATCGGAATCTGGACTCATCCCCTCATGGACGTACTGAGCATCGATGCGGTCGAACGGGTGGAGATCTACAAGGGAGGGCAGCCTGTCTTTCTCGGGAACATGTCGTACGGAGGGGTCAACCTGATTACGAAGCAGCGGCGCGAATCGGGGATCGGCGGGATGGTCTCGGTCGCGTACGGATCCTTCAACACACTGAACGAACGGGTGGAGCACGGCGGCAGGCTCGGCCGCCTCGACTATTACCTCGTGCAGAGTCTCAGGGCATCCGATGGGCACCGTCCCCGCGCTGACGGGGAGTTGCAGAGCTACTACGGACGTATCGGATATGGCCTTACAGAGGGGATCAGCGTGAGTCTGAGGGTGGATGTATCACAGACATGGGCTCGGGATCCCGGGGCAGAGGCAGCTCCCACTCCCGAGCGCGAGAAGTACAGCATCGAGGATCGCACTTATCTGCTCGAGGTCGCTAACAGCTATGGAGTCGCGGAAGGCCATCTCAAAGTATATCTCGACGACGGCGAGGCCAACTGGCAGACTCTCGATGACGGGCCTGTTGATGATGTGAGCGACTACGAGAACTACGGCGTGCGTTTCCGCCAGAACCTCCACCTCTGGCCGCAGGGAGAACTCGTTCTCGGACTGGATCAGGATTATGTCGGTGGGAGCTTCCAGAGGAAGCGTCCGGATATCGAGACCGGTCGGGTCGAACGGCACTTCTCTCTGACCAGCCCCTATCTCGCTCTACGCCACATAATGTCATTCTCGCCCCATTTCCATGTTACGCCATCGGCGGGGATCCGCTACCATCGGCACAGCGCCTTTGACGATCTGCTGGGATATCAGGTCGGCGTCCTCGTCGACTACCATGAGGTGGAATTTCATGCCTCCTACGCCAGGTCGCTCAACTATCCCGGCGTATATGTGGTCGTTCAGTACGATCAGTGGAATGCCGGGAACACGTGGGAGGAGTTGACGGCGGAGCAGCTCGCTCACACCGAGGCGGGTCTCTCCATCCGACCTGCCGGGTGGCTGGAGGCCGACGTCACCATATTCCGCGACGCGGGCGAGGAGAGGATCGAGTTCGTCGCTCCGCCTCCGCCGCCACCGCACTACGAGAATGTCGGTGACTTCACGACCCGAGGGGTCGAGGTGACGACCGCGCTGCGGCCGATACCGGCAATCAAAGCGTTCGCCGGCGGCACGTACCTCGATTCGGAGCCAGATGCGCTCCCGAATACGCCCGAGCTGACCATTAATGCAGGCGTGAGCCTCCAGCCCTTTAGCTGGTGGATGCTTCATCTCGATTCCGAGTACGTCTCGGAGAACTACAAGAGCAACCCCCGATTCCCCGGGACCAGAGACAGGATCGACCCGTTCTTTCTCGTTAACGGCAAGATGTCGATCGATCTCCGCGGCCTGGGTCTCGGCGTTCCTGCGCAACTCTTCGTGGCGGGGGAGAACCTCACGGATACTGAGTATGAGCACAAGCGCGGCTATCCCATGCCGGGCGTCTCGGGGATGGTCGGTCTTGAGCTCAACTACTGACGGGAGTGCAACCCAGGTAGGTCAAGGGCCGGGTGGCCTGGCGTGCCCGGCCATTTCTATCCCCGCTCAGCCACATGCCCCGTCTCGCCGGGTCCGCGACATGTCAATGCGGGGTCAGCTTGCTTCGGCCGAGGCACTCTCAGTCCCGGGGGGCGACGCCAGCCAGGCGCATCAGCCACATGCCCCGTCTCGCCGGGTCCGCGACAGGTCACTGCGGGCTCAGCTTGGTTCGGCGGTGGCCCTCTCAGTCCCGCGGGGCGACGCCAGTCAGGCGCAGCTGTGATGTCTTATACAGGGCGACGAGGGCGGTTGCTGCCGAGAGTACGAAGAGCACGTAGTAGGATGTCACGCTCACGATGAGGCCTCCCACCGCCGGGAAGATGAGCGAGGGAGCGATGAGCGTGTTCATGAGACCGAGATAGGTGGGGCGGGTGATGGGGGGAGCGATATCGAGGAGGACATTTGAATAACCGATCCGCGTCCCGCTCAGCGATGCCCCCATGAGGAAGAAGACGGGGAGGTACAGGGAACGGGGGACGGAGACGCCCGCGAGGATGATCGGTATCACAGGCATGAGTATCGAGAAGACGGCGATCGACTTGAGGATGGCCCGGTTGCCCCACCTGTTGCTCATCGGCCCCCACAGTGCATTGGAGACGATGAGGCCGAGCATCTGGACGGTAAGAAACAGCCCCGCCGATTCCTCGCTGAACCCCAACCTCTGGATGCCGAAGATGATATAGAACGGCCCTGCCATCATAGCCACCCCGAGCAAGAGACGTGCTGCAAGCAGTGTCCGGAAGTCCGAATCATCCCGAAAGATCGCGATTCCTTCCCCGAGATAGGCGAGAAAGGTGCGCCGCTCCTGGCGCACTGGCTCGATCGGCTCGGCCGCGAACGAGAAGAGTGCCGTCCCCACTGCGACCGCGAAGACGCTGCACCAGAAGATGAGGGCATAGTTCGCCGGGAACGCATGGCGTGCGAGGAGATATCTCACCAGCAGTCCGGCGAGCGCCGCCGAGATCCCGCCGAGGAAGAGGCGCCACGCCCACATCGTTCCGCGCTTCCGCGACGGTATCGCCTTGCCGATGATGTCGAAGAACGCGATGCCGGCCACACCGCCGGCGAGAGAATAGACGGAGAAGAAAAAGAAGAAGGCGATGAGTAGTAGGCCGGGAGTACGGTTGCCCACGAGGAGGGGAGCGGCTGCAAGGCCGACAAGAGAGAAGACCCTCACGAATGCCATCTGGACATAGACAGGTTTCTTTCGGATGCGGTTCTCGATGAGGTGGCCGGCGAAGAGTTGCGGGAGGAACCAGCCGGTTGGTTCCAGCGATCCGGCAAGCCCGATGAGTATGGGCGAACGTGTGAGGTGGGAGACGAACGCCGGGAGCACAGTAGAGAGATTGAGGAAGGCGCTCGAGAGATTGAAGAAGACTCCGTTGCCGATTCCCAGGTAGTAGTTGCGGCGGAAGTGTTTTTGAGCGACCGGCGTCAATGATTCGAGCATCGTTCCTCGTCTAGTTGCAGTTCATACTCCGGTGTTGCACGCAGTATCGGCGGTGCGAGGTGAAGATGACGCAATCTCCTCGACGTGCCGGGTCAGGTACGGGCAGCGTCTGCGCCCTCTTCGGCCTCGGGCCAGGTCGTTCGCGGCATGCTCTGGTCGATACGCAGCCGAGTGTGCACAGGAGGCTCCCGGGAGGAGCCTCCTGGTTCTCGTTCACGATCGAGAGATCAGTTGAGGTATTGCCTCCACTGCTCGCGACAATGCAGCGAGCGGCGATGCGACGAAGGAAGTCCCCATGAACTCCGGGCGCTGGCACAGTTCCGGGCGCCCCTATGACGTCGGGGTGCTCGGGGCGGCCCCTTCTCCTTCAGTGCCCCGGAGGAGCTCGCTGATGCCGGCGATGCTCCCCAGGACGCCCGATGCCTCGAGCGGAAGGAACACCTTCGTCGCCTTTCCGTCGGCGATCTTCGCCAGCGCTTCCAGATACTTGACGGCGAGCAGGTCGTTCGTCGGCCTTCCGTTGTGGATCGCCGAGAAGACACGTTCTATCGCCTGACCCTCACCCTCCGCCACGGTGAGGAGCTTGAACTTCTCCGCATCGGCCACCTTCTTGATCGCCTCAGCCTCACCCTCTGCGGTGAGGATCTTGGCCCTCTTCTCGCCCTCGGCTCGCTCGATGGCAGCCTGACGGTCACCCTCCGCATCGAGGATCTTGGCGCGGCGATCGCGCTCAGCCTTCATCTGCCGGTGCATGGCCTCGGTCACATCGACCGGAGGATCGATGCGCTGAATCTCGACCCTGCTGACGCGCGTGCCCCACTTATCTGTCGCATCATCCATGATCGTACGCAGCTTGGCGTTGATCGACTCACGCGACGTCAGGGTCTCGTCAAGCGCCATATCTCCGACCACGTTACGGAGGTTGGTCTGGGCCAGCTTCACCGCCGCCGTATAGAAATCGACGACATTGTAGGTGACCTTGATCGGGTCGGTCACCTCGTAGTACACGACCGCATCGACCGTGACGACGACATTATCCTTGGTGATCACCTCTTGGGGCGGAACGTCGACGACCGTCTCACGCATATCAACCTTGGTCATCCTCTCGATGATGGGCATGATCATCGTGAGCCCACTGCTGGCAGTGCGCTGATACTTGCCGAGCCGCTCGATCAAGCCCTTCTCCCAGGGCCGGACGATACGAACGGCGCTCATGGCCAGGATGAAGATGACAACGGCTACGATGATGAGCAGGATCAACATCTATGTGACCTCCTCAGTTGGTTTGACGACGAGGTGTGTTCCTTCTATCCGGACGACGGTAACCTTCGTGCCGACCGGGATGTTACCCTCGCTCTCGCTCGTGGCGCGCCACTCGTCTTTCTCCACGCGCACGCGGCCCGCGTCCTTGAGCGGATCGATCGACTCGATGACGACACCGTTCTTCCCGATAGCCCGCTCGGCGCCAATGCCAGGAGGCGGCGGCGATGTGACTCGATCGGCGAACCGGCGGGAGAGGAGGACCAGGATCGCAGACAGAAAGACGAAGGCCGCCCACTGCCACCCGGGTCCCAGACCAAACAGCGCGGCGAGCGCTGCTGCCGCCGCCCCGATTCCGAACCAGAGGAGAAAGAAGCCGGTTGTGACTATCTCCCCGAGGATGAAGGCTGCAGCGAGGATCGCCCAGATCCACCAGAGACGAGGGTCCATTGCTGTATTTGACCTCCTGTTGAGGCGATAGATCGATCGGCATGCCGCGCCGTAATCAGGTCGGGAGACCGCCCTCCTCGGCGCGGCGCCTCGCCATGTGCGCCGCGCAAATGGAGGAGACCGTCGGGCCCCGGGCCAACTGGACGCGGCAGGCCCCGGCGCATCGCGCGGGATCCGCCCGATGGGCTCGATCGCGATTCGTGACTGGTTCAGGCCTGAGCCACACTAGCACAGCGGGGTAGGGTTGTCAACGACCCTCCCGTAACTCCATACGCCTGATACCGATCGAATGTTCCCTGCCGACTCACAGGGGAAGTTTCCGATTGACTATTCGTCTCTCAGTTGATACACTCATGGAAGGTACGTTACGATTACGACGCACTGAACGCCAATAGGGCGCGCAGGACATGATGAGGACGCGTACAGGGGCTGGAGTGTATCGAGAGAGGGCCGGATGTGGCAGGGAAGCGACATCGCACTGGGGCGGTACGTGGCGGCCGACTCGGCCGTGCATCGCCTCGATCCCAGGACCAAGCTGGCGAGCTGCGTACTCCTGCTTGTCGCCATCCTGCTCGCTCACCACATAGTGGAGCTCCTCGCCGCGATCCTGCTGCTGGTGGCCGTCACGATGGCGGCGAAACTGCCGCCGAGGCTGGTGTGGCGAAACCTCCGACTCTTCCTCTGGCTCCTCATCATCACGCTCATTCTTCATCTCTTCTTCACTCCGGGAAGACCGATCATCGAGATCCCCGGAGTCGGGTGGCAAGTGACGTGGGAGGGCGTCGGGCGAGGTATCTTCTACGTGGTGAGACTTGGGCTCGTCATCACCATGGCAGCTCTGCTGACGCTGACGACCTCGCCCCTCGAGCTCACGGACGGTATCGAGCGGCTGATCCGTCCGCTGCGCCGCCTCCGTGTGCCGACGTCCGAGCTGGCGATGATGCTGGCGATCGCCCTCCGGTTCGTGCCCACGCTGTTCGCTGAGGGGCGGCGGATACGGATGGCGCAGTTGGCCCGCGGCGCGAGGCTCGAGGGCAACCTGATGGTGCGGCTCAGGGGCGTCGTAGCTCTGGCTGCTCCGCTGCTCATCAGCTCGTTTCGGAGGGCGGATGAACTCGCGCTTGCGCTGGAGGCGCGGTGCTATCGCGGCGGCCAAACCCGTACCCAACTCATCGAACTTCGCCTGCGCGAAGCCGACTACGTCGTGCTGGCCGCAGCCGGGGCAGCCTGCGTCGCCGCTGGGATAGCCAGATGGAGTCTATAGGGTTCATCTCCTGAATCGTGAGAAACATCAAGCTGACGATCGAGTTCGATGGCAGCGGATTCCACGGTTGGCAGATCCAGGGGGAACTCCCGACCGTTCAGGGCGCGCTGGAGGACGCTATCGCGCGCCTCACCGGAGAACGCATCCGCGTCATCGGTGCTGGGCGTACCGATGCGGGCGTCCATGCCCTGGGGCAGGTCGCCAATTTCCATACCCGATCGAAGCTCGACGTCTCACAGATCGGGGCAGCACTCAATGGGATCTTGCCGCGCTCGGTATACGTCCATGAGGCAATCGAGGTGGCCCTGGACTTCAATGCGCGGTTCGCTGCCAGGACCAGACGGTACCGGTATCGGCTGCTGAGGGGCCGCTCACCCATGCGCAGGAAGTGGGCGTGGGAAGTGCCGTTCGTCTTCGATCCGCAGCCCATCCGGGACGCGCTTAGAACGCTCGAGGGCAGGCACGACTTCACATCGTTCACCCTGCACGCGCTGGAGCAGCACGGGCGCGTGGCGACAATCCTCGATCTACTCTGGCAGGACGGGCCAGACGAGTGCGTTCTGGAGATCGAAGCCGATCGCTTTCTGCGCGGCATGGTCCGCAGCATCGTCGGCACACTCGTCCAGATCGGACGCGGCAAGCTCGCCGTCGAAGACCTCGAGCGGATCCTGGAAGCGAGAGACAGACAGGAGGCCGGCCCCACCGCCCCTGCCCACGGCCTCTGCCTCCTCTCCGTCTCCTACTAACCGGGCACGCCAACCGGGGACGTTGGTAGGTTCAGAAGGTTATGGCGGGGACGTTGGTAGGTTCAGAAGGTTATGGCCGGGGACGTACCCAGGTTTTGAAGGTTATTCCCCGGAGCGACGCAGGCGGGGACGTCGGCAGGTTGGGAACGTCTTCTAGAGAAGGATGAAGTGGCCCGGGGCGCCGCGGCCGGAACGAGCGCACTGTGACATGGCCCGGGTCGGCGTCATGAGGCCAGTTCTGAGGGAGGGTTTGGATGAAGATATTCATCGACACTGCCAATGTCGAGGAGATCCGAGAGGCTGCCAGCCTCGGAGTCCTCGATGGGGTGACAACCAATCCGACGCTCCTGTCAAAAGAGCAGGGAAGCTTTCGCGACATCCTAAAGCAGATTTGTGAGATCGTTGACGGTCCGGTGAGTGCGGAGGTGGTCGCATCCGATGCTGAGGGGATGGTCGCCGAAGCTCGTGAGTTATCCGCCATCCACAGCAACATCGTCATCAAGGTGCCGATGTCGAAGGAAGGGATGAAGGCAGTCCACCGCCTCAAGCAGGAGGGGATCCGCTGCAATATGACGCTGGTCTTCTCTCCCAATCAGGCGCTGCTCGCCGCCAAGGCGGGGGCTGCATTCGTCAGTCCTTTCGTCGGCCGTCTCGATGACATCAGCCACATCGGTATGGAGATCGTCGATCAGATCGTCGAGATCTTCAGCATCTACGACATCGAGACACAGGTAATCGTCGCCAGCATCAGGAATCCCCTCCACGTCATCGATGCCGCGCTCACAGGCGCCGATGCTGCCACGATTCCGTTCAAGGTGATCGAGCAGATGGTGAAGCACCCGCTGACGACGATCGGGATCGAGCGATTTCTCGCCGACTGGCAGAAGGTGAGACAGTAGGAGTTGAGCGCTATGGGGACGATGGTCGGCTGGCTCGAACAGTGGAGACGAAGAAACGGGCGAGCATCGAATCGTTGTGAGGAATGATCGTGAAGGGACTGTACACAATAGGGATTTTCCTGCTGGGAATAGCGTTTGGACTTGCCGGCGTCGGTGTGATGAGCATCCTCGGGCATCAGTCGACGTTTCCCGTCCTCGGCGCTTCTGCCCTCGGGCAGGTTCCCCCTGAGTCCGGAGCGGAGGCGGATGAGGGGGGCGCCGCGGCGGCAGTCGAAGGCATCGACGACATCACCGCATCGAGGGTCAATGCCATCGTGCGCGCCGCCCGGGAGGTCGGGCCGGCGGTGGTCTCGATCAGCGTGATCCAGACCCGTATTTACACCGTATCTCCGTTCACGGGTCCATTTAGGGATCCGTACTTCGATCAACTCTGGCGTGACCTGTTCCCTCCCCGGCGGTATCGGGAACAGATCACAAGCCAGGGCTCGGGCGTCATCATCGACTCGGATGGGCATGTCCTGACCAACGACCATGTGGTGCACGGGGCTGAGGAGATCAAGGTGACGCTCGCCGATGGAAGGGTCTTCGACGGAGAGCTGATCGGGACCGACCCCTACCTCGATCTGGCGTTGGTGAAGATCCAGAGCGAGGACATTCCGCACGCCCGGCTGGGAGACTCGGAGAGATTGATCATCGGCGAGTGGGCGATTGCCATCGGCAACCCGTTCGCCTACTTCCTCGAGGATACCCAGCCGACGGTCACAGTCGGGGTGATCAGCGCCCTGCACCGGGCCATCAAGTCATCCGGCCGGAGCCGGGAACCCCAGATCTATGCGGATATGATCCAGACCGACGCCGCCATCAATCCCGGGAACTCCGGCGGCCCGCTTGTGAATGCAGCAGGAGAAGTGATCGGCATCAACACGTTCATCTTCACGGCTGGCGGCGGATCTGAGGGGGTGGGGTTTGCCAGGCCGATCAATGCCGCGAAGAAGATCCTGGGGGAGCTGAAAGAGTATGGTCGTGTGCGCGTGGCCTGGCTCGGCATCCGCGTTCAAGAGCTGACCCCGCTGCTGGCGGAGTCGCTCGAGATCGATAACCTCGATGGGCTTCTGGTCGCGAACATCGAGCAGGGGAGCCCCGCCGAGGGCGCAGGAGTGAGGCGAGGCGATATCATACGGACGATCGATGGCGAGCCCGTCGCCTCATTCACCGACTGGCAGGTGGCTCTCCTCACTGTGCGCGTCGGGGACACGGTCGATCTTGCGCTTGAGCGCGACGGTCGGGGGCGCGTGGCGAGTATCAAGGCGGCTGAGTTCAAAGGAGACTAGGTGCGCCATGATCGAACGGTACACACTTCCCCGCATGGGATACATCTGGAGCGAGGAGAACAAGCTGGCGACGTGGCTCGAGGTCGAGCTGCTCGTCGCCGAGGCCGAGGCTGAGGCCGGAATCATCCCCAGAGATGCGGCCGAGACGATGCGTGCCAAAGCCGCATTCGACATCGATCGCGTCAAGAAGATCGAGGAGCGGGTGAGGCACGATGTGGCGGCCTTCGTCACCGACGTCGCGGAGACCATCGGCCCCGAAGGTCGATACCTCCATTTCGGTCTGACCTCCTCCGATGTGCTCGATACCGCAGGTGCGGTTCTGATGCGGGACGCGGGTAAGGAGATCGAGTCCGATCTGTCGGAACTTCTGGCAGCGCTCGAGGAGAAGGCACGCGCTCACCGGGACACACTCATCGTCGGGCGCACACACGGCGTCCACGCCGAGCCGACGAGTCTGGGGCTCAAGTTCCTGCTCTGGTATGATGAGACGAAGAGGAACCGTCAGCGCATGGCGGCCGCGGTTGAGCGGATCTCGTACGGCAAGATCTCGGGGGCGGTGGGAAACTTCGCTCATCTCGACCCGGGGATCGAGGAGTCCGTCTGCGCGCGGCTGGGCCTGAAGCCGGCCCCGGTATCGAGCCAGGTCGTGCAGCGTGACCGCCACGCCGAATACATGACGACGCTTGCTATCATTGCCTCGACCTGCGAAAAGATCGCTACAGAGATCCGGAACCTTCACCGCACCGAGATCGGCGAACTGGAAGAGGGATTCACCACGGGGCAAAAGGGGTCCTCCTCGATGCCCCACAAGCGGAATCCCATTGTGAGCGAACGGATCGCCGGGCTTGCGCGCGTCGTGCGGGGGAATGCGCTGGCCGCCCTCGAGAACGTCGCGCTGTGGCATGAGCGCGACATCACCCACTCATCCGTCGAGCGGGTGATCATACCGGACAGCACCATCCTCGTCGACTATGTGCTTCACAAGCTCGTGGATGTCATCCGAAATCTCGTCGTGCGCCCCGACCGCATGCGAAAAAATCTCGAGCTGACAGACGGGTACATCTGCTCTCAGAAGATACTGCTCGGCCTCATTGCAAAAGGCGTTTCGCGTGAGGAGGCGTATCGGCTCGTCCAGGGCGCTGCATTTCGCGGGCGCGAAGAAGAGAAGGATTTCCGATCACTCGTCGAGAGCGATTCCGATATCGGACAACACCTGTCGCAGGAAGAGATCGCTGAATGCTTTCGTCTCGACGGGTATCTCAAGAACGTCGGCCACATCTATGAACGGGTCCTCGGCAAGCATCGGTAGCCACCGGCCGTAGCCTGCCGAGGTCAGAACGAACAGAAATCCGCAGCGATGCGAGGGATTCGATGACGAAGGGCGAGAGGTTATACGAGGGCAAAGCGAAGATCCTGTACGCAACGGACGATCCGGATCTCGTGATCCAGGAGTTCAAGGACGATGCGACCGCGTTCAACGCCAAGAAGCGCGGCCAGATCGCCGGCAAAGGGCGGTGCAATAACGAGATTTCGACGATCCTCTTCAGACACCTCGAATCGGAGGGAGTGGCGACGCACTTCGTTCGTCGCCTGAGCGAGCGCGAGATGCTTGTGAAGAAGGTGGAAATCATTCCGATTGAGGTGACGGTGAGGAACGTTGCTGCCGGCGGCATCTCGAAGCGTCTGGGAATCGCGGAGGGTGTGGTCTTCGCCGAGCCGGTGGTGGAGTACCACCTCAAAGACGACGCGCTCGGAGATCCGCTCATCAACGATGAACACATTCGTGTCCTCAACCTGGCGCCGCCCTCCGAGGTCGAGCTTCTGAGGAGCCTTGCGCTCGAGGTCAACCGGATACTGAGCGCCTTCTTCCTCGACCGCGGACTGCGCCTCATCGACTTCAAGCTCGAGTTCGGGCGGCATCGAGATGAGATCCTCCTGGCGGATGAGATCTCGCCCGACACGTGCCGCTTGTGGGACGCAGAGAGCGGTGAACGCCTGGACAAAGATCGGTTCCGCCGTGACCTGGGGCAGGTTGAGGAGGCCTACCTCGAGGTACTGCGCAGGGCATCACCCTAGGGAGAGGGATCGATGGCTCCGGAGCTGAACTACGCTTTGCTGGCCGCCGCGGGCCTTCTGGCCGTTTTCTTTCTGCTGTTGGCGCTCAATGCCAGGACGAGGGTGCGTGGGGTGGAACAAGAGCTGTTGATGCTCAGCAAGAGGATCGAGCGACAGAAGGGCGAGCATCGCAAAGAAGTGGCAGCGACCCAGCGGAACATCGAGACCCTTGCGCGGGAGATCGACACGAGGCGTCGGCTGTTCGTCATTCTGCTCGATCTGGCAAAAGAGCTGGGAGCGAGTACCGATCGGGCTGATATCTATGCGCTATTGGTCAGGTCGGCTCACCGGCTGGCAGAGGCTCAGGAAGTCGAGCTCTTCCAGACCCGACCGGCGAGGACCGAGCTCTCCCTCGCCGCCCATATCGGCCTGCCTTCAGGCATCCCGCCCGATGTCGCCATTCCCATCGGAGAGGGATACATCGGGTACACAGCCCAGAAGCGCCTGCCGATGACCATCGCGGATTTTCGGATGGAGAGCAACCTCGCCCAGCGGGAGATCGAATCTCCCTGGAATCAGCGGTTTCGAACAGACATCTGTATCCCGCTCACGTACCGCGACAGGATCTTCGGCGTGATCAACGTCGGGGGGCTCGCCGAGCTGAGTGATGATGTCAAGTCGATACTGGTGATGATCGGGAGCCTGGGGGCGATGGCTCTGGAGAATTCCCGGCTGTTTCACGAGATCCAGGCCGCGAGCGAGACCGATGATCTCACGCGACTGCTCAACAGGCGGAGCGCACTCGACGTGCTGCGTCGGGAGATCGAGCGATCTCTCCGCTATGACCGAGCGAGCTGCCTGATCATCCTCGATATCGATCATTTCCGTCAGTATAACGAGGTGAACGGCCGTCCGAGTGGTGACGACGTGCTCCGCCAGTTCGCGGTGTTGCTCAGAGATCAGCTTCGCAACACCGACTACGTCGGGCGGTACGGCGGCGAAGAGTTTATCGTCGTGCTCCCCGAGACGGAGAAAGAGATCGCGGCTCGCCTGGCCGAGCGAATTCGGCAGGCCGTACAAGATGAACCGTTCTCCGGGGAGTCGAGCGTCCCCGGAGGCTGCTTGACTGTGAGCATCGGCCTCGCTGCATGCCCCGTGGACGCAGTAGACGTTGAGCGCATGGTGAGCATGGCCGAAAGAGCGCTCTATCAGGCCAAGCACGAAGGGCGCAATCGGGTCGTGATCGCCTCACGTGCGGAGGCACCGACCACCTGAGGGGGTGGAGTCTGTGACTGTTGAAATGTTGTTGTTGGTGCTGTCGCCCCTGGTTGTGGCGGTGGGTGCAATTGACTTGATCCGCAGCAGGAGGAAGGCTCGCGAGTTGAGGCGATCTCTCGGCAAGCGGAGAGAGGAGCTTGCTCAGGTGATGCGTGTCCACGAGGAGAGCATGAGCATCCTCCGCCGTGCTCTCCAGAACCTCGAACAGGAGAGGAGTGACAGTAGGAAGCTCCTCGAGTCGACAGTCAACTTCATCGGGCGAGTTCTCGAACACCGTGATCCCAGTCGCCGTGCGGCCGGTATCGTCGAGGGGGCGACGAGACTTCTGGAGGCGAAGGAAGTGTCGTTCTACGTGCCGACCAGGGACGGACGGGACCTGGTGCTGCGCCATATCTCGGGCCTCGGATACGAGGAGGTCAGCGATGTGAGGGTGCGAGTGGGAGAAGGGCGAGTGGGAACCGCTGCCGCGCGCGGCACCATAATGCAGGAGAAGGACTTTGAACGGGAGGGTGTCCCGCCCGAGTCCGGTCTGCTTCCCGACGCGCGGTCGTGTGTTCCGCTCCTGGGCTGGGCCGGGCTGTACGGGGTCGTCGGGGTGGGGAGCACGAGTGTGGGGCGGATGGATGAGCGGCTCACCGTGATCTCGGGGTTCGGCGGCCTCACCCTGGAGACTGCCGCTCTGCTGCACCGTGCCGAAGAGGAGACTCAGATCGATGCGACGACCCGGCTTGTGAACCGTGCCAACGCACTGAGGGCTCTCGATCGCGAGATCGACCACGCGCGACGCTATGGCCGAACCCTCTCGGTCTCCCTCTTTGGAATCGACGGATATCCGCAGGTCGAGGGGGAGCCTGATACTGCACGGGGCGCCGCTCAACTGAGGGCGGTGGGCAAGCTTCTCGCCGAGAGTGCAAGAGACACAGACCTTCCGGCGCGACTTGACGAGGAAACGTTCATCGTCCTGCTGCCCGAGAGCGGCCGGTCAGATGCGGTCGAGATGGCCGATCGAATTCGGAAGGAGTTCGAGGAGAGTACCTCGTCCGGCGAGATCCCGGTGATGTTCGGGCAGGGAACCATGAGCGGTGGGATCGCAACATTCCCGGAAGATGGGGACGATGCAGTAGTTCTCGTGCAGCGTGCTACCGACGCTCTGGTGAGAGCTCGAAAAGAAGGCGGCAATCGCGTGATCTCTTCCCCGTCACCGGATGAGGCCGGCGGTCAGTCGAGCTGAGCCGGGGGATGCCTGGGAGATGATCATGTCGTCGTTCCTTGAGGTGTGTGCGAGGGTCAAACTGCCGGAGGTGAATAGAGATGGACTTTGAGGCCACCCCTGGTCTGCGCAGCAGGCGTCACCTTTGGAAGCAGCTTGCCGTCGAAATCGAACGCGCAGCCCGCTATCATCGCCCTCTTTCCGTGACCGTGTATGACGTGGATCATCTGGGAGCCTACAATGAGAGGCACAGCAGGGAGGATGGGGATAAGGTGCTCGGGGAGATCGCGACGATACTCATCGCACAGACTCGTGCGGCCGACATTCCTGCGTACTATGGTGGAGGAACATTCGTCCTCGCGGTTCCGGAGGCCACAAAACATCAGGCATTCGGGCTCGCCGAGCGGGTGAGACGCATGGTCGAGTTCACATTCGCACCCGGGCGGAGGAGTCGCCACAAAGTGGCGGTGACGACGAGTGCCGGCGTATCGTCCTATCCTGCTGATGGAGAGGACCCGATGGAGCTGGTGAGAGCTGCGAGAAAGGCGATGAAAGCTGCGAAGAAAGCGGGTCGGAACGTCGTGATGAGCACACCCGAGGTGCCAGAGGTGGCCGTCCCCGTGGCTGCTAAGAGGGCCGCGGGGCCGAAGGCTGCCGCGAAGCCGAAGAAGGTTGCGAGGCCGAAGAAAGCAGCGAAGCGGGCCAAGCCGAAGCCGGCGGCGAGAGCTAGAAAGAAGGTAGCCGCCAGGCGGGCAGTGAAGAGGAAGCCGGCGAAGGCAAAGCGGGTGGGCACGAAGAGGGCGGCGAAGCCGAGGAAGGCGGCTGCCAGGCGTGTGAAGAAGAAGGCGGTGAAGAGGAAGCCGGCACGGGCGAAGAAGGTGACGAAGACGAAGAAGGCGACACGGGCGAAGAAGGCGACACGAGCCAAGAAGGTGACGAAGACGAGGAAGGCGACGAAGGCGACGAAAACGAGGAAGACGTCAGTGAAGCGGCCGGCGAAGGGGGCCAGGTCGGCCAGGACGGCGAGGAGGACTGGCAAGACGGTGACTAGGAGGGCTGGTCGATCCGCCAGGGGTGGGAAGAGGTCGTGAGATGTAGGCGCTTCTCGCGGAGGGGAGAGGGCGTGTGAAGGTTACGATCGATCACATTCTTCCGCGTGTAACGAAACCGATTCGGTATCTGGGCGACGAAATTCACTCCGTACACAAGGATCATACCCCGGATCGGCTCAAGGTGGCGCTCGCCTATCCTGACGTCTACGAGCTCGGCATGTCGAACCTCGGGCTCCAGATCCTCTATCACATCCTCAATCGGAGAGATGATGTAGTCTGTGAACGGGTCTTTGCGCCCTGGACAGACATGGAGGACGAGATGCGCCGCGGGGGGCTGCCGCTCTTCGCTCTCGAATCGCGGACGCCGATCCGTGAGTTCGACCTGTTCGGCATCAGCCTCCAGCACGAGCTCGCCTGCACCAACGTGCTCAACCTCCTCGATCTCGCCGGCATACCGCTTCACTGGCGTGACAGAGCACGTACCGATCCGATCATAGTGGGAGGTGGTCCGTGCGCATTCAACCCCGAGCCCGTCGCTGACTTCTTCGATTGCTTCGCGATTGGTGAGGGCGAGGAGGTTATCGGAGAGCTCGTGGACGTGGCGAAGGAGTGGCTGGCTACGGGCGATCCGAGAGCAACACTCCACCGTGAACTCGGCCGCCTTTCCGGGGTATACGTTCCGGCGCTCTTCGATGGTGCGCCGCCCGGCGCGTCGGCCCGATCATCGGAGCCCCGCGCGCGGGTGAGCAGGCGCATCGTAGAGGATCTGCGCCCTGAGTATGCTCCCCTGCCTCCTATCGTTCCGTTCTGCGAGATAACCCACGACCGCCTCGGGGTCGAGGTAATGAGGGGGTGCACACGGGGGTGCCGCTTCTGCCTTTCCGGCATTGGATACCGGCCGGTGCGCGAGCGCCCGCTCGAATCGGTCATCGAGATCGCGCGTCGCGGCCTGAGAGAGAGCGGCTGGGACGAGGTCTCGTTCGTCTCTCTCTCCAGTAGCGACTACTCCCGTCTCGAGGAGCTCGTGGAGCGACTGCCGCACGAGCTCGGAGAAGAACAAGTCGCCATCTCTCTCCCATCTCTGAGGCCGGACGCCTTCAGCGAGCGCCTCGCCAGGGGGCTGAGCCAGTTCCGCCGCACCGGCCTCACATTTGCGCCAGAATGCGGCTCGTGGCGGCTCGGTGGAGTGATCAACAAACAGGTGGGCGAGGACGCGCTCCTCGACGCGATCGCGCACGCGTACACTGCCGGGTGGAGGCAGATCAAACTGTACTTCATGATCGGCCTCCCCACCGAGACATCTGACGATCTGCAGGGCATCGTCGATCTCACGCGGCGTGCAGCGAAGGTCGGGCGCAAGACGAAGGGCAGACTGAAAGTATCGATCTCTCCGTTTGTGGCGAAGGCACACACGCCCTTCCAGTGGACCGCGCAGGAAGGCATAGAGGAGATGAGGGAGAAAGAGCTCTTCCTGAGGCGGGCGCTCAGATCGCACAACGTGACGGTCAAATGGCGAAGCCCTGAGATATCGTTTCTCGAGGGTGTGCTTGCGCGGGGCGACCGCCAGTTGGTGCGTGTTATCGAGAGGGCCTGGAGAATGGGGTGCCGATTCGATAAGTGGACTGAGCATTTCCACTACGATCGCTGGGAGCGAGCGTTCTCCGAGGAGGATATCGATCCCACAGCGTATCTGCGAGCCAGGCCACTCGATGAGGTTCTCCCGTGGGATCACATCGATATCGGCGTCGCCCGTGCGTTCCTGACCGAGGAGAAGGCCCGCAGCGAGGCGGGCGACGTCACCCCTGATTGTCGCGAACAGACGTGTGTGCACTGTGGGCTGCCGTGCGAGGCAGAGGGACGCCCGCCCGCGCTCCTCGGGAGCGCGCGAGAGTCCGCCTTGCCCGCCGCCGAGGCCGAGGCCCCGGCAGCCACCTACGGCAGGCCCAAGAGGCGAGAGTATCGCCGTCCGCAGCCGGTAGCCACCCGGTTTCGCACGAGATTCAGGAAGACGCGTTCCGCACGTTTCCTCTCTCATCTCGACCTGATGCGGGCGATCATTCGATCAGTCCGCAGAGCGGGGCTGCCGCTGGCCTACTCGCAGGGATTCCGCCCGCACCCCAGGATATCGTTCGGTCCCCCGCTCGCGGTGGGAATGAGCGGGCAGTCGGAGTTCTTCGATCTCCGGCTGGGCAGGGGGTACCCGGGGAACATCGCCGCGGCGCTGGCCAAGTGGATGCCGCCCGGCATCGAGGTCGTCGAGGCCAAACCCATCTTCTCAAAGGCGCGCTCGCTCAGCGGGCTCATCAGCTCTGCCACGTACCGAGTGGAGGGGATTGATCGGGCGACCCTGGAGCGCATCGAGCCGAGGCTGGAGGAGATGATGGCCTGCGAGAGGATCGTGGTGAAACGCGTGACAGAGGGAGAAGCATCCGAGATCGACATCCGTCCCTACCTCAGCTCGCTACGTCTGGTCGATGGATCAGCGCTGGAGATGACGCTGAGATTCACACCCACGGGCACAGCGAGGCCGACTGAGGTCCTTACGGAGGTAATGGCGCGCGGTACCATCGATATCGCAGGTCTCCGCATCGAGAGGACCGACTTGTCCGTGGAATGGGATGGGGAGGCGCGATCTCCCATGGACTTCATCTAGGAGATCTCCCTCAGCCGTTCGGCAGGCCTTGCGCCGACGGTCAGAATCAGCTTTACTTGATATGAACCCAGTTGGATTCCGCTGCGTACCCGATTCTTCTGGTCTTGAGGAGAGGGATATGCTACGCGCCACGGGGTAGCTCGGGAGGCCGGCAGACGAGATCGGCCCGCGGGTCGTGAGGAGGGGGAGAGCGGATGAAGCCCCCTGCGGGGTGCACGAGATGGCGCCCCGTGTGGGCGGCTCTGCCCCGGCGCTTCAGGGTGTGCGGCGGAACGAAAGGGAGAAGGAAGCGTGCATACATCTATCATCGTCAATGCCGACACCAGCGAGACGAGGATTGCCATCCTCGAGGATCAGCGCTTGGTGGAGCTGTACATCGAGAGGGTTGAGCAGAAGCGCATGGTGGGGGACATCTACAAGGGTAGGGTTGTATCGATCCTCCCCGGGCTTCGTGCCGCCTTCGTCGACATCGCCACTGAACGCAATGCGTTCCTGCCGCTTGCGGATGTGACTCAAGAGCTCCTCGAACTCGAGGGTATGGATGACATCGAGATCGAGGAGAAAGGAAGCAGGCGCGCGCCGATTGCTGCGGAACGCCTGAAGGAGGGACAGGAGGTTCTCGTCCAGGTCTCGAAGGAGACGATGGGAACCAAAGGTCCGCGTGTGACCTCCTACGTCTCGCTGCCGGGACGGTATGTCGTTCTGATGCCCGGTGTCGAACATATAGGGATCTCGCGACGTATCAGTGACCGCGAGGAACGGGACCGCCTGCGGAACATCGTGGCGAACCTGCGGCCGAAGGGGATGGGTCTCATCGTAAGGACGGCGGCCGAAGGCCACAAGGCCGCAGACTTTCGTTCAGATGTCCGCTCGCTCGTCCGGCAGTGGAACAAGATAAAGAAAGGTGCGGAGAAGAAGAAGGCTCCTTCCCTGATCCACAAGGATATCGGGCTGACACTCAAGCTGATCCGCGATCTCTTCACTCCCGAAGTGAACGAGCTGATCATCGACTCGAAGGACGAGTACAAACAGGTCGTCTCCTATGTCAACGCCGTCTCACGGCACCTCAGACCCAGGGTGCATCTGTACCAGGGCGATATCCCCATCTTCGAGAGCCACGGCGTCGAGGCTCAGATCGAGAAGGCCCTGGAGCGCAAAGTCTGGCTGAAGACGGGCGGGTACATCACGGTCGATCAGACCGAGGCGCTCGCGGCCATAGATGTCAATACCGGCCGGTTCTCCAAGGAGCGCGACCCCGAGAAGATGATCCTGAAGACGAATACGGAGGCGGCGCGCGAGATCGCACGGCAGCTGAGGCTGAGAGATGTGGGAGGGATCATCGTCATCGACTTCATCGATATGGTCAGGGAGGAGAACAAGCGGAAGGTGCTGAACGAGCTGAAGACGGCGCTCAAGCGCGATCGGTCGCGCACGAAGGCACTGCGGGTGAGCGACCTCGGGCTGATAGAGATGACCCGGGAGCGCGCCCGCCCCAGTCTCCTCCACACCTTCAGCGATCCCTGCCCGACCTGTGACGGGACCGGCCGGGTACTCTCCAAGCTGACGGTGGCTCTCAAAATCGAACGGTGGCTGCGGCATGCGGGCCCGGAGCTGGTCAAGAAGCGGATTCAGCTCAGAACTCATCCGACCCTCGCCGACTATCTGAGTATTGAGCGAGTGGAGACGCTCTCGGAAATTGCCCGCCTCCATCAAATTGGGGTTGTGGTAAAGGGCGATCCTTCTTATAGTATAGAAGACTTCCGCGTCTTCCTGCTCGACGTGAGCAAGGACATCACGGAGGAGTATGAGGCGTAGCTGGCGCTCCGCTCTGTCCGGATTCTGCGGCCGGCCGCGCGCCCGCTCGCCCCTGGGCTCTTGTGGGAGGGTGGATTGCCCGCTATCCTTGCAGGGAGCCACCCAATGGCCCAGAACGGATCGACATCGGGTACCGATGTTACACTCTCTCCTGGCGACGGCCGCCCGTCGCCGGACGAGCCCCCGCAGACCGACCTGGATGGCCGGCGGCAGGAAACCGGCGATATCCGTGCCCTTGTCCAGGCGCTGATGAGGGCGTTCTCATCTCTCCTCTCCTATCCCTCGAATAGCCGTGTTCTCGTCAAGCAGAAGGAGGCTCTCGCGGCTCTCTTCGACCGGCACCTCAGTACGCACGACGACCTCCGGCTGACCCTCTCGGAGGAAGGATTCCACGCCGAGGGGGTATCCCTCCCGTCACATCAGAGACGCGCTGTCACGCTTCCCTTCCTGCTCTTCACCGGCGGCCTGCGGGAGATCATCTTCCACGTCGGCATCGATGCTGAGGAATTGTGGTCGTTCCTCGACGCAGTGCGAACGTGCGCCACACTGCCGGAGGATGACAGGGATGTGGAGAGCCTGCTGTGGGAGCGAGAGTTCGCCAATATCGAATATGTCGCTGTCGAGGAGCTGGAGACCGAGGGGGCGGGCGAGATCGAAGGGTGGTTCCGTGAACTGGAACTCCCCACCCTTGCGGCGAAAGAGAACGTGCCCCTGACGCATCTGGACGCCTCGGAGCTCGTCTCGTTCAAGGCGAGGTTGGTGCAGAGCGGTGGGGTGGGTCGGGATGCCCTTGACGTGGAGCCGGCCGAGGGGATCTCCGAGTTCATGGTCTGGAACGACCGTGATCTCGAGCAGATCGAACAGATAACCGACCGGACTCAGCTGCAGAGCACCCCGCAGCAGGCAGTCGATCTGCTGTCTGATATCCTCGAGCTCGAGGAAGTGGAAGAGAGGTGGACCGACATCATACATCTCATGGATGGGTATTATCGGGAGCTCATCCAGCGGCGTGACTTCCCGAGCGCGGTCCAGTTGATCGGACGTCTGAGGAAGATGGCGGCAGGCCAGGAAGCCGCCGCGGCCAGGGCCCAGACCGCACTCGAGAGACTACTGGCTCCGGCGGGAAGGGAGACGATACGGGAGACACTTGCCCAGGGGTTTGTGCCTGATATCGCCGCGCTGGAGCAGTTCCTGAGAACGATCGGGCCGGAAGTGATTCCCCAGCTCTGTGCTGCCCTCTCTATGAGCGCCGATAATAAGACACGCGAATCTCTGGCGGAGATGGTATTGAAACTGGCCGATGGGAACGCAAACCTCATCATTCCCGTAGCAAAGGAATCGCCGCCGCAGGTGATTCTCGAGATCGTTCCCCTTCTGGGCCGCATCCCGACCGCCGATGCCCTGCGGGGCCTCGGCCTGCTCGCGCGGCATTCCGATTCGAGGGTCCGGTTGGCGGCCGTCGCCGAGCTGGTGAAGCGCGCCGAGCCGGATGCAGCTCGTCACCTCGTTCGTTGTCTCAGTGACGAGAACCTCGAGGTCCGGCTCAGAGCACTCTCCCGCCTATCTATGCTGAATGATGAGGGAGCGCTCTGGCAGGTCGTGGGCATGGTCGAGCACGCGAGCTTCTACCGGCGAAACAGATTGGAGCAGATGGCGCTCATCGAGGCGCTCGACCGGTGGAAGTGGGAAGGGGCAGTGGGGGTCCTCACTCAGCTCCTCCTGCGTCGCAGAGGTCTAGGAGGGCAGGATTATGAGCCCGTTCGGTGGAAGGCGGCGATGGCCCTGCGAAGCATCGGCACTGAGCCGGCGCGGAATGTCCTGGATCGCGGTGCACGGAGCTGGCGCAAGAGCGTGCGCCGGGCGTGTAGACGGGCTTTACAGGAGACCTAATACCGATGGAAGAGAAGGACGAGATCCGCTCACACGAAGATGAGTCGACAGAGGGCACCGGGAACAGAGCTCCGGGTTCCTCCTCGGCGGGGTTCGATACGGACTGGGAGAAGCGGATGGTGCAGTGGGGGCGTGACCTTCTGCGCCGGTTCTATGGAGCGAGCAGAGTTGCCCAGATCTACGATCCGTCGAACGAAACGTTCAAAAGACATATGGACTCCTTCTACGGGGCCATTCAGGAATTCATCGCCCTCGAATCGGACGTTCAGTTCCGCGTCGCATGGCTCAGTCTCTTCCTCAATGGGGTCCGGATAAAGACGGATTTCAGCAGCTTCGCTGCGTTCAAGTTCCTGGTTGACGAGTTCTGCCGGCGCGGGATCGGTGCGATCACGTTCAAGAGCGGGTTGGATGCAGAGGAACTCACGGCGTTCCTTCGGCTCTTCAGCCTGGGAGGAAAAGAGGAGAGCGGGGCATACGCTAACTTCGTCGCAGCGCTCCAGAAGAACAACATTTCTCATGTGGTAATCTCCGAGGCAGGGGAGGGAGGGCGCAGGAAGGTAGAAGATCAGGGGGACCGCGCCGCGGCCCGATCCGCGTTTCTCTTGACCATGGGTCATCTGAAGCGTGTGGTGGCGCGGATCGAGGGTGGTGAACCGGCTAATATCCGGGGCGCACGACGGGCAGTGGAGTCGGTCGTCGAGTGCGTCGATCGGGATGAGTGCTACATGCTCGGCCTCACGGTGATCAAGAATTATGTCAACTATCGTCTCAACCACTCAGTGAATGTCTGCATCCTCTCGGTCGCCATGGGTCGGCGCCTCGGAAAGTCGCTCAGAGACCTGGGGATCGCTGCGCTGTTCCATGATATCGGGACCCTCGATGTGCCGGATGAGATATTGAGCAAGCCCGAGACCCTCACGGCCGAGGAATTCACGGCCGTCACGCGGCACACCCTCAGGGGCGCTGAGATGATAACGCGGCTGAAGGGCGTGTCCCAGGTGCCGA
>Ga0111224_1014_pt1 | contig 40113 bp, 38 predicted proteins | sample DeeMarSWOR152_54_FD_80388 | JGI IMG/M metagenome (GOLD analysis project Ga0111224, IMG submission 80388) | candidate division TA06 bacterium DG_24
AGATCTATCTTGTCGACACGAAGTGACACGATATCGTTCCTCTCATGGACATCCTTCCCACGGAGCGGACACCAGATCGATCCTATGAGCCTCCAGTCCGGAGAAGGAACTATCTCCGCTTCGCCTCGGCGAGCGGAGAATTATCCCCTGACACGCTTTCCCCTCTGTGCTGAGCGTGGACAGCCACAGGAAACTCGAAGTCGTTCTCGACACGGCAGCACCTGCTCGCGCCAACTCTATCGCAGCCATAAAAGGCCGGTCAAGACCTTTCTTGGGCCAGGACCGGGACGCTGACGCTCCGTCGGAGGTGGCGGCGGGCTCTGATCGGAGTAATCGGCCCGGGGGAAGTGACCTCTGGCGAGCCTCGTGCAAGGGGAGCGGTGGAGAGCCCGGTGGACGGCAACAAAGGAGAGCATGATGCCAGGCGCGGTGGAGAGCCTGTTGCTGAGCAGCTTTAGTGGGGCACCCGCGCGGGGAGCCTACGTCTCCCTTCCCGACTCGATCTGCGAGGCAAGCCAATCGGTCCACCGATCGACTCCCTCGCCGGTGCGGCAGGAAGTTTGGAATATCTGGAGTTGAGCGTTGACCGTAAGCGCTGATTGCCTCGCCTGCTCGATGTCGAAATCGATACCCTCGACGAGATCAGTCTTGTTGATCACAAGGACGTCTGACTCGCGGAAGGCGAGTGGATACTTCGTGAGTTTGTCGTCACCCTCAGGCGTGCTCAGTATGGTTACGCGGATATCCTCTCCTAGCCGGTAGTTCGCCGGACAGACGAGGTTGCCGACATTTTCGATAAACAGCACTCTTATGTCATCGAGGGATAATGAAGAAAGGGCAGCCTTCACCATCCGTGCATCGAGGTGACATGCCCCCCCTGTATTGATCTGAACAGAGGGCACGCCGACCTCAGCGATACGGCGAGCATCAACGTCGCCCGTGATGTCGCCCTCCACCACGGCGCAGGGATATCGCGGAGTGAGCTGCTCGAGCGTGCGTACGAGAAGACTCGTCTTCCCCGCTCCCGGCGAGGACATCAGGTCGACGACAAAAATCCCGTGCTTGTCGAACGTCTCCCGGTTCTCTCTCGCCAGCATCTCATTGGCGGCGAGAATGTCCCGTACTACCTTGATCTCCACGGCTTCGCCTCCGGACAAATATGCATCACTCCCCGTCGCTCGCGTCTTCTCTCCTATTCCACGTCAAGGGAGACTATCGCCAACTCGCGCCCCGTGAGTATCTCAACATCACCAGATTCACACACGCGACAGATGAACTCCCATGCCTCCACCCCCGATTCCGCTCCACAGCTCCTACACCGGATCGTGAGCGGGATCTCCGTTATCTTCAGCGTGGCGCCCTCGGCGGCCGTACCCTTGCTGGAGATCTCAAACCCAAACTCGAGCGGCTCACGCTGAACGCCGCTCATCCGTCCGAGCTGCAGGTTGATCCCAACGACCCTCGAGGCCCCGTGGGCCTGAGCTTCCTCTACGGCCGTTTCCACAATCGATTGGGCAACCGACAGCTCATGCACGATGAGTACTCCTGGAAGAGAGCCTTCCGGACCGGCGTCCTGTGTGCTCTGGAGAAGCGTCTTAGGCGGGGACCCGCTCTCGCAGTAGCGGCTCTGGATTGACGATATGCTTGCCCAGCGCCAATTCTTTGTGGGACAGCCCAAACGCCAGCCCCATCAACTGGGTAAAGTAGAAGGTGGGCATGTTGCCGTAGTCAACGCCGTACTTCTCTTCGATCTCGGTGAGACGGGTATCCAGATTCGCATGACAGAGTGGACAGGCGACGGCAATGGCGTCAGCACCGACCGCCTTCGCCTCGTTGAAGATATCGTTGACCAGCTTTAGCACAATATCTGTCTCAGTGAGCGAGAAGACGCCTCCACAGCATTCAGTCTTGTACGACCAATCGACTGTTGGAATGCCGACACTCTGGAGCACTCTATCCATAGTGACCGGGTATTCACAGACATCGAACTGAGCGGCCTTCGGGGGCCTGGTGAGAAGACAGCCATAGTAGCACGCCACTTTCAGATCCGACAAATCTCGCTTGACATGGCTTCGTAACGTCCCACTATCCACCCGGTCAAACATCTCCAGGGGATGTATCACGTGGATCTGCCCCTGGAACGAAGATCCGACAACCTCATCAACATCTTTCCTCAGTTCTTCATCCTCCCCGATCTCATATAGAGCAATCTTGAAGCGGGAGAAACAGGCCGCACACGGAACTACCATCTCCTCCAGCTTGGTGCGTTCAGCAAGCACCAGATTCTTCATCGGCATCGCAAGCGAGAGTAACCGAGAGGTCGAATGAGCGGGCGACGTGCCACAGCATAGCCATCCCGGAACCTCTTCGAGCTCAATCCCGAGGCTTTGACAGACGGCCTTGAACGATTCGTCGAACTCGGTGCCTGTCGAGTGGAGGGAGCATCCTGGGTAGTACGCGTATTTCATCTCGTGACCCTCTTTTCCTTCTTCTTGACCCGGGAAAATAGCCGCCAGGTGGCGATGGTTCTGCCAAGGCTGAGGCTGGGGAGCATCTTCAGTTTTCCTTTTCGCATCATCTTCATGCCCAAGCCCATGTCCTTGAAGAAATCCCTGGTGAGCATCTTCAGCATCATCATCATCCCGACCTCGTACATCCGCCCGAACAGCCTGATAGTGGTGAGTCCGCTCCTATAGAACGAGGCAACCCCTGGCACAGGCGGCTGTATCCCACGTCGGCGGGCGATGATCTTCGCAGCATCCATCACTTTCGCGATGTCGACATCCTGCGGACATCGGGTCGTACAGGTCTCGCATGCTGCACACATCCACATCGTCTTGCTATGAAGGATGAGATCGTCAAGTCCGAGCCGGACGGCGTGGATGAGCTGCGCGGGAGTGTAATCCATCGCGTAGCTTGTCGGGCAGCCAGCAGTGCATTTGTTGCACTGGAAGCACAAGTTGACGTCGACGCCGCTTTCGAGCTTGAATGCTCTGGCCAGCTCGGAGGTCGGTGTGACGAGACCTATCGTTGATTCGTTCATTTCGATCCGCCCCCTAGATATCTCTCGTAGATCAGCTTTCCTGCATTACGCACAGCCTCCTGGACCGGTGGAGAGAGCCCGGGCTCGACCGCATCGGGAATAGTCAGCGGCTGGCAGGCCAGCACGACGACATCGATGTGGCAGAAGTCGTGCAGCTCCTTGAGGAGATTCGTCGTCGGAATCTGGTGAATCGAGAAATCACTCAGGTTCCGCTCGGGAAAGTCCTCGAGGCTCACCGGGAAGACCTCCCCGGGCTTTCGACCGCAATCCACCGTATCGACGACGACGATCCGGCCGGGCCTCTCGTCGGCGAGGGCGATGTCGAATAACACCTCCCTCACGCTACTTCCCACACTCAGAACGCAGACGTCGTCAGGAATCTCGTAGCTGTCGCTGATGGTCTCCGCCACGGCCGGACCGAAGCCGTCGTCGCCGAACAGTACATTCCCGCAGCCGAGAATGACCGTGGACTTGCCACGCCATTCCATCGACCCGTACATTTCAACCCTCACAACGCGTGAGCTTCCGGCCGCAATCAGCTCGAAAGAGTGTCGATCACCTCGCCCGCGGCATTTCGGATCTCGATCTTGACAGGAATCGTCCCGTCGAGCTTGTGCGTCGCGCAGGAAAGACACGGATCATAGGCACGGATCGCCATCTCAACACGGTTCAGGATCCCCTGATCGTACTTGCCGTCTTTGATCAGGGAGGTAGCTGCCTGCTTCACCGACATGTTGATGGGTCCGTTGTTGTGAGTCGTGCCGACGATCAGGTTACAGTCGGTGATCATACCGTTCTCGTCGGTCTCATAGTCATGGATCAGTGTCCCCCGCGGCGCCTCGGTGCAGCCTACCCCTCGAGCGGCGCGAGGCTTGACCGGTACCCTGGTCTCCCTGCTGGTGATCTCCGGATCGTTGAGGAGCTGCACAACGAGCTCAGCATTGTACAGGAGCTCAATGAGGCGCGCCCAGTTGTACAAGAGAGTCTGCTGAGCCGGCCGGCCGAAGTTCTCGCGGAACTCCGCCAGCTCCTGATTCGCGAGCGGTGTGTCGATCTTGTCACAGACATTGATACGCGCCAGCGTATTCGTCCGATAGATCCCGACAGGATTGTCGAGATCCATCGAGAAGTTCCCCCATTTCTTGGCGTACGGAAACTTCAGGTAGGTCCACGGCTCGATGTGCTCGGCGATGTAGTCCGTATAGTCCTTGTACTCAAACTCCTCGTAGGAACCATCCGGCTTCATCAGTCGCGCCTTCCCATCGTATAGATTGAGCCCACCCTCGTCGGTGACGGTGCCCAGGAAGCCGGTAGTGATGACGCCGATTGTCTTCACCGCATCGAGATACTTCGGGAAGAGGCTCTCTTTGGCAAAGGAGATCGCGAACTTGGCAAACTCGAGCATCTCCTCCGCCATCGGCAAGATCTCATCCCGCTCTTTCTGTGTGAGCGGCTTGCTGAACCCCCCCGGCACCGCGGTGACAGGATGGATCGACTTGCCAGAGACGACGTGGAGCAGGTGCGCCCCGAGCCAACGCGATCTGACAACCTTCTTCCCGATCTCCGGGTTCGTCTGAGCGATGCCGATGACGTTTCTCACCGAATAGTCGGCATCAGGACCCATGACGAAGTCCGGACCTGCCAGAAAGAAGAAGTGGAGGATGTGCTCTTCACAGAATGCTATCGCGTTGCAGAGTTCACGCAGCTTGCGGCCGGCAGGAGGAGGCTCCACCCCGAAGACCACGTCGCACGCCTTGGCCGATGCCAGGTGATGCGACCAGGGACAGACGCCGCAGATGCTCGTCGTGATGCGGGGCAACTCCTCGACAGGGCGGCCGATACAGAACTTCTCGAACCCCCGGAGCTCCACAATCTGGCACATTGCATCAGCCACATTCCCGGCGTCATCGAGCTCAATCGTGACCTTTGCGTGACCCTCCAATCTGGTGACCGGTGCGATCGTTATCGTCTTGCCCATCTTCTTCTCTCCTTATCGCTTCGGGAGCGGCCGCAGCCGCTTCTGTGCGCCGATGTACCTGTTCAGCAGCGCCCTTCTATCCTCCACCTGCTTGGGATCGAGGCCGATGGACGAAATGGCACCGAGCATATCGACCATCGGATTGGCGCCCTTCCGGATGGGGCCGAAACAACCCCGGCACGGCATGTACCCCTTGACACACCGAGGCACGATCTCCTCGCCCTCTCCCACCATTGACTGGCCGCAGCCGGCTCGCGTCACCGGACCGAGACAGAGGTACCCCTGCTCCATGAAGCAGCGTGTGTTCTCCCAGGGCCCGTCCTGGTCGAACTGCATATCCTCGAGCAGCCTCTTGATCTGGCCGCCTGCTGCCTTCTTTTCGCGCTTCGTCGGACACTCATCACAGACACTCCGCTCCGGCAGGTCAAACGGTTTCCCCTCCAGGATCGCGGTGAGCGCGTTGACAATAAGGACCGGTGCCGTCGGGCAACCCGGAATGTACGCATCGACGTTCACGACCTCATCGATGGCATAGACCCGATCAAGCAATGGCGGTATATTCTCGCTGGGCGTGTCCGCCGCATCGGTCGTCTTCGACTCCCGATAGACCTTGTCGTATAGCTCTTCGAGCGTCCACATGTTCGCCAGCGCCGGTATGCCGCCGAAGCAGGCACATGACCCGAGGGCAACGAGGGTCTTACACTTTTTCCTCATCTCTTCGGTCACGTGCTTCTCTTTCTCATTTCTCACACCGCCCGAGATGATTCCCACATCGGCCTCGGGGATCTCCAGCTCCGTCTTCTCCCCGGTCTGGCCATAATACTTGTGGTCCATGAGCACGGGCATGTGGACGAATTCCAGTTGCGGTAGAAGATCTAGCAACGGTTCCCCTATGTCCAGAATCGTCACCTCACATCCGCCGCAGATGTTCAACCACTCTTCTGCCACTCTTGCTGGCATCTCTCTACCCTCCGCTAACGGTGCTACATTGGTGGCGGACCCTCAACAACCACCTCTGTGACCACCCTCCTCGTGAACAGATAGTGCTTCCTTTCCTCCTCGATCCTTCTCACCTCAAACTCGTCCTTCTCATACCCCTCCTGAACCTTCTTCGCCTCTTCCTCGGTCTCGTACGTTGCGCCGTCCCACATGAACTTCTTACCATCGATAACCCGCGCAAGATCCATAATCCTGTGATCACCTCCTCTATGCTTTGTACGGACTCGGGCCGAGCTCTTTGATCTGCTCTGTCATCTCTGTCACGACCTGAGCAAACTTCTGCCCTTCAGACGCCGAGATCCACTCCAGGCGGAATCGTTCCGGTTCGAGTCCAAAGTCCTCCAGCATAAGCTCGATGGCCGTTGCTCTATCCTTCGCTTTCTCATTACCTTCCAGGTAATGGCATTCTCCCAGGTGTCACCCGCAGATGAGGACGCCGTCCGCTCCCTTCGTCAGAGCCTCTATGACCAGATTGGGGTGAATCATACCTGAGCACATGACCCTGATGATGCGCAGGCTGGGCGGATACTGGACCCTCGAGGTTCCCGCCAGATCTGCCCCCGCATAAGAGCACCAGTTGCATAGGAAGCCAAGGATGAGAGGTTGGAACTCATCGTTTGCCATCAATAGACCTCCAGTGCTGCTTCGACCATGGCCATCAGCTGGTCGAGTTTGAATCCCCTGACGAAGATGCCCTTCTTCGGGCATGTCGCCTGGCAGACACCGCAACCCTTGCACTTCGCCTCGGCGACCTCGACCGTCTTCTTGATCTGACCTTCCTTCATGTATTCGATGAGCGTAATCGCCTCAAAGGGACAGGGATCGACACAATAGGCACAGCCATCACAGTTCGCATCGACAACCTCCGATATCGTCGGCTCGAGTTCAACCTCCTCCTGCGACAGAATCGTAGCCGCCCTCGATGCTGCGCCTCCAGCCTGAGAGATGCTCTCATCAACAGTCTTCGGACAGTGAGCGAGCCCACACAGGAATATCCCATCAGTGGCGAAATCGATCGGCCTCAACTTCATGTGAGCTTCGAGGAAGAACTTGTCCCCGGTCAGCGAAACCTTGAGCATCTTCGACAGTTCTTCGGCGTCCGCACGCGGAATGATCGCCGCCGCGAGCACCAGCAGGTCCGGTCTGAGCTCGACGTCCGCGTTCAGCATCTCATCGTGAACTACCACGCGCAGCTTCCCATCCTGATGCGACACTTCGGGCTTCCGATCATCGTGGTAGCGGATGAAGCGGATGCCCATCCGGCGAGCCTCGGTGTAGTACTGTTCCCTCAGTCCGTACGTCCTGATATCGCGGTACAGAATGAAGACGTCCGCATCGGGCTGTAATTCCTTCATCTTCAGCGCGTTCTTGATCGCCTCCTGGCAGCAGACGCGGCTGCAGTACGGGCGATCGGGTTCACGCGATCCCACACACTGAATCATCGCCACGGACTTCAGGGACGCGAGATCCGATCCTGCCTCTGATGCGGCTGCCAGTCGCTCTTCGAACTCACGCTGCGTGATGACTCTCTCGTCCTGACCATAGAGATATTCTGTCGGCTTATATTCCTCCGCTCCGGTCGCCACGATGACCACGCCATGTTCGATCTCGGTCTCGGTTCCGTTCTTGGCGATGGTCGACTTGAAGTTGCCAAAGAAGCCTTCAAACGCCGCGAGCCTGGACCCCATATGAACCGTTATCTTGGGGTGATTCGTGGTCCGCTCGATCGTCTGAGCTAGCATCTTCTCGACGTCTTCGCCTCCGAGCAAGTAGTGAATGTGTCGCAGATTCCCACCCAGCTCGTTCTCCCGCTCCACGATGTGGACCTCGAATCCCTGGTTGGCCAGATTGAGGGCTGCCGTCACGCCGCTCATCCCTCCGCCGATCACCAGGGCCGCATGGTTCACGGGAACGGACCGGGATACCAGAGGCTCGATCAGTCGGGCCTTGGCCAGGGCCATCCGGATCAGGTCCTTCGACTTCTCGGTAGCCGAAGCCGGCTCATGCATGTGCACCCACGTGCACTGATCGCGGATGTTGGCCATTTCGAAGAGATAGGGATTGAGGCCACCCTGACGCACGGTCTCACGGAAGAGCGGCTCGTGGGTCCTCGGGGTACAGGAGATGACCACGACGCGATTGAGGTCCTTCTCCTTGATCAGTTCCTTGATCCGCTCCTGGGTATCTGTCGAGCACGTGTAGAGATTATCCTCTACGTGCACCACGTCCGGCTGATCCTTAGTGTATCCAACAAGACTGGGGACATCGGCCACTCCCCCGATGTTCTTTCCGCAGTGGCAGATGAATACCCCGATGCGCGGGTCCTGCCCGCAGACGTCCTTTTCCGGGGGATACTCCCGATGCGCAATGAGACTACCACGCTCTTCAGCGAGAAGCGCCATCGCATGCGACGCTGCGGCTGAGGCCTCCATTACCGTCTCGGGGATATCCTTCGGCTCCGAGAATGGACCGCAGACGTACACCCCTTCCTTGGAGGAGTCGACAGGAGATGACGTGTCGGTTACGGCGAAGCCGTACTGGTCGAGTTCGATCCCGAACGTGTCGGCCAGTTCCTTCACGCGCCGCGGCGGCCTCAATCCGCTCGACAGCACGACCATGTCAAACTCTTCCGTCACGAGCTCTCCGTCATCTCGCTGGTAGCTAATCAAGAGGTTACTGGAGGCAGGTATCTCCTTTATCGAGGAAGGACGGCACCTCGTGTATTTCACGCCAAGCTCCTTGGCACGATTGTAGTACTCATCGAATCCCTTGCCGAACGCACGCATGTCGATGAAGAAGATGTGGCACTCGAGCTCCAGATCGTGCTCTTTGGCGATGATCGCCTCCTTGGTCGCATACATGCAGCAGACTGAAGAGCAGTAGTCATGCTCGACCTCTCGAGAACCGACGCACTGGATGAACGCAATCTTCCTGGGAGGCTTGCCGTCCGAAGGTCTGAGGACTGTCCCCTGAAACGGACCGCTCGCTGAGAGTATACGTTCGAACTGGAGGCTCGAAACGACGTTGAGATATCTGTCATACCCGAATTCTTTCTTGAGATCGGGGTCGAATAGCTCGAACCCGGGCGCGAGAACAATTGCCCCCACTTCGACATCCTCAATCTTGTCCTGTTGCTCATAATCGATCGCATTCGCTTCGCAGAAGTTCTCGCACGATTTGCACGCATCCCTGACGAAGTGAGCACACGTCTCAGGATCGATAACGGCGATCTTGGGGATGGCCTGGGGAAATGGGATGTACACGGACGAACGCTGGGCGAGCCCCATATCGTAGTCCGAAGTAATGGGCCTGACTTCGCGGGCGGTCACCTCGGAGAGATCCACGGCGTTCGTTGGACAGACGACAGTACATGCTCCGCAGGCGATGCAGATCGGGGAGTGCTTATCGAACGGCACCGCAACCTTCCTGTCCGGGCCACGGTTTATCAAGGTGACCGCACCGACGTTCATTCTCTCCTGGCAGATGCGGGTACAGAGTCCACAGAGGATGCAGTCATCGTCCTTCTTCGGGAACCTGGTCTCCTCAATGCCCATCTCCCGCGCCATCTCCTGGATGTGCTCCGTCTCAGGACACCGCGCGAGCAACAGTTCGAGCATGAGGCGCCGCGTCTTGAGGACCCTCTCTGTGTTGGTGCGAACCTCGAGTCCCTCCTGTGCGGGATAGACACAGGATGCCTGGATCCTCGATCTCCCGTTTTGCACGAGCTCAACGAGGCAGACGCGACATGCTCCATACGGCGCGAGCGATTTGTGGTAGCATAGGGTCGGAATCCGTATCCCCAGCTGCTCGCACGCCTCCAGGATAGTCGTCCCCTCCTCCACACTGATCTGCTGGCCATCGATGGTCAGGTTAATCATTGCTCTCCCTGTCCCTTGTATCGAAGTAGTAGATGGAATCGCCCTTCCTATGTTCGAATCGGAGTTCGATCTCCGGCCTACCGGTTATGATTGTGCGTATCGTCTCGTAGATATCCCCCAAAGGTTTTCTGTCTGGATGGCTATATCGGAAAACTGCCCGTACCTTCGTCCCCTTGCCGGGTCCAGATGCGAGTTGAAGCTCTCCTTCACACTCCCTGGCGGCCTGCGCGAGGAGGGGCAGCCCTAATCCCACTCTCCTCGTCGTCCTCGTTGTGAAGAACGGATCGAGTGCCTTCTGTTGGGTTTCCGCATCCATCCCCTTCCCATCATCCACAATCTCTATCACCAGAAGATCATGCTCGGCATCTTCGTCGATCCTGATTTCGATCGTCTTAGCCGATGCGCTGAGAGAATTCTCGACTATGTCGAGTATGTGAAGGGAAAGATCCTCCACCTTAGTGAACTGTCACCTTCCTTCCGTCCTTGTCGAGCAACGCCAGTTCGATCTCGTCGATCGTGGCCTCCTCCAGCGTAAACGTCGTAGTGGCCCTTCCGATATCACTCAGAAAATGGGCATCGGAACAGGTGATCACAGGATAGTCCTTCCACGCCTCGGCGGCCTGCGGACGAGACACCTCCAGGGCATCGAGCCCGAGGGCTGGCGGGATGAAGCCAAGCTGTCCGATGATACTGAACCCTTCTCGATCTACGTGAGAAGCAATCGCGAGCCCCTGGAGGCGGTGGACCGCCTGAACCACCTCTTCTACCGCAAGCGTCGTAGCCCCGATCAGCAATTTCGTGTTCGATCCTATGACCCGGTCATACTCATCGACTATCGTCTGAGGCCCGAACGCCTCCTCGTCGTTTTCCCCCGGCAGGCTGTCGTATACGATACGCTGCATCTCACGCAGGCTGGCCTCTGTGCGGAACAGCCCAAGGATATGAACTTCCTCGCGCGACGTTATCTCCATACCGGGGATGACGCAAAGCCCCTCACTCTCTCCGGCCCTCGTCACAGCATCCACGTTATCCATCGAGTTATGATCACAAATCGCGATTATATCGAGGCCAACCTGCTTCGCCTGTCTTACAATCATCCTGGGGATCATCTCCGGATCCGCGCATGGAGAGAGACATGTGTGGAGATGCAGATCTGCACTGAACTCCCTCATCATCTCGTCCCGGAGATTCCCAGCTCGTAGAGCTTGCCAACGACCTCAAACGTCGGCATGTCGGTCACCATGATGGGCATCGCTTCCTGCTCTGCCGCTTCCAGAGTCCCCTCCTCCGGTTCCCTCCCATTGACGAGCACGATTCCCGCGAGCTTGTTCATCGAGGCGACCGCCACGATGTTCTGATGAATCTGAAGCGTGATCCAGATATCTCCTTCGTTGCTATTGGCGATCACGTCGCTGAGGAGATCGCTGGCGTATCCTCCGGTCACGTCTTCGCCAAGCTTTTCTTTCCCGCTTCTAACAGACAGGTCGAGCCGGTCTACTATCTCGGACAGCTTCAAGATCCTCTCCCCTGCTCAGTAAATATGCAGACCTTCAGATGAGTCCCTGATCCGACATCCGAGGTGAGCACCATTTCATCGGCGCACTTCTGGATATTGTTCAGACCCATACCCGCTCCAAACCCGAGCTCTCTCACCCACTCCGGAGCCGTCGAATACCCCGGCTGCATCGCCTTCTCTACGTCAGGGATACCCGGACCCGAGTCCCTCACGTCAACCACGATCTTCTCGGGATCGATCTCGCACGATATCTTGCCCCCCGGCGTGTACACAACCACATTCATCTCCGCCTCATACGTCGCAATGGCGACCCGGCGGACGATACGGGGATCTATCCCCAGACGCCTCAGCGTTGTCTTCAGCCCGCTGGCACTCTCCCCCGCCCGCTCGAAGTCCTGACCGACGACGTCATACTCGAACAAGAGCTTCGTCCGGTCGGCCAGAATGTCCTCAAAGATATGGCTCGCGCGATAGCGATGGATCTCTTCCTCGCTGTAGTCGATCTCGAGCTTCCTCAGAAGCCCCTCAATAACGAGACCCGCGGTAATGATCCCCACCAGCTCGTTCGTTTCGCGATCGATGACGGGGAACCGGCCGTAGCCAAGTTGCTCCAGTTTGTTGACAGCGGTCACGAGTGGCTCGTCGGCGTACAGCGTCTTCACATCGCGCGTCATCTTTGCCCCTATGGGGCAATCATCTTCTCTGTTTGCCAACCACTTGATGAAGTCCTCCAGGCTGATGATACCGACGAGTGCATCGCCCTCTACCACGGGAGCGCCTGAAATCCGATTGACGCGAAGAATCTCCCTCAGTTCGCTCATCTGGGTAGTCGGTCCGACAGTGATCACTTTTCTCCGCATCACCTCCTGAACCTTCATCTCGTATACGAGTTCTTGAATCTTGGTGATCTTCTCGTCTCGATTCAACTAACCACTCTCCGTCGCCTCATAGTCGCCCGGGAGGCCCTCGGTATAGAGCCGGCCACAGGCCTCAAACATCCGGAACCTGGTTGCGAGCAACGGAATGTTCTTGAGCTGAGCCAGCTTGACGGTCTCATCTGTGGGCTTCTTCCCGCGCACGAAACAGATCGCGACGATATCTTGCATCTCTGCCGTTCGCACTGTCTGCTGATTCGTCAGCCCGGTGAGTAAGAGTGAAGCAGGCTTGATGAAGGCGAGGACGTCGCTCATAAGATCGGAGCCGCAGCCCATCTTGACCCTACGATGCAGAAGATCTTTTCCCACGATGACCTCAGCCTCCAGTACTCTCCTCACGTCCTCGAGAGTCATGCTCTTCACCAAGGCTCTCCTCTTTTCCAGTCGACTAGAGCATGTTCGAACTCGCATCGCTCACAACGGTACCATCTCGGACACGGTCTATACGACGACACCCGTGAGCCCGAGAACTTGCAGAGCTGCCATGCAGCCTTATAGCTCTCGTTTCTCTCCTTCTTTTCTGTATCCGACTCGCCATTCATGGATTCTCGTCCCCCATCCTGTGGCTATCCGTGAGCTTCGAGATCGCAGCGGAGACAACGCTTTGCCTCAAGTATCGCCATCTCCTTGGTCAGACCAAGCTCTACTTCTTCGTAACTACGCTTTCTCTGCTCGACCTCCAGCAGCGGCATCTCGGGGCGATCAAGGTTCCGCCCTTCTTCCTCGGCCAGCTTGACCGGTTCGACCTCCATCAACGGCTTGACAACGTCATAGGTTCTCTCCAGGCTCTCGCCCCTGAGGAATTTGTGTATGGACTCAGCCGCAAGTTTCCCGTCGCCGATGGAGTTGGTCACGCTGACCGGTCCGCTCACCACTTCGCCTCCTGCGAAAACGCCATCCTTGTTGGTGGCCAGAGTCTCGGGATCGACGACAAGCGTGTTACTCTTCGAGATCTCGAAATCGTGCCCCTCGGGCAAGAACGAGAGATCCGGCTCCTGCATGATGACGGGAATGAACGTGTCGGCCTCGATAGTGAACTCAGAGCCCTTTACCGGAACGGGCCGCCGGGGACCCCGTCCGTTGCCGCCCCGCTTCGCCATCCGCACACACTCTACGCCCTTGACCTTACCGTTTCCTGATACAATCCTGGTCGGCTTTGCCAACTCCTCGAGCCGGACGCCCTCAGCCAGTGCAGCACGGATCTCGCCCTCGGGGGCGGCCATCTCCTGGCGACTCCTCCAGAATACAACGAGAACGTCCCTGGCTCCCAGACGCAGAGCGGTGCGCGCCACATCGATCGCAGCGCTGCTGCCTCCCACGACACAGACTTTCTCGCCGACCTGCGGATTCTCTTTGAGATTGACGGCCCGGAGCAGCGCGAGCGGGTCCAGGACGCCATCTACATCCTCTCCTGGTATCCCGAGTTTCCGGCTCTTTCCTGCACCAGTGGCAATGAGGACAGCCTTGTACCCATCATTGAACAGAGCATCGATATCCCGCACCGGCGAGTCTATCTTGATCTCCACGCCAGTCTTCTTGATGTAGTCGATCTCTCGATCGACGAGGTCCTTGGGCAGTCTGAATTCCGGAATCCAGACTGAGAGCATGCCACCGGGCACGGGCAGAGCCTCGAAGATCGTGACCGGGTAGCCGCGACGGGCCAGGAAGTACCCGGCGCTCAGCCCGGCCGGGCCAGACCCGATGATCGCCACCTTCTCCTCATACCGCTGAGGCGGGGGCTTGACCTTCGGCGTCGCACCCGAGGAACGCTCATAGTCTGCAACGAATCTCTTGAGCGCCCTGATGGCAATCGGCTTACCCCACTCCCCGGCACGGCACTTCAGTTCGCACATCTGAGGACAGACGCGTCCACAGACAGCAGGCAGGGGGTTCTTCTCTCTGATCAGCTCCATCGCTTTCTCGAACTCAGCGCGCGCAATCAGCCCGATGTACCCGGCGGCGTCCTGGTCGAGCGGGCACGAATACTGACAGGGGGAGGAGATGATCTGCTTGCAGACGACAGCCGGACATCTCTTGTACTTGATGTGTGCTTCGTATTCGTCACGGAAATAGCGGATCGTGCTCAATACGGGGTTCGGCGCGGTCCCTCCGAGGGCACAGAGCGACGCGTCCTGAATGGCCTGGCCTAGCTCCTCGAGCATTGCGATATCGCCTTCCTCCCCCTTGCCCTGGCAGATTCGCTCGAGCACCTTCCACATCACCTCGACGCCCTCGCGGCAGGCAGTGCACTTACCGCACGATTCGTCGCGCAGGAAGTCAGTGAAGTAACGGGCAACGTCAACGATGCATGTCTCCTCGTCCATGACGATCAGACCACCCGAGCCCATGATCGAACCGGCTTCGGCCAGGCGTTCGTAGTCGATGGGGAGATCGAGAAGCCTCTCGGGAATGCAGCCGCCGGACGGACCCCCTGTCTGGACCGCCTTGAACTTCTTGTCTCCGGGGATGCCGCCACCGATATCGAAGACGATCTCACGCATGGTGATTCCCATCGGAACCTCTACGAGCCCGGTATTGCGAACCTTTCCGACCACTGAGAAGACCTTCGTTCCTTTGCTCGTCTCGGTCCCGATGCTGGCGAACCACTCCCCTCCGCGATTGATGATCTCGGGAACGTTCGCCCACGTCTCCACATTGTTGATATTGGTCGGTTCTCCCCAGACTCCCGAATCGACCGGAAACGGCGGCCGAACGCGGGGCTCAGGGGGATTCCCCTCTAGAGAGGCTATAAGCGATGTCTCCTCGCCACAGACGAATGCGCCTGCCCCCCGCTGCACCTTGACATCAAAGTCGAATCCTGTTCCGAGAATGTCCTCCCCGAGCAACCCATACTCCTTTGCCTGTTCTATGGCCAATAGCAGCCTTTCCCGCGCGAGAGGGTACTCGTGTCTGATGTAGATGTGGCCCTGGGATGCACCGATCGCCCGCGCTCCAATGAGCATCCCCTCCAGTACGGTATGAGGATCTGACTCAATGATACTTCGATCCATGAACGCGCCCGGGTCGCCCTCATCGGCGTTGCAGACGATGTGCTTCCGTTCTCCCTTGGCGCGTCGAGCCAACTCCCACTTCTTCCCGGTAGGGAACCCAGCGCCGCCGCGGCCCCGCAACCCGGACTCCTTGATCTCCTCGATGATCCCCTCAGGAGTCATCTCGGTGAGAGCCTTGACGAGCGCAGTGTATCCACCGCGAGCGATGTATTCGTCGATCTTCTCTGGATCTATCAGTCCACGATTCCTCAGGGCGACCAGTCGCTGCTTGCCGAAGAACCCGATATCGGCCATTATCGGCACGGGCATCTCCTCTGCTGGAGGCGTGTACATCAGCTTCTTGACGGGCCGGCCCTTGAGGAAGTGCTCCTCGACCAGATGAGGTATCTCCTCTTCGGTCAGCAGCTGGTAGAAGATCCCCTCAGGCAGAACATGCATGACCGGCCCCTGGGCACAGAACCCGTTGCAGCCGGTCATGACGATCCCAACTTCATGTTCGAGCTCATGCTTCCTCAGCTCGCGCTCCAGGGCTTCCTTTACCTTGAACGACCTATTCGATACGCAGCCCGTTCCTGCGCAGAGCATCAGATGTGTCCTGTATTTCTCCATCAACTGGCTCCCTCTATCTCTCGAACTATCTAGGATACCCGTTCACTCCCTATCGCAAGAGCATATTCGGTTACGATCTGGCCGCCGAGTACGTGTTCCTCGAATATCCGGTTCGCCTTCTCCTCAGTGAGATCGATATACTTGACAGGAGCCTCTCCCTTGAGCTCGATCGTAGCCATGGGCTCGTGGGCACAGAGACCAGCGCAACCAGACGTGGTGAGGATAATGTCCTTTAACTGCCTCGCTTCCACCAGACCGAGGAACGCGCTCATGATCTTGCGTGCGCCGGCAGCGATTCCGCACGTCCCCATATGCACAGTGATTTTCGCCCTGGCATCGCCGTCACGCAGGCTCATCGTCCTCGCCATCGTCTCCCTGATCCTCTCCAGATCACCAGGCGTCAACTTGGGCACGGTTCACTCTCCTCTAGTCCTTGTATCTATCGAGGAGCGCGACGGCGTCGGCCGCGTTCAGCTTGCCGTAGAGATCGTCTCCTATCGTAATGACGGGAGAGAGACCGCAACACCCGATGCAGCGCACTCCTTGCAGTGTGAATTGCATGTCCGGCGTCGTTTCGCCTACCTTGATGTCGAGCTCACGCTCGAACCGATCGAGGATCCTACCTGCACCCTTGACGTGACAGGCAGTACCCAAGCAGACAGTGATGATATGCTTTCCTCTCGGCACCAGGCTGAACGACTTGTAGAAGGTGGCTATCCGCACGATATGTTCAATCGGTATCCGCTTCGCCTGCGATATACGCACCAGAACGTCGGCGGGCAGCCAGTTGAACTCTTCGCTGATGTCCTGGAGGATCGGAACGAGGACCTCCTGACCGCCGTCGTATCGGTCGAGAATCTCGTCAACCTTTCCACGCATTGACACATCGAGATCGATCTCCGGCAGGAGGGCGGGCTCGAGATAGGCAAGGTTTCTCACAAGGCAGTTCTCGACACACTCGCCGCAGCCCGTGCATTTGTCTTCGTCTATGTATCGGGCCTTCCTCCTCACGCGGACCACGAATCTTCCGGCCGCCCCCTCTACCTCCTCAACCTCGGAGTAGGCGAGCTTCTCGATATTGAAATGACTCCCGCAATCGACCATCCGGGGAGCAAGCGTACACATGGCGCAGTCGTTGGTGGGAAAGGTCTTATCCAGCTGGGCCATCACTCCCCCGATCGACGGCCCTCTCTCCACCAGATAGACTTTGTATCCGGAGTCGGCAAGATCGAGCGACGCCTGCATCCCTCCGATTCCGCCACCGACGACCATTACCGCCCCGACTTTCTTGTCGCTCCCTTCCGCCGTTTCTTTGCTATCGTTCTCTTCCGCCATTTGCAGAACCTCGTCCCTGTGAGAGTCAGCGCCGGCTACACGCCGGCAGATGCTTATCGCGGACTGCTTGTGAATTATTTCACGTAAATTGAGAAGAAAAAACACCCCAGTCGGGTCGTCGCCCGAGGCTATTTCCTCCGCTCCATACCATTTATACACGTATGCTATTCGGACGTCAAGAAAAATCGACGCCCGAGACGAAGTCGGTCTCTCGCGCGCGCTCCAGCCCTTGCTCAGCCGGGCAGGCGGCCGCCCAAGGAACGGCAAGAAGGCTCTCTCTACGGCAACCCCGCCCCCGAACAGGGCGCCCCATATCCACCAATCCCGGCCCTATGTCACCGGGAATACATGACTTATCTTGATCGTGGTACTGCCAGATCCCGTGCGCAGCGCCGGCTCCAGTAGCCTTCCAGGTCCCGACAGTCCCCAAAACGACCCGACAAGATCCGACAATCTTCCACTATAATTTAACACAACAGGACGGACGCAGGTTCCTCACGCCCCTCAGCCGCCTGGACAGCCCTTTCCGTCAGAGATGGACCACGAGGCTTACGCGGTGCGCGCTGCCCAGCTCAACATAGGGCGAGTAGGCGTAGTCGACGCGCATCTTCTGCCACGTCGCTCCCATACCGAACGACATCCCGCCCAGAACATCCTTCTCCGACCCCACCTTGAGCTGAGACCCGAGTGTATTGTATCCAGCACGGATCGTGAACAGCGGGTGAGGCAGAACCTCCGCTCCCAGGCGGAGGGAGGGATCATTATCGAATGGCACTGCCACATCGAGCACGCCGACGGCGAAAGGCGCAGGTCGATATGCACCCCCGATGCGGATCTCGGTGGGGAGCGGATCCTTCTCGTCGATGAACGCACCGGTCTGGGTACCGAGATTGAGGACCGCCGCCCCCGCAGTCAGGCCCGGAACCCTGGACCGGTACAGGACTCCCAGATCCAATGCCACGCCGTGCGCCGAATAATCATCTATCGTCTGGTACAGCCCCTTGAGCGATACCCCGGCCCACACGTCCGGCACCACCTCCCTGCCATAAGCCATGGCCAGAGCAAGTGCACTTGAGCCAAATGTGCCCAGGTCATTTCCCTGCTCGTCGAGCTTGGGGATGTCGCCGCTCGTCAGGTAGCTGAGCCCGACGCCGACCGCGTTGGTCTCGTCGAGCGGCCAGAGAAGGCCGGCAAACCCGGACTGAATACCGGCAAGATAGTTGAGATACGTCGTGGTCGCCTGTCGCTCGCCGACGGCAGCCAAGCCTCCCGGATTCCAGTAGATTGCACTCACATCATCAGCCAGACCCGTGAATGCGCTCCCCATCGCGACGGGCCGTGCCCCGATTCCGATCTTGACGAAGTTGAAGCCGGTCGTGCCGATCTCATCCGAGCCGAATGCCAGGGCGCGAGAGGCAAGCGCTGCGGTCATCATCAGCATGAGGACCACGATACTGGTTCGCTGCACGATGGACACCTTCTCGAACATCAGAGGGTCCCCCTTCCTACCTACAACCCGTTCTCAACTGCCGTACTTGATACATCGTCGAACGTCCCGAGGCGATCATACCAGATGATCATGCATGGGTCAACCGGAAACGCAGAACTCGAGGCCATCGCCACAGGCCACATCTCCCCGCACGGGCGCGGCTACCCATGCCCCCGCACCGACCGTTGCCGGAGAGTTGCGGGGACGACACTCCAGGAGAGAGCTGCGCTAACCGAGAGAGCTGTACTAACCAGACGCCAGCTTGCGCCGCAGCAGCTGGTTTACTATCTTCGGGTTTGCCCGGCCCTTTGTCTCCTCCATCACCTGTCCGACGAAGTACCCGAGAAGCTTCTCCTCTCCCCTCCTGTACCGCACGACTTCCCCGGGATTGGCCGCGATGACGCGGTCGACCACTGCCTCCAGCCTCGCCTCATCGCTCATCTGGCGAAGACCCAGCTCATCGACCGCCTCCTCCGGTTCCAGGCCGGGCCTCTCCAGCATCGCCGGGAACACATTCTCTCGTGCCGCGATGCCGCTCACGGCGCCGTCTGCAACAAGACGGATGAGCGCCGCGAGCTTCTCCGCCGCGACGGACGGGGCATTGACATCCCACTTCCCTTCGTTCACTGCCGATGCCACCACGCCGACGATCCACTTCGCCGCCTCGTTCCCATCCCCACATGCCTTCGCCACGGCCTCGAAGTAGTCGGCCACGGCCGGGGATGAAGCACAGACCGCTGCCTGTTCGGGCGCAATCCCATATCCACTGACGAACCGCGCACGTTTAGCTCGCGGTAGCTCGGGAAGTTCGGCCCGGATCTGCGCCGCCAGATCACGACCGAGCGTTACCGCCGTCAGATCCGGCTCAGGGAAGTATCGATAATCGTGCGCCTCCTCCTTCACCCGCATCGGGCTTGCCCGCTGCGCCCGCTCGTCCCAGAGCATGGTCGCCTGCTCCACCTTCTCACCGCGCTCCAGAATGCCGATATGGCGCTCGATCTCGAACGCAATAGCACGTTCCACGTTTCGGAACGAGTTGAGATTCTTGAGTTCGGTGCGGGTCCCGAACTCCTTGTAGCCCCGGGGACGAACCGATATATTCGGCTCGCACCGCATCTGTCCTTTCTCCATGTCCGCGTCTGAGATCCCTGCGTACTCGATGACCTCCTTGAGAGCGGCGAGATAGGCATGGGCCTCAGCCGGCGTCCTGAGGTCCGGCTCACTCACGATCTCCAGAAGCGGCACCCCGCACCGATTGAAGTCGACGAATGAGACATCGGACTCGCCCTCGGAATGAATGAGTTTGCCCGCATCTTCCTCGATGAGCAGGTGCCTGATGCCGATCTCCTTCTGTTGCCCCTCGACTTCGATCTCGATCCTTCCGTGCCGGGCGAGGGGAGCGCCGAACTGCGTTATCTGATAGCCCTTGGGCAGGTCTGGATAGAAGTAATTCTTTCGGGCGAACGCGGCTCGCTCAACGATCTCGTCGCAGACCAGAGTCACGGCTGCCTTCAGCCCGAGCTCGACGGCCTTTCTATTGAGCACGGGAAGCGCACCCGGCAGGCCAAGACAGACCGGACAGGTTTGGGTATTGGGCTCGGCTCCGAAGGCCGTGCTGCACCCACAGTAGATCTTCGAGGCCGTCTTGAGCTGGACGTGGACCTCCATCCCGATGATCGCCTCATACTCCATCCGCTGATCTCCTCACAGGAATGTCGAGCTCGGGCCATCGGTGTCGCCACTCAGCTGTCTGCTCGTACGCATAGGCGATCCGAAACAGGGTCTTCTCGTCGAAAGGTCGGCCGAGAAGCTGGAGGCCGACGGGAAAGCCGTCCCCGGTATACCCGCAGGGAATCGATATGCCCGGGATCCCGGCCAGATTGGCAGAGGTGTTGTAGATGTCAGCGAGGTACAGCGCCAGGGGGTCGTCGAGCTTCTCGCCGAGCCGGAAGGCAGGCGTAGGGTAGGTCGGCGTTGCCAGGCAATCGACGCTGGCGAAAGCCTCCTCGAAGTCGCGACGTATGAGCGAGCGGACCTTCTGAGCCCGCAGGTAGTAGGCTTCGTAGTACCCGGCCGAGAGGACGTATGCGCCGAGCATGATGCGTCGCTTCACCTCGTTGCCGAACCCATCGTGCCTGGTGCGGGAATACATTCCCGCCAGATCGTCGAAATCCTCAGCACGGAATCCGTACCCGATGCCGTCGTACCGTGCCAAATTGCTCGAGGCCTCTGCCGTAGCGACCAACTGATAGACCGCCACTCCATACTCGGTATGGGGAAGCGAGACATCTACGACCTCGGCACCGAGTCCGGCCAGATGGTCGATCGCGTCCCTCACGGCCGACTCGACCTCTGGATCGATCCCCTCCGCAAAGTACTCCCGCGGTACGCCGATCCTGAGGCCTCTGACCTCGCCTGTCAGGTAGTCGTGGTAGTTCGGTACGGGCAGAGCGGCAGACGTCGAGTCGCGGGGGTCGTGGCCAGCGATGATACTGAGGAGCAGTGCGCAGTCCTCCACCGATCTGGCCATCGCGCCGATCTGATCAAGAGACGAAGCGAACGCAACGAGGCCGTACCGGGAAACACGGCCATAGGTGGGCTTGATCCCGACGACCCCGCACAGGCCAGCCGGCTGCCTCGTCGAGCCGCCTGTATCCGTGCCGAGAGCGAGCGTTGTCTCGCCGGCGGCGAGGGCGGCGGCCGAGCCGCCGCTCGATCCTCCAGGCACACGGAGCAGATCCCACGGATTCGCCACCGGCCCATAGTAGGAATATTCGTTCGACGCGCCCATCCCGAACTCATCGAGGTTCGTCTTGCCGAGAATGATGGCATCGGCTGCCCTGAGCCTGGCCACAGCGGTCGCGTCATACTGCGGCCTGTACCGCGAGAGGATGCGTGAGCCACAGGTCGTCTCCACTCCCTGGGTGCAGATGTTGTCTTTCACGGCAACCGGTATGCCCGCAAGGGGGGAGAGCTCATCCCCCGAGGCTATCTTCGCATCGACTTCCTTCGCCTTTGCGTGGGCACGCTCTTCGAGCAACGTAATGTAGGCGTTGACCGACTGATCGACCGCCCTGATCCTGGCGAAGAACGCTCCTGTAATGTCCCTCGCCGATATCACCCGTTTCCGGAGAAGGCGGCCGATCTCGCCCACGCCCAGACGGTAGAGGTGCAATATCAGCTCCTTTCCTGCGTGCCGCGGCCACCCAACCGTTCACACCACACCCGAATCATCGGTCTCGATGATGCGCGGCGCGGCGACAAACCCGTTCCGAGAACTGGGCGCGCTCCCTATCGCCTCATCTCGGGAGAGCGATGGGCGCACCACATCATCCCGCAGGACGTTCTCCATCAGGATCACGTGCGAGGTCGGCTCCACATTCTCTATGTCGATCTCGTTGAGCTTCGCCACATATTCGAGGATCGCTCCGAGGCGCACCCGAAACCACTCAATCTCTCGATCCGTCAGCTCCAGCCTCGCCAGGTGGGCGATGTGCCTCACCTCATCGGCGGTGATGACGGGGTCCGCGCCCGGTCTCCCACCGTCTTCTCGGCCTGAACTCACCCTTCTAGTTACCTCCTTCTTTGTAGCGCAGGCATCCTCTGTGGCGCAGGCATCGCCCCGGCGACACCTCCCGCGACGATTGCTCTCTTCGGCGAAGATACCAGGCGCCGCGGGCCACTCCCCGCCCAGCGCGGACGACGCTCCGACCACGATAGCGTGCGAGTCTGCATGATTCTGTCACCACGGTCAGCCCGTCGCCAGCCCGGTGGCTCGTATTCCTGGCACGCCTCTACCGGATGAGTGCCATCCGCCTCGTCTCGGCGTGGCCCCCCGCCCTGAGGCAGTAGAAGTACACTCCGCTCGCTACCCGGTGCCCCGCTTCATCGCGCCCGTCCCACACGACGTTATGCAGACCAGCTGGCAGTGTGCGCGACACCAAGGTCCGCACTCGTGCGCCGCTGATATCGTAGATGGTGAGACTGATCTGCTGACGGTCGGGGAGCGCGTAGCTGATGGTCGTCGTCGCGCGAAACGGATTGGGACGGTTCTGTGAGAGCGACCAGCGCCTCCGGGGATGCAAGACATCATGCCCCTCCGACACCTGTACTGTATCCTCGGGCTCGGTCTTGATCAGGTACACATCGAAGTCGCCCGCACCAAACGATTCCGTCCACCCGGCGATGACATAACCAGAATCCGCTGTCTGCGCGACTGAGTACCCCCAATCATCCTCCGGACCGCCAAAGGTTCGTGTCCAGACCGTATCACCTGCATCATCGGTCTTGACCAGGTACACATCACTCCCGCCAGCGCCGAACTCATACGTCCTCCCCACGACGACGTACCCACCGTCAGTTGTCTGTTCAACTCCACTGCCCCAATCAACGGCCCGCCCGCCATAGGTACGAGTCCAGACGGTGTCGCCCACACCATCGGTCTTGATCAGGTAGACATTGCACGGCCCGCCCCCGAACGAACGGGTCTTTCCCACAACGATATACCCTCCGTCGGCCGTCTCATCGACCGAATAGCCCTCATCATCGTCGGGGCCGCCGTAAGTACGAGTCCAGACGGTATCGCCCGCATCGTCAGTCCTGATGAGATAGACATCGTCTCCACCCGCACCGTATGACCGACTCCTCCCCGCTATGATATATCCCCCATCGGCCGTCTCTCTGACCGAAAACCCGAGATCCGGATCGGTGTCACCATAGGTCTGGACCCAGACCGCATCTCCGATACTGTCGGCCTTGATGAGGATAACATCCCACGAGCCCGCGCCCAAAGATCTGGTCCCTCCCGCAACAACGTATCCTCTATCGGCCGTTTGCCTCACCGAGAAACCCAGATCCGGATCCGGCCCGCCATATGCACGTGTCCATAGCGTATCGCCGGCACTATCAGTTCTGATGAGATAGATGTCGTCTCTGCCAGCACCGTAGGAACTTGTCCATCCCGCGGCGATATACCCCCCATCATCCGTCTCCTCGACTGAGTAGGCGTACTCCACCTCCTCCCCGCCATAGGTACGTGTCCACGTTGTTTCGCCGGCAGCGTCTGTGCGGATCAGATAGACATCACTCTCGCCGGCACCGAACGAGAACGTACGTCCTGCGACGATGAATCCCCCGTCACTCGTCTCAACTGCAGAATATCCTTCGTCTTTATCCACCCCGCCAAAGGTCTGCTCGAAAACATACTGAGCCCCGACGGACAACGGCACCAACCACGTGACTGCGATCATCCAGCAGACAGGAGCGCATAACCACTTCGGCACGGCGGATCCTCCCTTCGGCTCGTGCTCGGGCGGCCGTCGGCAAGCCGACAGACACGCAAGCTCTCTCCAAGAAGAGATGGCGACCCACACACCTCCTGTCCTCGCCACCATGACCATCTGTGTGCTCGAAACACTCCCGGGTGAGACTGCGTCTCGATTGTCCGGGTACGGGAGTCTTCCCCGGCTCAGGAATAGCGGAAGGCGACCGTGTGATGGAATCAGCGTGCTCTCTCATTCGGAAAGCGAGTGCATCACCTCCCCATTCCCCTACACGATCGTACGCCGGACGCTCAGGTCGTAACGCATACTCCTCACGCCGGCTCGAGGCGGGCGTACTTGAGGAGAACTTTCTTCTCCCGTCCGTCGACGAGGACCATTGTTGCTTTCGCCCGGTCCCCGCTTCCCTCTATCGCCAGGATCTTCCCAAGACCCCACTGGGGATGACGTACGACAGATCCCACGTGCACGTCGATGTCCTCGGTCTCTCTCCCTACCGGATCATGCCCCTCGGGCCAGACGATCAGCTCGGGCGGTATCTCGTCGATGAACCGCGAGGGCTCACCGTAGGAGATATTCGAACCCCGCCGTCGCCGATATGCATATGCCAGGTACAGCGATCGACATGCCCTGGTCACGGCGACATAGAAGAGGCGGCGCTCTTCTTCCATCTCTTCCGGGTCGTACAGAGCAGATGAGTGGGGGAAAAGGCCCTCCTCCAGCCCCGTCACGAAGACGGTAGGAAACTCCAGCCCCTTGGCGTTGTGAGCTGTCATGAGCGTCACCGCATCGGCCGGCTCCTCCCAATCGTCGATCTCGGCTACGAGCGAGGTCTGGGCGAGGAAGGAATCGAGGCCCGGTTCATCCGATGTGAGGGCGAATTCGACTGCGGCGGCGAGAAGCTCCTCCACGTTCTCCCGTCTCGCGTCGGCCTCCACCGTCCCCTCCTCCTTCAATGCCTTGAGATATCCGGACTCCTCGAGCACGCGCGCCACTATCTCGCCTACATCGAGCTCGTGACGCACCTCACTCAGGCGGCCGATCAACCCGGCGAGATCGACAAGAGCATCTCGCCTTCCGGACGAGATCGTCCTGAGGTCACCGGCCCGGCCTATCGTCTCGAGAAGCGTGATGCCCTCTGCCCGCGCGAATGCCTCCAGGTCCTGTACCGTCTTCTCGCCGATGCCGCGGCGCGGCACGTTGAGGATACGCCGCAGGCTCTCGGTGTCACGCGGGTTGGAGATCACTTTCAGATAGGCGAGGACATCCTTCACTTCCTTCCGCTCATAGAAGCGTACTCCCCCCACTATCACATAGGGAAGACCGGCGCGACGCAGGGCATCCTCCAGCGCCCGGCTCTGAGCATTCGTCCGATAGAGGACGACAAGCTCGCCGAGCTTGAGCGATGCGCCCCTGGTGAGGCGCTCGATCTCATCCGCCACACGGTACCCTTCCTCCTCCTCGTCATCCGCCTCCATGAGGATGATTTCGCTCCCCTCGTCATTGCGCGTCCATAGCTCTTTTCCCTTGCGGCCCCGGTTGTTGGCCACGACGGACGAGGCAGCTCTCAATATGATCTTCGTGGACCGGTAATTCTCCTCCAGCCGGATTACCGTTGCCTCCGGGAAGTCTCGTTCGAACTCGAGGATATTCCGGATGTCAGCACCACGCCACATGTAGATCGACTGGTCATCATCGCCGACGACACAGATGTTCCGGTGCTTTGCCGAGAGGAGACTCGCCAGCTGGTACTGGGCGTGATTCGTATCCTGATACTCATCGATCAGAACATGTTGGAATCGCTCAGCATATTGTGCACCGATTGCGGGATGGTCGCGCAGCAGGTGGACAGCGTGGACAATGATATCGTCAAAGTCCATCGCATTTCGTTCGCGCAGTCCTTCCTGGTACGCCTGGTACACCTTCACGACGATGCGCTCGAACGGCCCCGCCGCGAACTTGAGATACTCCTCAGGAGTGACAAGATCACTCTTCGCGCGGGATATATAGGCGAGTACTGCCCTGGGGGCGTAGCGGGTGGTCGAGATGTTGAGGGCAGTCATCGTCCGCTTGATCAAGCTGACCTGCTCCCCTTCATCATAGATCGAGAAATTGGACGAGAATCCGAGAGGAGTTCCGTCACGCCGCAGCATGCGTGCACACATAGCGTGGAAGGTCCCGATCCAGAGGCCGAGCTCGCGCCGCCCGATGAGCTCACGCACCCTTCCCTTCATCTCCTCTGCAGCTTTGTTTGTGAAGGTGACGGCAATGATCCGATGCGGCCGTACCCCCATCTCCTTGATCAGGTAGGCAATGCGATGCGTGAGCACCCGGGTCTTCCCGCTGCCCGCGCCTGCCAATATGAGGAGAGGCCCCCCGTGATGGGCTACGGCCTCCCGCTGCCTCTCGTTCAGTCTATCGAGTAAGCTCATCGGTAATGTGGTCCTCCCGCGTGCGAGCAGGACTCGGTCGACGTGAAGCCCCGCCACTCCGTTCCCGAGCTCACGATGTACGATCTCTCGGCCCACCGTCGCTGCGATTCGGCCACGGTGAGCCTATTCGAAGGTTACCGGGATGTCAACGAGATTCGTGAACGGGATCAGTGGAGAGGAACGGGGTCGGTGAACCGAGGCCACCCTGAGTGGAAGACCGGTAGTAACGAGGCGGGGTTATGCGGGAAGCATGACCACGCGTCGCGCTCCAGCCGCGGGCGAGTCTTGTCGGCGGGCAACGGAGGATTCAACGCCGGGGGTCTGCGACGTGGCCGGCGATGGCAGATGCGGCCACGGTGGCCGGGCTGGCCAGATAGACTTCAGCATCCCGGCTACCCATCCGCCCACGGAAGTTGCGGTTGGTCGTGGCGATACACCGTTCGCCGGGAGCGAGTATCCCCTGGTGGGCGCCGAGGCAAGGTCCGCAGCCGGGATTGAGGATTACACACCCCGTATCGACAAAGATGTCGAGATAGCCCCGCTCCATTGCCGTGCGGTATGTCTCACGCGACGCAGGAATGACGAGCATCCGCACGCGAGGATGAAGACGCTTTCCGTCGAGGATGGCGGCGGCGATCTCAAGATCATCGATCCGACCGTTGGTGCAGGAGCCGAGGACCGCCTGATCTATCGCGAGATCGAGAAGTTCAGTCACAGGACGGACATTGTCGACGGCATGAGGGCAGGCTACCTGCGGCTCGAGCCCGTCGACCCGGAACTCATATTCGGCCTCGTGCCGGGCTCCGCGATCGGGAACGATGACAACGTATTCGGCCGCGACCTCGCCGCTTCCCCGTGCCGCATCCGGATGAGACCCAGTTCCTCGCTCGAAGGCACCTCGCTGGGCCAGATAGTCCCTCGTCACCTCGTCGAACGGAATGACCGCTGATTTCGCCCCCATCTCCATGGAGAGATTGGCGAGCGTGAACCGCTCGGAGACGCTCATCCCCTCGACTGTCTCGCCATAGAATTCGACAGCCCGGTAGCTTGCCCCCTCGGCCCCGAGCTCGCCGATGATGTGAAGGATTATATCCTTGGCATAGACACGAAAGGGAAGCTCTCCCTCGACAGCGATCGCGATCGTCTCGGGCACCCGCAGCCAGACCTTCCCTGTGGCCCACAGGCATGCCATCTCGGTGGCCCCGATCCCGGTCGAAAATGCCGCCACCGCACCATACGAGGTAGTGTGGGAGTCAGTACCTACTCCCACCTGTCCGGGCAGGATATGGGTCTTCTCTACGACGACCTGATGGCAGATGCCTTCACGGATGTCATAGAACGCCTCGATCCCTTGCTCCTGTACGAACTCTCGGATCGATTTGTGGGCAGTCGCGGTCTTCTCCGATTCTGCGGGCGCGCGGTGGTCGAGTGGAATCACGATCCGACTCGGATCCCAGACCCGACCTACGCCGATCTGACGAAATTGCTTGATGACCAATCCGGCGTTGTCGTGACTCATGCACAGATCGGGCTCGATATTGACGATGTCGCCAGGCTCGACCTCCGACACGCCGGCCTTTCTCGCGAGAACCTTTTCCACGAACGTCTGGGGCATAAACGCCTCACCACGGGAGCAGCGCCTGCCTGGAGTGTCCGGGCGGCAGCAGGCCTCCTATTCTCCGACGAGTCGGGCACGATAAGAGGACTACTGCAAGGATTCCGCACGCTATCCAGATGGGCGGGAATGTCGATCTCGATGGAGATTCAGCAGAGATGGTGAGCTACGGGCGGAGGGATGTCAGTACAGGTTACTCCAGCTCTTCGCGTTCCTCTTCCGCTCCCTCTTCTGTCTCCTCTTCAGATGCCTCCTCCGCTCCCTCTTTCGCTTCTTCCGGGGCTTCCTCCGGGGCTTCCTCTGTCTCTTCCTCTTTGATTCCGTACTTACGTCGGAACTTCTCGACGCGGCCGGCTGTGTCAATGAGCTTCTGCTTGCCTGTGAAGAAGGGGTGACAGTTGGAGCAGATCTCCACGCTCATGTCACCTGCCGTAGACCGCGTTTCGATCACATTACCGCAGGCGCATGTGATCCTCGCCGACTTGTACTTCGGGTGAATGTCTTTCTTCATTTCCTATCGCGTCTCCCTTCCGCAATACCACGAAGCCTTTCCTCCCGGCCTGCGGGCAGTGCGCCTGACCGAGCGCAAGGCTTCCATCCGAATGAGCTATCGATGTCTATTCACTCATTGATTCAAGAAAGTGCTTGTTGTTCTTAGTCCCCCTCATTCTATCGACCAGGAACTCCATCGCTTCTGTGGGATTCATCTCGCTCAAGACCTTGCGCAGAATCCAGATCCGATTCAGATCTTCCTCGGTCTGGAGCAGCTCTTCCTTGCGCGTCCCCGACTTGTTGATGTCTATCGCGGGAAAGACCCTCCGGTCGGACAGCCGACGATCCAACACCAGTTCCATGTTGCCCGTGCCCTTGAACTCCTCGAAAATGACCTCATCCATCCGGCTGCCGGTCTCGATGAGGGCGGTGGCAATAATGGTGAAACTCCCGCCCTCCTCGACGTTGCGCGCCGCCCCGAAGAATCGTTTCGGACGGTGGAGAGCGTTGGAATCGACACCACCGGACAGCGTTTTGCCGCTGTGCGGCACAACCACGTTGTGTGCCCGCGCCAGGCGCGTAATGCTGTCAAGAAGGATCACAACGTCCCGCTTGTGCTCGACAAGGCGTCTCGCTTTCTCCAACACGATATCCGCCACCTGGACATGGCGTTCGGCCGGCTCGTCGAAGGTCGAACTTATCACCTCACCCTTCACCGAACGTTCCATGTCCGTAACTTCCTCGGGACGCTCGTCGATGAGGAGGACGATGAGGACTGCCTCGGGCTGATTGGCGGTGATCGAGTTTGCGATTTTCTGCAGCAGGACGGTCTTCCCCGCCCTGGGCGGCGAGACGATGAGCCCTCGCTGCCCCTTCCCGATCGGAGCGAGGAGATCGACGATCCTCATCGACAGATCTCCGTCGGCCTCCACCTCGAGCTTGATCCGCTCCCGGGGATAGAAGGGCGTCAAGTTGTCGAAGAGAATCCGTTCCTTGGTCAGTTCTGGATTCTCGTGATTGACCGCCTCAACCCGGAGCAAGGCGAAATAGCGTTCGCTCTCCTTGGGGGGCCGGATCTGTCCCGAGACGGTGTCCCCGGTGCAGAGCGCAAAGCGTTTTATCTGCGACGGCGAGACGTAGATGTCGTCGGGGCCAGGCAGATAGTTGTAATCAGGGGAACGGAGGAAGCCGTACCCTTCCGGGAGTACATCGAGTACCCCTTCCCCGAAGATAAGACCGTTCTTCTGGGTCTGGGCCTCGAGGATACTGAAGATCAGCTCCTGCTTACGCATCCCGGTGCGCCCGGGTATCCCGAGATCGCGGGCGATTTCGTAGAGATCCGAGATCGTCTTCGTCTTCAGAGAGACGATGTCTAGAGGCGACCCGCTGGCGCGCTCAACCGCCGTCTCTGGACCGGCATTCCCTGAGGACGCTGTCCCTTCTGCTTTCTGTGCCATATGCTTTTCGGTTGGGCTAGACGCTGTGAACGCGTCCGAGTGATCATGGAGAGATTCCCCGTTTCAATGGAAACGGGAAGTCACGTATGTGAGATAACGGTACTATCTGAACGTCGGCTCTCAGCTACGGCGTCCTCCCCTCTCCCTCAACCGTCTCGACCCCCAGTCCCTCGAGCCTCACAAGAGGACCCGGGCTGTCACCGCAATAGGGTGACACGGCCAACGACTTCAGATGCGCCTTTGCGCGTAGCGGGAAGAAGTTCCGGGGCATTCCCGGCTTGGATCTGGGATATGATCTCCTCAGATTTGGGGCGTCTCCCGGTATGTGTGGAGTCTCTAGAGATGATGGATACATCTGATGTAAGCTCAGCCTCACGCCCCCGAAGTAGACTCCACCCGGCTTGAGTCATTCCCAATATACCCACCCCCCTCTTCAAAGTCAAGTGAAAAAGTCACGGGGACGTTGGTAGGTTCAGAAGGTTACGGGGACGTACCTAGGTCTCTAAAGCTATGGAGTTCGGGGACGTTGGTAGGTTCAGAAGGTTATCGCCCTCTTGGAGAGGAAGAACGCTCAGAGAGGGTTCAGTGGGATCAGCAGGTTATCGGCCGCTCTCAAAGTGAAAGGCCCTCACGAGGGACGCAAGTTTTCCTGACCATCGGGGTTCCGAACTATAGAACCATCGGCTTGCCCTGAAAGGTTCCCGGCTCGTATATGCCGGATAGAGCCACTCGTGCCCTGTTTCTCGCGTAGCTCACGGCCGGATCGAAGGAGGGTGAAACTATGAACCCAGACCGATTCAAAGTCTTCTTCAGTCCAGGCGTTATCCTCCTCTCTCTCGCCTCACTCGTTGGATGCAGCAATCTTGAAATGACCAGCACATGGTGCGACCGCAAGATCGCCATCGACGGGATCGACTCCGAATGGCAGGAGACGATGGTCTATGTCGAAGACGCTGACCTGGGGATCGGCCTCCAGAACGACGAGACGTTCATGTATATCTGCCTGGGCACCACAGACCGCCGAGTTCTCGCCCAGATCATAGGCCTCGGCTTCACGGTATGGTTTGATCCAGAGGGTGGCAAGACCAAGACGCTCGGAATACGTTTTCCCTTGGGAATGCATGACCCCATGAAGCTCAGGCAGGCTCTACAGGATCAGGAAGCGCTCGAAAGGGATCTCGCCTATTTCCTGGGGAACGAACTGGAGATTCTGGGTCCCGAAGAAGGCGAACAGGTGAGAAGACTACTCTCCGTGACGGGGGGCATCAAGGCCGGATCTGCCATGTCGGCGGGACGGTTCATCTATGAGCTTCGAGTTCCGCTATCCCCCGGCGAAGACTACGCCTATGCCATCGGAGCTGAGCCTGGTGCATCGATCGGGCTCGGATTCGAAACGTCTTGGTTAGAGGAGATGGTGGAACAAGAGGGGTTCAGAGGAGGTTTTTGCCTCCAGGTGGTGGCGGCGGGAGAAGGCGTGGGGGAGGCGTGCCGGGCGGTCAAGGTCCGCCAGAAGGGCGCGGACGGCCTGAGCGCCTCGAACTCTGGATGACCGTCAACCTGGCCCCGGGAGATGGCGAACCTGCCGACTGATCCCGTTGCAGAGACGTTGGTAGGTTCAGAAGGTTATCGACCTCTCTTCAACGGTGGCAATCGCCTCAGGGGAACGTCCTGGGCTCAGAAGGTTATCGACCTCTCTTCGACGGTGGCAATCGCCTCACGGGGACGTCAGCAGGCTCAGAAGGTTATCGACCTCTCTTCGACGGTGGCAATCGCCTCACGGGGACGTCAGCAGGCTCAGAAGGTTATCGACCTCTCTTCAATCGGGAAGATGTAGCACATCCACAAGGCACGCTACCAGGTTCAGAAGGTCATCGACCCCTCTCCCGTTGAGAGGGTGTACTTCCCATCGAAGCTCAGGCGACTCCCGGCGCTCGCACTTCAATAACCTTCGAAACCCAGGTACGTCCCCAGCCAATAGCCTTCAAAACCTACGTACGTCCCCCGGCTATGCTCAGGGAGCAACCTACAGAACCTACCAACGTCCCCGGATCGCTAACCTACAGAACCTACCAACGTCCCCGGATTGTTCGTCCCCGGATTGTGTGGGCGACGAGGTGGACTTCGCGGGGAGAGAGGCCGTACCAGGCGTAGATGAGCTGGTCGATGGTTTTGTCGAGGTTTTTCATTTGTGCAGCGACTTGGCGGAGCCCTCCATCGGTGGGTATTCTGTTGGTGTCCCGGCTCCCCCTGGCGTCCCTCCGCCGGCGGCCCGCTCTCCGGCCGGTTTCCTGCGCCTCTGTTCGGACTCTCTCACCCAACTCCCTCATCTGTCTCCCGAGGTCATCGAGCAGAACGATCAGGGATCCCGGGCGGCGTGCCACCTCCCCGCGGAGTTTCAACAATGAGCTCGAATCGTTGTGCTCCGCACTGTGCCGGGCCAGGTCCCTGAGCGCCGCCACTTCCCGGGGTGAAGGAACGCTGGTATCACTCGCGAGCCGGGGGACCGGGAGGCGTTCCAATGAGCGCGAGCGGAATTTGAGCGACCCATGCCACGCGGTCGCGCCGTAGAGCATCCGGTACAGCGCGGACATGAGCGCCGAGTTGAGGAGAGCGCAGACGAGGTCGAGGCCCATGGGTCCAGCGAGATCAGAGACGGCCACGAAGTAGACTCCGCCATAGGCGACATCGTCCGCCCGGCAGCACTCGATGCGCTCGCCAAGCTCGGCAATCGCCACCTTCGGCTCCAGCTGCCGGGTCCTGTTTGTTGCCCGACCCGGTTGGTCCGCATGGACCCTGGATTCGCGGGGCCACCGGTAGTATCCCGACGGCCCGTGGTAGATATATCGGTCGATCTGCGAGCCTCGAAACAGGGGAAGATAGTCGTTTCGGCGCGAAGCCGGAAGTTCTACGTACGCCTCGTGATTTAAGATCTCGCCGCGCAGCCCTTCTCTGACGCGCATGATCTCTCCGGCGCGGCCGAATCCGCTTCTCCCCTCCCGCACCCGCGTCACCAATTGCAGGCCAACCTCATCGAGTCCGGTCACGACGAGGCCGAGTTCTGCCGCTATCCGCTGCGGAATGCGGGTCGCGTCCTCTGATGATGCAGCACGGGGGCGCCCTTCAGACATGCAGACTGCCGCACCGCCACAGTCTGTAATCGTTACATATTCGGCATTGTCGCCTGGGGGTCCCCGACGGAGCACGAGAGCGATCGGCGGGACATCTGCATCAGGGAAGGTGTGCCTGGCGTCGAGACCCCGCACCGCCACAATCCGATTGGACAGAATCGCCCTCCTGAGTCTGCCGGCCGCATCCGCTGCGAGAACGCGGTTCGGCATCACCAATCCGATGAGACCTCCGGGACGGACCGCCTCCATGGCCCGGGCGAGAAAGAAGAAATAGATATCTGGCTTGCTCCCCGGCGAGACGACTTCCGGGTAGAGCCGCTTGTATGCCCTTGCCAGCTCCGGCCGAGCCCTCGCCAGGGTATCACACGACTCGAACGGTGGATTCCCCACCACGCAATCGAACCCCACAGCACCTGTCCAGGGGAAACCTCCCTCGGGTGCCGCTGGACCGAAGACTTCGGGGAACTCGAGCTCCCAATGGAAGAAGGACGTATCAATGGACCGGTCCCGTACGTCCTGACCGATGCATCGGGCGACCGCTCCATCGAGGGCCGATCGACGCAACGCATCCCGAGCCTTCCCCTGCTCCCGGGCAAGCTCTCCCCTGCTCAGGCGCGCCCCCAGCAGCGCATCGCCGCAGCACAGGTGTGGTCCCACGATCGGCAGAGGTGGTCCCCCGGACATCGTCTCAAGCCAGAGCGCCCGTTCGGCGAGCGTCACTGCCGCAGGATCGATGTCGATGCCGAAGAGACATCGCTCGATGACCAGATGCCGCACCATCTGTCTGAGATCGGGCACGGCGCACCTTCGCTCCTCACGCCACCCCTGACTCCAGGGAGCCGCATCCCCTGTGTGGCGCGACCAGAGTTGACGCACAGCCTCCTCCATCCGCTGGTCTTCACACTGCACGATGAGCCCGACGATCCGATCCGCCAGGTAGCGTGATGCCTCCACGAGAAAGCGACCATCGCCCATCGCCGGATCGCAGATGGATAGGGAGAAGAGGACGCGGATGCCTGCATCCTCCAGGCGCCGCGCCTCTCGCTCGGGAACCTGACTCTTGGCACGTCCGTGGACTCTCGGCCGGCGCGCGCCGGCTCGATCGCGCCTCTGAATCAACCGCAAGAACGCATCTCTTCTCTCATCAAACGCCGGCCCAACCGTCTGTTCGACTATCCACCGCACGACCGGCGCAGGCGTAGAGTAGCACCCATCTCGATGCCGCCGCCTCGACTGACGGACGATCTCGATCCCGGGTATGACCGGAACTCGAGCCCGGGTGCGGGAACGAGCGGCTGTGTCCGGCCCTCCATGCTGCGGCTCCACCATCCGCACTTCCCACTCCCGCAGGCGTTCGTGCAGGCGTCCCCACGGCGGCGCGCCCGCGAACTCACTCGGCGCCGATAGATGGAGGGCAACCGCCTGCAGGAGCGTCTGGATGGCCGTATCCGCCTCGGGTCCTCCGCGGCCGACCTCCGGCTCGCCACCCGAGTCGGCATTCTCATCCTTGCAGGTTGCTCTCGAGGAGACCCGGCCTGTGCGGCTCCCGGCGACGCGGCCCACAGGGCCTGAGATCGATCCCGGATCCCATCGGTCGATCCCGCCGGGGAGCAGGTCCACAACAGCGGTACGTGGCAACCGCGAGCTCGCGAGAATAGCAAAAAGCAGACGGTAGACGTCTGCTAGTGCTGCGGTGTACATACAGTCGACAGAACCGCCACCCTCCCTCGAGAGCCGGGCGCGGAGTACCGGCGGAAGGATCTCCTCGACCACTGTCCTGAGAAGAGGATCGTCCATGTGCTCGATCGGGCGCACGCCCCTCATCCTGGCCTATTCAACGAAACTGACCTAGAATTCGACCCTCGGCACCGCTGTTGCCCCCTCTTCGGCCTCGAAATAAGGAGCCGGCTCGGTCAGGCCGCGGCGCGCCGCGAAGAAACTGCCCCAGACCGTACGAATGTAGGCATTGAACGTGCGCACCGCCTGGTTGTAGCGCATACGCTCTGTGGCAATCCGGTTCTCGGTCCCCTCCAACTGGGCCTGCAGCGTAAGGAAATTCTGGTTCGCCTTCAGTTCAGGATAGTTCTCGGCCACGAGGAGCAGCCTCGAGATCACACCTCCCAGACCCTGCGCAGCTTCAATGCGCTCCCCCCTGGTCGCCGCCTGCGCCCACTGACTCCTGAGCCGCGTCACCTCAGTGAACAGCTCCTCTTCGTGTGCCGCGTACCCCTTAACGGTGTTAACCAGATTGGGAACCAGATCATTCCGGCGCTGGAGCTGATTCTCCACCTGGGCCCAGGCCGCACTCACATCCTCGTCGAGCCTGACCACCCTGTTGAGCCCGGAGATGTACCAGCTGATGCCCACGAGGACGATCGCGATCAACAGAATGACTACAACAACGCCTTTCGCCATACTGGACCTCCATGTCGTGTTATTACCGGGGCATTCGGCGTTGCGCCGCTACCAGCCCCCGGTTGCGCCCCCTCCGCCGCTCGCCCCTCCGCCGAACCCTCCGAACCCGCCGCCTCCGCTGAATCCGCCGAACCCGCCGCTGAACCCTCCCTTGCTACCTCCCATACCAGACCCGTACCAGTATCCGCCAGGACGACGCCCCATGCCCAGGCCGAAGAGCAAGAGCCAGAATAGACCTCCTCGCCTGCCGAAGAGTATCATCATGATCATGAAGAAGATCAACGTGAGGAGGCCGGGTCCGCATCGCGCGGCCGAAGGCGGCGGAGGCACTGCTCTCGGCACGGAGCGCAGAGAGGCGAGCTCGACCCCGTACTCGCGGGCGACCAGGTCGGCGAGCTGCACCGTCGCCTGGAGCAGGCCCTGGCTGTACTCCTCGCGTCTGAAGAACGGCACCATGGTGTCCCGGATGATGCGGTCGGCCAGTGCGTCGGGCACCGCTCCCTCGAGCCCGTACCCGGTCTCGATCCTCACCTTGCGATCCTGAAGCGCAAACAGAAGAAGGAGTCCATTATCCTCCCCCGCCTGGCCGATCTTCCACGCTTCGAAAAGTCTGACACCGAACTCCTCGATCACGAGCGGTTGGGTCGTCTCGAGGGTCACAACAGCGATCTGGGCCGTGGTCACACGCTCGAGCTCCCCGGCGAGGTTGGCCATCATCGACTCATCGCCCGGCGAGATCACGTCCGCGAAGTCGTTCACGTATCCACGTGGGGCGGGAAGACTCACCTCCTGGGCGCGAGCCTTCCCGGAGTGCACGGAGACAAGCAGCACGATGAGGAGTGAGAGCACCCTTGTCGCCCTGGCCATCATCGACTTCATTCCCCTCCTTCGAACAGGCGATCTACAGCCACTGTCAGCTGATCGAGGGCCTCGAGGTACTTGCCGAAGAACGTCTCCGCGTCCTGCTTCCCGATCTTCTCGTCGGCCTGCTGGTCGTGCAGTACTTCGAGGAACGCCTGTCCGTCGACATTGAACTGCGAAGCAAGTGCGTCGATCACTTTCTCTTTCTCCCGAATCGGTCCGAGCCCTTTGAGACGGAGCATCGCGCGAAACGTCGGGATGAGCGCGCTCAGCGACTCTTTGAGCAGCATCTCGATCCCTTTACGCCCGAGGCCCACCTCGAGATACGCCTGGCGCAGCCTCACGAGCTTCCCCCGTAGCTGCTCCTCACACTCGAGCCGCAGCCGCTCGGGATCGATCTCGATCCCCTCTAGCGGATCCTCCCCGTAGATGACAACATGGTTCTCCTTCATCTCCAGGAATTCTATGGGAAAGACGTCGAGCGAGCGCTCGATGTTCTGCCTGGTGAGGAAAAGAGGCGCTGCGATCTTCTTCTTGATCCCGCGATCGACCAGTCTGAGGCTCTGGCGCAGGGTCTCGTACCCTAGCTCGCTGACAACGATGAGCAGATTGACATCGGAGCGCTTCGGCACAAAGTTGAGCCCGGTGGCGCTGCCGTAGACGACCATCGACTCAATCGTTTCGCCATGGAGCTGGAGCATCTGCTCGCAGAAGGGGACGATCCGCTTCCGCGCCGCCTCGGGTAATGTTTCGATATTGACCAGACTCTTCATCGCCGCTCCCCTCCACTACATTGAGTGAAGTCAAGAATGGACAGATAGGAGTGAATGCTACGTACCGGTGTGTCTCCTGCGGACACCATACTACACACTCGACACATCGGTGGCAAGCCATTTTCCGAGTGGTCGACCGTCACAGAATGCGGCGCACTACACCAAGTGCCAGCGCCGTGATCCATCTCGACGGATTCTTCTTCTGTCCGAAGTCGAATTTGTGCCACACTTTGTGAATCGACTCGGGAGTGTATCGACCGACCGGACCTCGCTTCGATACCAGGATCCCGGCCATCTCGCGGACCCTCCGGTCTCCGCGGACGTGGGGGAACCTCGAGACGACATCGAGGTACTTGAGTATCCGGTAGTCCGTATATGGATACTTGAGTTTTCCCCAGTTTGTTCCGATCTGCGAATCGTGGCCCGCATACTTGATCGTACCTCGCTTCTCCCAGCAACCGAGCATAAACTCCACTCCCCGCCGGGCCACATCGCTCTTCTGCAGCCGAGGATGGTGCGCGAAAGCGCCGAGCACAAACATCGTCGCGAGGGCGCAGCTCGGCTCCGCCTCCCTCGGCCGCCCGGGTTGTCCGGTATCCTTACACCACCATCCGCCATCGAGTCGCTGACGTGAACGCAGCCAGCGGTATGCGCGTTCCAGGCGCGCATCGCCGATCTTCCCGGCCTTGGCCAACGACTCTGTCAGGATGCCGGTGTGACAGTCAGCGGCCTGATCCGGATTATAGCCGAGGAATCCGCCGCTCTCGAGTTGGGTGTCGAATATGCATGCACATGCCCGAGATACGTGTTCGTCCTCGATCGTCAGGCCAAAGTCCGCCAGGGTCCCCACGAGCCAGAATGTGGTATTGTTCTTGGGCCACCAGGTGTGGAGGTCCTTCTTCCTTCCCCACCAGCCGTTCCTTTTCTGACGAGCCAGGATCGGACGGATCAGTTGGTGGTCGGGCACGGCATTCCTCGCCGCCTCGACCTCAGAGTCGTCTGGCTTCCGCCGGAGCAGGTCGGTCAACGTGCGATACCGCACCCATGGCTCCCCCTCGAGAAGCCACGGGAGAAGAGACTCATACATGGCCGGGTCGAGGTTGATCGAATCCATTCCCCTGTCCTCCCGCATTCTCCGAGGTTCGCTGCGCCATTCTGCCCGTCAGCGCAATCGCCTCGCACGGACTCAGCCTGACGCCCCACATCGCCCATATGGTGCCGCGCTCACCGAATCCGAACTTCCGTGGAGTTCAATAGTAGTTGCGCAGATGAGCGGCACGCGGATCCCGTCAGCTCGAACTCAGAAGATTGAGGCCGATCGATAGTAGCGATCCGGTGAGGACGTGTCAATGGTAGGATCGAAAGTAGACTTGGTGCCAGACACGAAAGGCAACCGCCCACGTCCTATGGATGTGTTTCGCCGCGCCCGGCCGAGAAGTACTATCCGCGCGAGGCGCCAGCACCTCACACGCATCAAAGACGGAACGGGCCCCGGGGACCAACACCCCGAAACCCGTTCTCCTTTCTTATTACGACACCCGCGCCTCCCCCCAACGCCACGGGCATCGCCCCTCACTATGCACTAGGGCGCAACGATCTCGAACTCAAACCGATCGTCATCGATCAGGTTCGCCGGCGGCACTCCCACCTGCACCTCATACGTGTACACTCCCAGCGGCGCACCCGCAGGCACCGGATGTGAGTAGTTCACCGTCACCGTCGCACCCGGATTCAACGTCACCGGAGTCGGCGGTACCACCGGATTGCCAGGGAACGGATTGCCATTGGGCAGGTACACATTCGCGCGTCCCCAGACCATCTGAACCTCATCCGTCCTGTTCGTCAGCCCGGCCACATAGCTCAACGTCCCTCCCTGGGGAACCGTCGTCGCCTGCGGCGCCAGATCGATCACGACCTCAGGCAGGAGGTAGTCCAGATATACTGCCATCACTTCCTGCTTGGTGTCAGGCGGCATCTGATCAATCATCGCACCGAAGACAAACGTCGAGTGGATCGCGCGGTAGTCGTGCCCGGCACCATCCCAATTCACCGCCCGGCCCTTGTTCTGCTGGCAGAGGAACAGGATCGTGCCCTCATCAGCCGCTATCTCATCCACATAGTAGTCGGGTTCCAGACCATACATATACCGGAGATGGAATCCATCCAGGATCGTCTCCGGCTGGCCGTAGAGGTGGTCGACATTGAAAGAGTAATTGCCATCTCCCACATAGATGCAGCCGAAGTACGGATAGAGGGGATCGTATGCGTGGAGGTACCCGAAGTCGTTCCCCTCGAGGTAGACACTTCCGCCGCTATCCATGTACTCCATCAATCGTGTTTGGTCCACCGGACCAATCTGATTTCCGCCCCCTCAGCAGTACCATCCCTGGACGACGAAGATGGCATCGTACTGGCTGAGGTCGGCCGGGAGATAGAGGAGGGTCGTAGCTTCAATGCCATTCTGCTCCAGCGCACGCTCAATGCCAAACTCGCAACCGACATATCCCGCGCCCTCAGGGTCGTAGAACATGTTGTCGGCACCTGTGTCATGATCCCAGATGAGTATCTCCTGTGTCTGCGCCATTGCAGCCAGGCCCATCGTCATGAGGGCGATGGCTGCACTGGCAGGTAGTATCGTCGCATCTCTCTCCTCCTTCTGCCTCTGTTCCCGGATCCCGATGGGAAGGCGCAGCACCGCTGGCCGCCTGCCTCCCGCTATCCCGTTAGACCTGCCGAGGGCGGGGGTGCCGTCGCACAGGCCATGGAGCCTCCTCCTGGAATGTGAGCATAGCGCAAAATCGGCAATCTGTCAAGCACGAACCGCACCGGACGTGGGATCTCTCAAGTACATCGTATCCCGCACCGGAC